>Ga0209287_10001715_pt1 | contig 10592 bp, 6 predicted proteins | sample PPLLak3cmMay2015_2_FD_187255 | JGI IMG/M metagenome (GOLD analysis project Ga0209287, IMG submission 187255) | Freshwater sediment microbial communities from Prairie Pothole Lake near Jamestown, North Dakota, USA - PPLs Lake P8 Core (1) Depth... | ecosystem: Environmental > Aquatic > Freshwater... | reverse complement strand
GGCGCCTGCGTCAAGAATCTCCTGGAACCGCGCGCGACGCTGAAGCAGATCTTTGATCAATCGCTTCCGCTTTCGGATGAGACCGTTGCTCCCCGGCTTGCTGCGGAGCAGGTTCACGCTCTGGCCCTGGAACGCCTGCGGCAGGCCGGGGTAGCCGTCGGCGATGAAATGCGCCACACCGCTTCACTGAGTCCGATCGCCCTGCTGCGGCGCTGGCAGATGAAGACATCGGTCCGTATGGGCCGGCATGATTTTGCGCTGTCGGGAGAACTCACGGCCTACGGCCGAGGGATCGATTTCGAGGCGGCGCGGGCGGCCTGTGTCATGGAGGTGGTCGAGCGCTGCTCGTCCTTCGCCAGTTTCGATGGGCGTGGCCCGGCCGGATATGCCCACCCGCCGCAAGTGATGCATGGCCGGCTTTCGGATCTTCGGCGGGACCAGGTGGCCGCGCTCGACCCCAACGACCTGGCCTTGGAGGCGCCTTACCGGAACGAGCCGCTTTACTGGGTGGAGGCCCAGGAGCAGACCCGGACGGGATCCCGGTCGATATTCATCCCGGCCCAGTGCGTGTTTCTTTTCTGCAACCTGGACGAAATCAAGCTTTTCTCGGCGCTGGGCTCCACCGGGCTGGGCGCCGGGGTGGCGATGGCGGGGGCCAAGCTCAGCGCGCTGAGCGAAGTCGTCGAGCGGGACTGCGAGGGGACGACGCCCTTCGACCGTGGGCTTTGTTTTGAAATCGAAACCCGGGATGAACGCCTGGCGGCCCTGCTTGAAAGCTATCGTTCAAACGGCATCCATCTCCAGTTTCAGGACCTTACGCCCGCCATGGGGCTGCCCTGCTGCAAGTGCTTCGTGGTGGCCGCCGACGGCCAGATCGCCAAGGGCACGGGCGCCCACCTGGATGCCCGGCGCGCGCTGCTCGCAGCGCTCACCGAGACCCCCTTTCCCTATCCCGGAGGCCCTCCGTCCAGGCCCGCCATGGAAGATCTGGTGCGCGTTCCGGTCGAAGCCTTGCCCAATTACGCCTGCGGTGCTCCCGAGGAGGATCTGCGGACGATGGAAACCCTCCTGCTCGCCAACGGGTTTCGCCTGATCTACGCCGACCTCACGCGCAGGGACCTGGGTCTCCCGGTCGTGCGGGCGATTGTGCCGGGCATGGAAATCCTGGCCGATTTCGACCGCCACTCGCGGGTCCATCCCCGGCTTTATGCCAATTATCTCAGACTGACCTCGAAGAAATGACCCCGGACGAACGACGCCCGACGAACCCGTATGTGTTCAACCGGGTGATCAAAATTCCGGGTCGGGCTCCCACCCCATTTCGACCGCGAGCCAGTGCGGCAGGAGCATGATGGACCGGGAGAAGTCGAGTCCGGCAGCTTCGATCTCGGCCCTGAAGAGCTGCGACGACGGCTGCGTCGCGTGCAGGATGGATGTGAGCACCACGGGTGTCTGTTCGACGGGCCGATGATCATGCGACGGGCGGCAGGCGGAAGGATCCGAGCTGACGTAATGCGTCCGACAAATGACCGGCCGGACCGGGTAGCTGCTGCAGGTTCGGTCCACCAGCAGAGGGCAGCAGGGCTCGTCGCCGGAAAGCTCCAAGCCTCCGTCCTGCACGGCCGGAGGATCCCCCTGCCGCCGGGCGCCGTCCCACGCAAGCCACTGCTGGGTGCGTCGCTTGAGGTCGCTGATCTGCTGCACGGAGAACGTGCGCCTGATGTATTGACCCAGGGCATGGGCCTCGGTCGGATTCATTTGAATATGCTGCCCGCAACAGCTGCAACATCCCCGTTCACAGCTTGCCACGATGCCCTCTTCACGACGCAGCCGGCCGAGTTCGCGCCCGGTCGCCTCATCGATGCGGTCATACAGCCCCCGCACCATCCGCTCCCGCGGTGTGATGGGGACGCTGGCCTTGTGTTTGTTAACCAATGCCATGCCGGTTGTCACCATGGTAGGGTGCTTACAGCAGCTCCGCCCGCTCGTCATGGAACTCTGCCGCCGCAAAAAAACGCTCGTAGTTTCTGCGGTTGAACCAGCCCAGGTATTCATCGTCCGGCCGCGTGCGCTCTTCCAACACGTTCCAGATGTCCACAGGCATGTCCCAATCGCCGTTCTCCAGATTGGCCTTGAGTTGGTCGACGCTCTTGGCCCCGATGATCACCGCGCTGACGAATTTGCGGCCCAACGGCCAGCCGATGGCGAGCCGGGCCATGGGAACCGCTGATTCCAGGGCCACCTGCTCCAGGATCTCAGCGGTGCGAAAACCCTGCTGGTTCCAGAAGCGCGGGCCGTCGACCTGCGTGCGAAAGAAATGCCGGGTGCCCGGCGCCGGTTCGTTCATGCCTTTGTATTTTCCGGTCAACAGCCCGGCACCCAGCGGGCTGTAAGCCGTCAAGCCGATCCCGTGGTCCACCGTCGCCGGAACGAGCTCGCGCTCCAGCTCTCGGTGGATCAGGCTGTAGATGTACTGGCCGGCCGACAGGGGCTCCAACCCCATCCGGGCGGCCACCCCGGCCGCCTTGGCAACCTGCCAGCCGAAGAGGTTGCTGCATCCCAGGTAGCGGACCTTGCCCTGCCGCACCAAATCGTCCAGGGCGCGCAGGGTTTCCTCATAGGAGGTGACCGGGTCCGGGCCGTGGATGTAAAAGAGGTCCAGATAGTCGGTCCTCAGACGCTTGAGGCTGGCCTCGCAGGACGCCAGGATGTGCTTGCGCGACAACCCGGCCTGGTTGGGCCTTGGACCCATGGGAAAATAGCACTTCGAAGCGATGACCAACTCGTCCCGGTTCACATGGGGGAGGAAAAATCCGACAATCTCCTCCGATCGCCCTCCCGCGTAGACATCCGCACAGTCGATGAAGTTACCGCCGGCGTCCAGGTACACCTTCAGGATAGCATGGGCTTCGGATTCGGTGCAGCCCCAGTTATCCGTTCCAAAGGTCATGGTGCCCAAGGCGATCCGTGAAACCAGCAGCCCGGACTTACCTAAAAATCGATACTTCATGGGTCTCCTCCTCATTATTCCTTAAAGCTGTGCGGGCATTGCAACGGGAGATGGCTGATCAGCTTCGATTCAGTTCGGCTTTGATGGCCACCGCCAGGTTCTGGACGGTGTAAGGTTTGCGGAGGTAGCCGCCCGCGCCGAGCCGCTGGGCGGTTCGAACCCGGTCGGTTTCCGCATACCCGCTGGTGATGATGGCCTTCTGGTGAGGATTGGACACCTTTACTCGGTGATAGGTTTCAAGACCGTCGATGCCGGGGTCCATGATCATGTCCAAGATCAGCAGGTCCGCCTTTTCGCGCTTGAGAAACTCGACCGCCTGCTCGCCGCTGTCGACGGACTTGGCGACATAACCGAGCTGCGTGATGATCTTGGCTGCGATTTCGCGCTGCTCGTTCATATCGTCCACCACCAAAATGGTTTCACCGGCGCCTTTGTACACATCCAGGGACGACTCGATCCCTGCTTTTGAGGGGGCTTCTCGCGTGGACGGAAAGAAGGCCGTGACTTCGGTGCCGCGTCCTTCCACGCTGCGGACATCGATTTGTCCCTTGTGGTCCTGCACCGTGCCCCAGACCACCGCCATCCCCAAGCCGGTTCCACTGCGCCCCATTTTCTTCTTGGTAAAAAAAGGCTCGAAGATTCGCTGCAAATCTTCGGCGGGAATGCCAACGCCCGAATCCGAAACCTGCAATACCACACACTCGCCCTCCTGGACCTCATGGGACCTTTTCTTGAATGCGTCTAGGTACCGGTTCTCAGTGACGATCTTGATGGTTCCGCCTTCCGGCATGGCTTCGGCGGCGTTCGACACCAGGTTCATGATGGTTTTCGCTAGGTGAATCGGGGAGCCCTTGACGTTCAAAAGGTCCGGGGCCAGCCGAGCTTCGACATCAATAAACGGGTGAAAGGTCTTTAACCGTTTATATTCAGGGCTCAGCAGATATTCGGACACCAGATCGTTCAAGTTGACGATATCCTCGACCGGAACCCCGCGGCGGGCCAGAGTAAGCAGGTCCTGAACGATGGCGGCGGCCTTTTTCCCGGATTCCTGGATGACTTCGATCGGCCTGCGCATCGGGCTGTCTTTCGGTATGTCCATCAGCAGCAGGTCGGGGTAACTGACGATTCCGGAAAGTACGTTATTCAGGTCGTGGGCCACCCCTCCGGCCAGGGTGCCCAGCGCTTCCATTTTCTTGGATCGGGCCAGGCTCTCCCGCAATTCGGCCTTCTCTTGTTCGGCTTTGTATCGTTCGGTGATGTCACGGGTGACTCCGAGGATACCGATGGGATTGCCGGCGTCGTCCAGAAGAAAAGACGCGGTGACTTCAACCTTAACACGGCCGCTGTCCTTGCGAAGCATGTCAAGCTCGATGGTGGCAGAGCGATGAAAGGAACCGGACTGCTGGGCGCGGCGGTATTGCTCCTTGAACTCGTTCAGCACCTTGACCACCGATTCGGCCGCCAACAGTTCTTCCAGCTTGAACTGCCTGTATTCATCCGCACTCCAGCCCAGCAAACGTTCGATCGCCGGACTGAGATAGGTGAAACGCAACTTCAGATCCATCGTCCAGATGACATCCTGGATATTCTCGGCCAGCAGGCGGTATTTCCGCTCGCTTTGCTGGAGATCTTTCTCCGATTGGCGCCGCACCTGGATTTCCTGCTTCAGTTGATCTTTGGTCTGAATCAGGTTCTCTCGTTCCTGCTGCAGAGCGGCGGTCGCCGCCTCGGTTCTCCGATTCAACGCCTGCAGGCCGTTGACCAGAACGGCTACCGAAACCGCGGCTACCGCATTCAAAAAGATAAAGTTGGCGCCGGCAGTTACCGCACGTAATATGTTGATCGACACAGGCGGGGTCGCCACGTATTCTTGTGCGGACAGCCAGGCGAGAAGGGTAATGGCCGCGGCATTCAAAAAGGTTGCCACCAGAGCCCCTCGCAGCCCCAGCAGAACTCCGGCCAATACCGCGAAACAAAAAAGCCAGGCCGGTCCCCCACTCAGGAACCCGGCCTGGGCGATGATAAAAACTCCTACCAGAAACGCAATCAGCAGGGTGATGGCCGCGCGAACAGCCAGCCGGATTCGGTAAAACAAGAGCAGGCTGCCACAGCCCAGAAATGCGATAATATCGAAAATGGCCAGCAACCACAGGCCCTCACCAACAGCCATGTAAAGGGCGGGCGTCAGAGCGATCAAGGCAAAGGCGGTGCTGACCGCGAGCACCGAGAACAAGATTCTTTCACGCCAATAGCTCAGACCGTCCTTGGCCAGCTCCGGTTCGCTGCGGGAGTATCGCTTGTCGAAAAATGCTTTGGCCGAGACGCAAAACGGCCTGATGGCTCGGCCTAACTTTTTGAAAAATAAGGGCATTGCGACGCCGCCTCGATGATCCTCACATATAAATCAATAAATAATATAATAACACCTATTTATCTTCGGCACAATCGGCGCGGCGCTTAAGTTCAAAAAGGCTTTCTTCACCCGTTGCCATTCCAACGCTTCTCAGTTAATGATGACGGCCTCTACAAGAAGGGAGGAAGACTATGTCCAAAAAAATATTGGTGGTTATCGGAAGTCCCCGCAGGAACGGCAACAGCGCCTCTTTGGCCAAGCAGGTCGCGGACGGCGCCAAAAAGGACGGCGCGAAAGTGGAAACCGTCTTTCTTCAAGGGATGAATATTCAGCCGTGCACGGCCTGCGACGCCTGCCGCAAGAAGCTCAAGAAGGATTGCATCATCAAAGATGACATGCGGGCGCTTTACCCCAAGATCAAAGCGGCCGACGCCATCGTGATGGCCAGCCCCATCTACTGGTTCACCATATCGGCCCAGACCAAGCTTTTCATGGACCGCTGGTACGCCCTGGGAGGCGACGACGGGTATGAATTAGCGGGGAAAAAATTCGCCATCGTCTTGGCCTATGCCGACGCCGACCCGTTCACATCCGGGGCGGTGAACGCCCTGCGCACCTTCCAGGATGCTTTCAACTACCTCGGCGCCGAGGTAGTGGGTACGGTCTACGGCAGCGCCTGGAAGGCCGGGGAGATCAAGAAGAACAAAGCTCTCATGGACTCGGCCTACGCGCTCGGCCGGAAGCTCGCCGGCGCATAGAGTCGATGCACTTCCAGGGAAGTCGATTTTAAAATCCCCCCGCCCCCTTTGCCAAAGGGGGAGACCGGGGGTAGTTAGCTTTTCGATTTCGTTGCCGAGCAGGACGGCGCTGCGCGCCATAACCCGCTTTTCATGGTGTTGTCCAGCCCATGATCGGCACCGTGCTGACGCTGTTCTGCGGGCTGCCCGCCAGAACCCGGTCGCTGTAGGCCACATAGACCAGAACATTGCGCTGGCGATCGAAGAACCGCACCACCTGAAGTGACTTGAATACGAGGCTGCGGTTTTCGCCGAAGACGCGGTCGCCGTCCTTAGATTTTACCGACGATCTTGATCGGGCCAATCTGGCGGCAGGCAATGCTGGCATCGCTCGTATCTTCGGCCACGCCGATCGCGCCTTTTACGCCCCCGGTCTGCATGCTTTGCCCTCCCGTCTAACGGCCGGCCTCCAGGTTCAGCGCCGCCGAAATAGCGTCCTTCGGATCAAGCGCCGCGGCAGGCTTGGCCTCCAGGCGCTCCGCCGCGATCTGGCCCGGCCCGCTGAGCTCTGCGACAACCGCCTGGGCGCGCGCGTCCCCTAGCCGCACCAGCGCGCCGTCATCGACCGGTTCGGCTGCCGCCAGGCGGTCGAACAGGACCTTGGCCGTCTGACCGGGATCCTCGGCCGCAGACTCCACAGGGGCGGCCCTGCCCTTCGCGGCCGCTTCTTTCTTCGCTTTTTCATCCGCCGCCTTGAGCTCCGCCTTCAGAGCCTTGAGCGCTTCGGCGCCAAAGCGCTCCGCGAACAGGACCTCCAGCGCTTTGGTGGTTTCCGGGCTTCCGAAATCCACCGGGCCGGGCTCCTCGCCCGGCACCGGCTTCTGCCCGAGGCGCACCGTCAGGGCTTGTCGCACGGCTGTGGTTCGCAACTCCGCCCGATCGCTTTCCGGGTTGTAGCGGCCCTGCACGCTGAGCTTGAGCTGTGGCCGTTTCTGCAATGCGCCGGCAAGCTTGGCCAGCTTTTCCTTCTCCGGGGGCGGTACATCGGACCGACCGGGCTCGAACGCCACGACATTGAATGCCTCCTCGCCGCCGCCGGGCAAGAGCGCCCCGAGCGCCCGGAAAGGGCTCGTCACGATCTTGGTGATCAGGTTGCCGAGGGCCTTCCAGATCAGCGCTCCGAAGCTGAATTCAGGGGAATTCAGGTTGCCGCTGACCGGCAGCCCGAGGTCGATTACGCCATTGGCGTCCTCCAGCAGGGCTACGGCCAGATCCAGCGGCAAGTCCACCGCATCCGGGCTTTCGACTTTCTCTCCGAGGGCCAGGCGCTCCACCACGATCTGGTTGTCGCCCGCGAGCTGGCTCTTGTCGATCTTGTATTTCAGGTCCACCGAGAGTTTCCCGGAATCGATCTTGCGTCCGGCGAACTTGCCCGAGTACGGAGTGAGCCGGGACATTTCCACGTTCCGAAAGACCACGCTGATGTCGGTGAACGCCTTGGGGTCTGAGCTGTTCAGCTCGCCGTCGATTTTGGAGGTGCCGTACTCGTCCACCCGGCCGTCGAGCTTGATCTGAGCCCGCACGTTCTTGGCGGAAGAAACCCCGGCCACCACGCCCTTCAGTTCGTGGATCTTGGTGCCGAAGGGCGTGATGAGGCTCAGATCGGCGAAGTCGACCTTGCCGTCGCTGACGAGAATGCGCCGCACCCGGAACGGGAAGGGATCGGCCGAGGCACCCGGTGCTTTTTCAGGCTGTTTTGCGGCCCGATCGGATTTGATCACCCTGGCCACATTGAGCGAACGGTCCTTTTCGATGATGAACTTGCCGCTCGGCTGCACCACTTTGAGGTCACCGATCTCGGCCCGGTTGGGTTCGAACTGCAGCGTGAGTTGATCGGTCTGGACGGCCTTCCAACCCACTAGCGTTTCTTTCCCGCCGGTTTCGGTGACGCGCAGGTTGTCGACTCTGAAACCGCCCTGGTATTCCGTTTGCGCTCCGGCAGCCTTGATCCCGTGGCGCAGGCTTCCTTTGGTTGAAAACGTGCCCGACTTGAGATCGACGGCTGCCACCGGGTCGACATAGGGCTGGAAGGCGGTCAGTCCGAGATCCGCCACCTGGATCTCGGATTCCACCGCCGGCCCGGACGGGTCGACCTTGCCGGATGCCTTGATCTCTCCTCCTTCACGGATTTTAAGGCCGGCATCGAAGGTCATGGGGGACTTGCCGTCGACGTTGGAAAGCGCAACCGAAATGTCGTCCAGATTGAGCACCGGCCCATCGGTGCGAACCGTCTGGTCCGATAAAGTGGCCTGCAAAGCTGAAAGCGCCACCGTTTTGACCAGGAACCGGAAGGGATGGCCCTCGGCAGCGGCCTCGGCGGCGGATTCCTGGATCATTTCGACGACGGCGCCCTTTTGGGGCGGCGCAAACAGCAGCGCCAAATTGAGGCTGCCGTCTGTCTGTCGCTGCACGTCGGCCGCCCCGCCTTCAATTGAAACCTTCTCCACAGTGAAATGGTTGTCCGTCAGGTTATAGGCTCCACCCTGGAGTTCCAATTTAGATAGCCGAAGGGTTGGATCAGCAGCCTCCGCAAACCCCGCCTGAAAATCTTTTACCGCAACGTTCAGGCCGCTCACCCGCACCTGAGTCTGGTCCCCGGCTTCGGCCTCCGCGGCAAGCCTTGCCTTGAGATCGCCCACCACCGCTTTTAACCCCGGGATGCGGCTCAGGTTCTGAAATTCGAAGGCGAAACGGTCAAGCTCGACTGCATTCAAATTGAGCTTCCAGGGAGCTGCACGCCGGTCGGCGGCCGGAGGAGCGGCACCGGCGGGAGCATTGGCCCCGCCGGGGGCCTTGCCGATGCGCTCCAGGTTCATCGTTCCGCTCTCGTCCACCGCCAGCCGGGCATGGCCGCCTTGCAGCGCAAGCTTGCCGACGTCGATCTGCTGCCGGGCGAGGTCGAAGATCCCGCCGCTGATCCGGGTGTCGGGCAGCTCCAGAAAGGCGGCCTCGGCGCCTTGAAGCTTCAGCGCCACGTCGGAAATTGCGACGGCGAGGTTGGAAAGCGTCAGCGCGGGCTGCGTGCCGCTCAGGTCCGCGTTGTAGTCGCCGGTGACGGTCAGCTTGCCGGCCGGCTGCTGGAGATTGAGAGCGTCTCTGGCAAACTCCCAGAAAGTGGCGGTCTGAAAATTTTCGAAGGCAAAACTCCCCTTCGAGTGAATCGGGTTGAGACCGATGACGCCGCTCCAGCGCAGGGTCTCTCCCTTGGGGGTGCTGGCCGTAATGGTCTTGGGCCCTTCCTGCCCCGGCAGGGTGGTCAGGTTCTTGACCTGCAGCTGCAGCGGCTTGAACTCGATCGCGGCCGGCTTGGACTGACGCCGGTCAGTGAAGCCGATCTGGCCCTGCTCGATGGAAAGATCTTCAACGATCAGCCGCGGCAGCGCCTTCTCTTTTTCAGGCGGCGTGGGCGTTTCTTCGGACGGGGGCGCGAGCTGGGCCAGGTTGAGGGCGCCGTCCTTGGCGATCGCGGCATTCACCAGCGGCCCCTCCAGGGCGATCTGGCGGAAAGTCCACGCCCAGTTGGACAGGCTCTTCAACTCGAAGTCGACGAACAGCCGTTTGAAGCCTGCGATCGGTTGTCCGTCCGGCTCCTTCAGGCTGAAGTCGTTCGCCTCGAAGGTGAAGACGTAGGGGTTGAAGCGCACCTCGCCGATCGCGGCCTGTTTCTTGAGCTCTTCCTGGACGATCTTCGGCAAATAGTGCCGCACCAGCCAGGGCGCCAGGAAAAAGCCCGCCACTGTGTAGAAGAGCACAATGCCGACCAAGATCAGGAACGGCTTGCTCACGACGATTTTCTTTAACCGGTTGATAACCATAGCGGTCCCCGCCTAAGCTTTAATGAACTCGTAAAAGTCTGAAAATGCAATTTTCAGTCATTCCGGCGAAAGCCGGAATCAAGCTTTTGCAAGCAACTACCAAATCCTTGGACTCCGGCTTGCGCCGGAGTGACGACTTTTTACGAAGCCATCAGCCTTGAAACTTCCCCAGCGCATTGAGAACGTAATCCACGTCCGCCGCAGTGTGCGCCGCATTGATCTGGAAGCGGATGGTTTCGTCCCCGCGGGGTACCACCGGAAAGGTCAGGCCGACGGCCAGCACGCCTTCCTCGAACAGATGTTGGACCAACCGGTGCGTGCGCGGCGTGTCGCGCACCAGCAGGGGCACGATCGGATGCGGCCCGGGAATGGACTGCCAGCCCAGCAATTCGATTCCGCCGCGGAAACGGCCGGCCATCCGCCGCAGGTGCTCCAGCCGCTGCCGGCCTTCGGGGCCGTCGCAGATGTCGATCGCCCGGCCGGCCGCCGCGCAGTCGGCCACGCTCAGGGGGTTGGTATAGATGTACGTGTCGGCCTTCTGGCGCACCGCCTCGACCACGGTCGGGCCGGCGGCGATGAACCCGCCGTTGACGCCGAAAGCCTTGCCGAACGTGCCG
>Ga0209287_10001714_pt1 | contig 10600 bp, 14 predicted proteins | sample PPLLak3cmMay2015_2_FD_187255 | JGI IMG/M metagenome (GOLD analysis project Ga0209287, IMG submission 187255) | Freshwater sediment microbial communities from Prairie Pothole Lake near Jamestown, North Dakota, USA - PPLs Lake P8 Core (1) Depth... | ecosystem: Environmental > Aquatic > Freshwater... | reverse complement strand
TGACCTTCCCCCATTTAATGGTCCAATCATAACCTCACAGTTTCGTAGTTATTTGTCAATCGGTTTTCATATTCTTCAATGAATTCAGCGGGCGTTCGCTGTCCAAGTGAGCGGTGCGGCCGTTGGTGATTGTAATCTGAACGCCAGGTTTCAATTTTGGTTTGAGCGTCGGAAAGATCATAGAACAGTTCCTCATTGAGACATTCCTCTCTTAGTTTACCGTTGAAGGATTCGATGAAAGCGTTCTGCTGCGGCTTGCCCGGCTGGATGAATGACAGCCTGATACCATGGCGATGAGCCCACTGATCGAGGGCCAGGCTGGTGAACTCCGGACCGTTGTCGCAGACAATCACGGCAGGCAACGGACGCGTTTCGGCCAGAACATCAAAAAACTCGGCCACCATCCGGCCGCTGATCGAACGAGCCACCAGAATGCCCGGTGACTCCTTGCTGAAATCATCCACCACCGTCAAACACTTCAGCCGCTGTCCGGTCACCAATTGATCGGCCACAAAATCCATGCTCCACCGCTCATTGGGACGGTCCGGCATCACCGCCGGTACCCGCAGGCCACTGGCCCGTTTGCGACGTCGGCGCAGCCGCAGCGAGAGCCCCAGTTCACGATAGAGCCGTTCCGTCCGTTTATGGTTCACCAGATACCCCTGACGCCGCACCAGAACATGCAGCCGCTCCTGACCCCACCGCGGACGAGCTGCCGCCAAAGCCACAAGCAATGTCCGGAGTTCGTCGTTGCCATCAGATCGGGCCAAGTAGCGACAACTCGAACGGTGCAGGGCCAGAACCGTACACGCATGCCGCTGGCTCATCTCGTATCGTTTCAAAACATAGCCCACCGCACTCCGCCGGGCAGCGGGCTTTACCAGTTTTTTGACAACACGTCCTTCAAAGCCGCATTGTCCAACGTCAAATTAGCGACAATCTGCTTTAAACGACGATTCTCCTGCTCAAGCGATTTCAAACGCTTGGCGTCACTGACCGACATCCCCTGATACTTCTTCCGCCACGCATACAAAGTCCATGAACTCATCCCATACTTCCGGCAGGCATCTGCCACCTTCAGGCCAGCTTCCACTTCCTTCAGAATGCCGATAATCTGCTCTTCCGAATAGCGTGACCGCTTCATCTCCAGTCCTCCTTCAAGGGCAATATAATACCCTCAATTCGAGGTTTCAACTGGACCAGTTTTTGGGGGGAAGGTCAATAGGAATCCGTCCAAACACAGTTTGCTGACAGCTTTGGGAGAATGGCAAAAATCAATCTATAACCGATATACGGGGAACAGCAATGCACCCTAAATCAATAATGGGATGGGGTTATAGAAACCCGCCATTAGGATGGCGGGCCCGCCCACGGCCAAAAGGCTATTTATACCTGTCAGTGGCCGATTTCAGGGCTTCGCCAAGGGAATCCCATGCAGAAGCAATTCCTGTTTTCATATCTTCCCATGCATCATCGCTGGCTTCTTTAAGTTCACTATATTTTTCCTTGGCGATTCTGTGTTTTTCCTGCAATGCTTCAATTTGCTTACGATGCCATGGTTGTGCATCGGCCTCCGCCTTGTCCGCTCTTGATTTAAGCATTTCGATCTCTGAGTTAAATTCATCAAGCTGTACCTGAAGTTTACTTTCATAGGCGTCTTTGGTATTCATAGTTGATTTCCTCCTGTTATTTCTTGTGTTAAAACACCCGGGGCAGCGAGAGACTGTCCCGATTTTTCTATGGCGGATTGAAGGACCGATTCAAGGCGGTCCAACCTTGTCATTACGACCGCGGTAGACCCAGAAAGCAGAGTCACGTGGCGTTTTAATTCCGCGCCCAATGATTCCTTCAATTCGCTAAAGCGTGAGGTTTCCGCGTGATCGGTCAGTTCTTGAGCGGCGTGCATTTCCCGCGCGTGATCACGTTCTTTAAAGAATCCTGACGTTTTCGAGTAAATCGCAAAGATAAAAAACACTGCCACGAAAAATACCGAAAGCGCCAGCATTACGAATCCGAGCGGAGCTTGAATAGCGGCTACGCCCAGCGAAAGAGTTGTCGGAGCTATTATTGCGCTCCAGTTAAGCCCGACGAAGGCGGCAATTATAAGCAGTACTATCACGAGCACAAATGTCCAGATTTTCATATCATTACTCCAATTTTACGGCAATGCCTGTTTCTTGATTATATTTCAGCATATCATTCTCTGTTGAATATGGTTTATTCCATTTATAATCCTATCTCCTCGACGGAAGGACGATAGACGTTACATACCGAACTTGAGCTGGGCCTCGTGAAGTTTCATACGTCTATTAACTGCATCCTTCTGCTTTGATGTCACTTTTTGCATTGCGTCTGTCAAATCCCGCTGTAAATTCAGAAGGTTTACTTCGAGCCCGAGGATCACCTGGTTTGCCGTATTTTGAGTCAATTCGTCGGCGTTGCCTGTTGACATCCAATTGTACTCTTTGCGCTTGCCCTGCAATTCAAACTCCGTTTGAAGACAGCGGATGGTCATGTCCGCATAATCCTCCTCGGCCTTAGCCACCTCAACCTCGGCCCGGCGAAGATCCCGCAGGCGTTTTAGAAGATCAATTGCCTCCTTATTAGCTTTCACTTCCATTTTAAGCGAGGCTTCCTCCGCTTTGCGGTTGATATTCCCGGCGTGGTCTTTCCGGCGGTTGATATCTTTGATAGAGAGGTCCCTGGTTTCAATGGCCAATTCGATCTCATTGAAACGGTTAACGGCCTGGACATTACGATTCAGCGCCAGTTGTTTGTCGGCTGTGGCGTTGTCTATATCATTGGATATCTCTTCCAGGCTGCGCACCGGAATTACGATCATAAGCGGATCAGCTGGTATTGTCTGCGGCCGTCCCTGCGTATACTGGGCGGACGCGGTGTTGGCGGCCAGAATGACGGCCAATACCAGGATTCGCACTATCGCTGACTTAAGCATTACTCCTGTTAGTTTCATAAAAGTATCTCCTCATTTGTTAAGGTGTGACTTGTTTGTCTATCGAAATACACTATTTTCGCGCGTCGCCGCAATAACAGGCCGGCTCTATCTGCTTTTGGATAGGCGGTAAATACATGCATTCTTACACTTTCTTTGTAGCCGGGAATGCCCGGCACCCAGGCGACCATTTAATAGGACTATTTCAAAAGCATCATCGTTCTAGTTTCGGTTAATCCTCCTGCGGTCAGACGACACAAATAAACACCGCTGGCCACATTGGCCGCATTCCAAATAACCCTGTGTTCGCCCGCCTGTAGAACCACATCCACCAATGTGGTAACTTTTTGACCCTGAATATTGAACACCTCCAGAATAGCCGTCGCCTTCCCCGGTAGAACAAACCGAATTTCCGTTGTCGGATTGAAAGGATTCGGGTAATTCTGTGACAGAGTGAAGGCGTTCGGGAGAGAGCCAATTTGCTCATGCTCATTCGGTTTATATACGATATTGGCAGTTGAAAGCGGAACCACACCCGCAGCTATCATCATCCGGGAACTGATACGATTAAGATTGTACCAGAGTGTCCAATCGTCGCTACCGCCGCTAAGATAGTAGCCGGAAAAGTAGTTAATCGCCTGGCTTGCAGTAGCGCCATCATAACTCACTATGGCCCTCTGGCTGAGACGAGATGAAGCAATATTGAGCAGACATGCCAGAAGGTGCTTCCTGGTTCTGGCCGCGTTGCTATCATCCGCGATATCAAGCCATGTCCTGGCGACGTCATCAAATGTGAGTGGTATGGCCGAACTGCCCTTGTAAGTTACATCCTCGATGTCGATGGCGTATTCGTCGGCTCGGTCATAGAAGTGATCATAAATTGCGGTGCAGTAGCTATTGATATCGCCGCGGGTAAGGCCGAGGTAAAGGGTCACATCGTTCCGAATCGCCTGAACTTGATTCTTCCACCAGTAATAACTGCTAATTGACCCGGAGGCAATATCGCTTAAATCAAAATCAATCAGAATATTTTCACCGGCAAGAATGATTGGTACTGAAGCGGGACCGGTCGGCTCAAACCCCAGAGGGGGCTTCATGTCTACCGTATAATTGCCTGACGGAACTGCCTCAAACTGATAGAGGCCTGATATGTCTGTAATGGTCGACAGGTATTCGTTACCACCGATGTCAAGAAGGTCGACCCTGACGCTTTCCAATGGGGTCGCCCCGATAGACACTTTACCATGTACCAGGGCATTACCGACGGTTCCCGCTATCGACAGCACGCCTGTATTATTATCTTTAGTGCATTCGGAGATTACTTCATCAGGGTCTGCCACCACATATATATCTCGGTATACCGGATCGACCACCGTATACTGCACGTGTGCGGTATCATCCTGGCCGCCATCAAGGTTTAAGATGGTCTGATCGATGCCAATAAACTCTCCTCCTGAATTCGGATCGCCGTCAAAGAAGCGTACCGCAATATCGGATACCGGAACAGACTCGGCATCGCTGCGAATGATGGCAGACAGGGTAACTGTCTCGCCGGTAAGCGCTCCAGGATTCGAGGTAGTGACGTCCCCATCGTCGATGTACAGATCAAGGGAAGGCCAAACCAGCACACTGACTGTCAACTGACAAGTCGCCGAACTGCACGAATTTGATGCAGTGACGAAATACGAATAAATTCCGGATGTGTCGGCGGTGAAGGTTAGTAAATTATCCGACCATGTCGCGCCCGATACTTCGACCTGAGTTTGATTCGCGATGGAGAGCGGAATACTCATTGTCGCCGGGTAACAAATTTCCCTATTGATTGTATCCGGCGAACAACTTATCGCTATTTCCGGACAGTCTATTACCTCGGAAGTATCGGGGTCGATGATTACCTTTGCGAAATAGATATCAAACGGCCCGGAACCGGAACTCCATGTGACGGGAACATAGGGAGAGTTCTCCGGCACCTGGAAACAGGTGTTCGGATCGTGATTGGCAAGGATTGCGGCATCGGTTGACATCAAAACGGGATCGGTCCAGGTTTGAGTTTTCTGCGACCATTTCCTCTCATAGATCATTGATGAGCTGTTTTCCGAGGCAGACTTCCTGCCGTAAAATAGATACAGGTCATCCCCTCGGACGGTCGATATAGGCGACCAATCCATATCCGAGGTATAAGAGGAATTGTCGATGATTTCATGGTTCCAGGAACCGGTACCATTGTTATAATTTTTCCAATTATGGTGCAGCGATGTTCCGTCTGCAAAAATGAGATGAAAAGTGGAATCACGGATGACATTATGCGTGAATGCCCTGGAATTCCGCAAATTGACGTGGTGGATGGAATGGTCAGGATTGGCCACAAACGACGTTCCATTCCATAGGTAGTATTCAAAACCGCGAGCGTCGTTAAGGTACAGTACGACCAGAGCCGGGTTACCTCCCACATACGGCATGGATCCGATGCGTACGGAATTGAAATTAGTGGGAAAAGCGGTTCCTTTACTCCACGTCGCCCCATTATTATCCGAATAATTGTAGAGAACATTCTCACTGGTACTGGCATAGCTCAGGCGCGTGAACAGCCAGATCCTTCCGGTATTCTGAACCATAATATTAGAACGATAACTGACGGTGGTACCGGATATCGGGACCAAGGGACCGCCGTCGGAATTGCCGTGAATCGGGGCGCTGAATTGCCGAAAAGTAATGTGGTCCCGACCGGGCCAGGTTGCGTACAAATTTCCGTTTAGCCCGAACACCGAACAATGCATATTCAAGTATCCGGCCGGCTCAATCTGTATGGCATTGGTGCTCCAGGTAGTGCCGCCGTCGGTAGTATATGAGATTTGGTTTCGGGTTCTGCCGCCGTTGGTATAGCTGGCCCAGAACTGATTCGGGTCGGTTTCGTGCATATATGCTTTCCAGCGCGGAATCCCCAGCGTGGGGCGATCCAGCGCGGTCGAATGGCCGATCTTAATCGGCGTCATCACTGAATCGGCGCGGGCCGCGGCGCCTATTACAGACAGGCCCATAGCCAAAGCCATCGCTGCGAGAATATTAATGAATTGTGTTCTGCTCATAAGGTGCCGCCAATGACACGACTGCGTCTTCCAAGGATTATCAAGACTACCCCAGCCCCTACGGCCACAGCACCGGCTATCGGTGATAACGGGATTTGCCGCTCCTGATCCACTTGAACATGCATCGATCCCACGTCGACGACATTTTCACTGGAGGTATAGGATATGCCTCCGTATATCAAACCTATCACTCCAAGCGCAATCAGTACTATTCCTGCCACAGTTATAAGCTTCATACATGCTCCTTAATTGAATCCACATTGACAACTTTATCAGCAGGGGTATGGGATATGCTTCCATAGATCAAACCAATTACTCCAAGTGCAATCAGTGCTATTCCTGCCGCTTTTATGAATTTCATATATGCTCCTTTTAGGAAATTCGCCGCATCATACTATCTTTCGACCGGATATCAGTCTAAATAGTACTGCCACTACGGCTACAACAATTAGAATGTGAACTAAACCGCCCATTGTATTGCCGGTTATCATGCCAAGCGCCCAAAGTATCAAAACCAGTAATGCTATTGTCCACAACATGGGATTCTCCTTATCTCTTTATTTAATTGCCGTAGACGACCGACACTTGCGTCGGCCGGCGGCAATCCTGAATTATTTAAAGCCTGGCATCGGCTATTGCCCAAAGGTCCAACCGACAGTAGCTTTAAAGTCGGGGGCGTCGGCCAGGCCGAGTTTGCCCTCCACGAAGAAATGCCCTGACTTATTCCCGTACGATCCTTTCCCAATACCGAATTGCAGGTAAATACCGAGTTCGGACGCACTTCCTCCGTGCTTTGCGGAGTAAAATACCGGACCGGCCCCACCGCCGAGATAAGGTGTCCAAGCACCCCAGTCGGAGCGAAAGCGATAATCGACCTCAAAACTGGGAGCGACTACGGTTAGGTTATCGCCAAAGCCGATTTCCAGATTCGGTTGCATCATCAGATTGTCCCCCAGATCGCCAAGATCAAAATGGACTCCGACGTGGATTTGATCCGGATTGACCGTGAATCCCACTCTCGGTCCGATGCCATGGATACCGACCGGGCGTCGGTTTCCATAAGCGGTGAGACTGCCGAACAAACCGATCATTAGTACGATGATAAGTGTCTTTTTCATTATTTGTTCCTCTTTTGAATTGCCTGGTCCACTTTTGCAGAGGACGGTTAAATTGCCTCGCCTATCGCTATTTAAGTTCTACCTGTATCGACTGGCTGGATAAGAATGTGATTTCCGAGCCCGCCCCATAGAAGATGTCTTGCTTGCCGGTTGCGGCCGACAAACCTGTGCCGGCAGCCGCACCCGCAACGGCGCCTATTTCGGTGCTTCCTTTTTTATCAATTATCTTACCGATAATGCCGCCCACTAAGGCCCCGCCTCCAATCATGACGACCTCTCGGTTCGTATGCGAACCTTTCTTCTCCTGGATCGCGTAGGTGCCGACATCAATCCAGCGCCCGTTCCCATCCTGAAGAGCCGTCAGACTAAAGATCACTTCGGCGGGGGTTTTAAGGTGACCGGACTCTACAACTCTGGTCAGGACTCCTTTCGCCGCAGCGCCATCTGCAAACAGGATGTGCCCATCCACGATAATGGGTCGGGAAAGACTGGCGAGAAATTGGTACCCTGCTAAATGAATATCCGTATCGATGGAATCGACCAGGGTTACTGCAATTGGTGTATTCACCGGCATGGTAACATAAGTGGCCGCTTTGAGGGTTGCCTTCACACCTTGATCGCTTGTGCTGCCACTATCGCAAGACGCGATAATAAACGCCAGCGAGATTGAAACGAAGAGACTGATTAACTTGAACATGTTTGCTCCTTGTGAAATCCGATTTTACATTGTTCGTTTAAGTACTGATTATATGTTTGATTCTTTGCTCCTGACTCTGCCGGCAAGTATATCATCCTTACCTCTGCATACTATATGATCGAAAAGCTCTCTCTGCATGAGTATGCGGCCCTGATACAGCCCGAATTTGACAGATTCCAAATTAATACCCGCAATATCTGCTATTTCCCGATAAGAGAAGCCCATCAGCAGTGAGAGGACTACAATCAGCCTCAGATTTACGGGCAGATTTCCGATGGCTTTTCTAACATGGTCTTCCGATACCGTTGAGAAAGCATCCTTGGCCGAATCGACATTCGGGTACTGATTTTCCCAATGAGAGAACTCCCAGGATTCATCGATCATGTCAATGATACCTTTCGCATTCGGCGGGCCGGGGAATAACCGATATTTATTGATAAGAATGTTTACCATAATCTTGAATAGCCAAACACGGTCTTTCGGAGCAGATATAATTTCGTGCCGGATGCGGTAGGCTCTGATAAAGGATTCCTGAACCAGCTCTTGAGCATCGGATTCATTATCTGATATGTACAAAGCCGTGCGATACAGCCCTTCAAGCTGCGGTAGGGCATACAATTCGAACTCCTTTCTTATTTCCATGTTTCGTACCATCCTATATCTATTGTTTCCGGTCGACACCGCGCGATAACATCCTTTGCGGCTCGAAATACACATGTAATCAGAACCTTTTGAAGACTTCCGCGCCTTACACAATTTCGCATCTGATTCCATATCATCCTGATGCTGCCTCTCGGTCCGCAATCGTATCAAAACTCTTGTGGCTTATCAGGTATGTAAAAAGCTCTTCCCGCAGGAGTTCGCGACCTCGTTTGAGCATTGATTCTATCGCATGCGGCTGAGCGCCGGCCAGGTAGGCGATTTGCCGGTTGGAAAATCCCTCGAGATATGACAGAATCATTGCTGTCCGGAACTTCATGGGAAGTCCGGCAAAGGCTTCAATTAAACCGGATTCATCCTGGGATTCGCCGGTTAGAAAGAAATCCTCCCGGTTATTTATAGTTGTAGTCGGACAGGGCCGGGCATTCTCGCCGGGATTTTCATCGACATTATTGCCAGAGTTCGGAACATGAGGACGGGCACGCTGCATGAAACCGTCAAAATACCGTCTGGTCATGATCGTATGTAGCCACATTTTACAGGCGGCATCCGATATCGACTCATCCCAGTACCAATAAGCCTCTGCCATCGCCTCCCGGATAAGTCCGATGGCATCGCGTCCATTATTGGTCAGACATAAGGAGAGCTGCAAAAGGTATTCGAGACCCGGCAGGACTTTGCCCTTGAAGTTCGACCTTTTCGCGTTTTCACTCGTCATATTCGCCTCTACTGATATGCCGAAATTCTGTTCCAATCCGGCTTCTTTCTGGTTTAGGGCGCGAGGGGGATTCGAATCGTTGATGAGAATCCCTTTGGTCCAGGCTCCCCGTGATCATGAGCGTCCTTCCTGGCGGCTCCTTGCACCACCAGGGGCGAGTTTTCCGCTCTCTAACAATTTCGTCTATATGGATGCTTAAATCAATTCGTCGAAGGATTGAAAAGAGAGTTAGCTCTTTGGACTGAGATGTTGTTGTTGCGCCCTGAAGTTTTGGCCGCTTCAGTGTTTGACCATTCCGTGGGTGAGCGCAAAACTGGCCAATTCCAGTCGGGTGTGAAGGGCAAGTTTATCCAATATGTTGTGAATATGGCTTTTGACGGTAAAGACGGCTACTTTGAGTTTAAGTGAGATTTCAGTAATGCTTTTTCCCTCTGCAAGAAGGGAAACCACATCCCGCTCCCGCCTGGATAATTTGACGGCGGCAATCACTCGATCTGCCGTTCCTTCGCGAATGGCGCGCTCCACGATATGAGAAAAAAGCGAATTGGCCGTGGTCGGAGGTAAAACCTTGACTCCCTTGACGACCGATCTGATAGCGTGCAGAAGATCGCTTAGAGTCGCATCTCTGGAAATAAAACCGGAGACGCCGGCTTTGACGAATTCAACTATCTCTATGCGGGCCGGGATCAGATCCATGACAACTACCTCTGTTCGAGAGCATAATTTCTTTATCGATTCCAGCACTTTCAGACTGCTAAGACTCCTTAGACCCTTATCGAGCAGGACCACATCCGGCACCAGTTTTTTGGCCTTTTCAAGGGCGCCTCTATTGCCGGCCGACGAAACCGCGCTGATGTCTTCCTGCTGGTTGAGCATCGCGGTTGTCCCTTCGCGCAGAAGCCGGTTGTCTTCGATCAACAAGACTGTTATCTTTGCCATAACGACTCTTTTCCTTCATCAATTGGCCGATCGTCTTTTCAGGGCTGATGATTTGCGCATGAAAAACAGGGCATATGTCTGCCTTGATTAAGTATACGGCCGATATTTCAAGGAATCAATCGCTCGAAAGGATGAAAAAGGAGTTAGTTCTTTTGATAGGTTTGCTAATCGCTCTCTCCGGGAGTTCGCGGGGGAATCTCTTGCTTCACTCCTTGAGTATGGGCAAAAGTCGCCAACTCCAGGCGAGTTTGGAGAGCCAGCTTTTCTAAAATGTTGTGCACATGACTTTTAACAGTATGGACGGCTATGTTGAGGCTGCTGGCAATCTCTTTATTGCTCTTTCCGGCGGCTATATGGCCGATTACATCATTCTCCCGTTTGGTCATTCTAACACCTGACATCAAATCTTTTATTTTACCGCTTTGAATC
>Ga0209287_10001712_pt1 | contig 10606 bp, 8 predicted proteins | sample PPLLak3cmMay2015_2_FD_187255 | JGI IMG/M metagenome (GOLD analysis project Ga0209287, IMG submission 187255) | Freshwater sediment microbial communities from Prairie Pothole Lake near Jamestown, North Dakota, USA - PPLs Lake P8 Core (1) Depth... | ecosystem: Environmental > Aquatic > Freshwater... | reverse complement strand
ACCAAATTTTCACCCCTGTTAGGGAATCAATCGCATAGAGACTATTATCCTCTGACCCGACATACACAACGCCGTTATACACCGCAGGGGATGAAGAGACCTTTGCCCCAGTAGGGTATTTCCAGACTTGCCTGCCGTCTGATGTTTGAAAAGCATATACGTTGGTATCAGTTGAGCCGACGTACACGGTGTTATTCACAACCGCGGGGGAAGAATTTGTATAGGTATCCCCATCTCCTGTAAGAGAACTCCAAATTTTTTCTCCTGTGACCGCATCTAGTGCATAGAAGTTGCCATCCTGCGAACCAAAATAGACGATTCCGTCTACGACTGCAGGGGAACAACGAATGTGGCCTCCTGTCGTATAGTTCCAAATTTTCGCACCTGTATGAGCATGTAAGGCGTACAGATTGTTGTCAGTTGTACCAATGTAGACGACATCGTCAACAACCGCGGGTGACGACCACGCTGCTCCACCAGCTGTGAATTCCCATATCTTCCCGCCTGTCGAAGCATTTATAGCAAAAATAACTCCATTATTTGATCCCACATAGACTACATTATTTACAATAGTAGGAGTAGACCAAACAGAATCCCCAGTTGAGAACCTCCAAATTTGAGCACCTGTGCTTGCGTTAAGGGCATAGATATCTCCGCTGAAAGACCCCACATACGCTCTCGCTCCAAGAACAGTAACAGAGGTACGTATTTGACTATCAAAAGTACTTTCCCATAGAATCTGGTTTGTCTTAGGTGCACTGGACAATGAGTATCTTGCATTGGAAAGATCATGACCAAACATTGGCCATCCATCAGATGGATTCAGAGTGGTTTGAGGAGTACCTGTTCCAGAGATCAAGCTGAGACTCACATCATCTATCCATGCAGTTCCGTTTCCCATGTTAAAGTCAATCAAGAAATATAATGCAACAGCATCTGAAGGCATAGCTGGCATGGTAAATGTAGGACTTTCGAAGAATGCCCAATCGTTCGTACCACCAACATATCCTATTTCCAAAATGTATCCATCAACAGGGGTATAATTGTTTGAGGAAACATATTCTAAGCCGATAACCACGCCACCCGCCACATTCAGTGTTTTTATCCAACCACTTATCTTAAATTGAGTTCCAGGACTTACCAACCCTGTAACATTTTGGTACAGTCGACCAAGATTTATAAAACTGGTTTCAACACCCATGACTGAAGAAGCCCCAGAATGCCTTGTTGACGTATCAATTGAATACACAGCAGTACCTGAAGTGACGTTCCATGAACCAAGACCATCTTCAAAACCTGAATTCGACAGGATGTTTGTTTGCGCTAAAACCCCAGGAACAAACGCCACTAACATCGAAAAGGAAAAAATTGCTAGAACCGAATGTACGATAATTTTTTTCATAGCAAGCCTCCACGCATCGTCCGGGGTTGTATCACTAATTGAATTTAAATCTATTTATTTAAGAAAAATGAAACATAGCGATATAAAAAATAAAAAAAAACAAGAGCACTTATACAATGCAAGAATCAGCGGGCTTGGAGGGATTCGAACCCTCGGCCAATCGGTTAAGAGCCGATTGCTCTAGCCTAGCTGAGCTACAAGCCCTTCTGAAAGAAAGTATATGGAGTAACATTCGCTATTATTTAGGCTTAACGATGAAACAACGATTTCAGCCCTAAGATGAAATAAGCTCTGAAAAAAATAATTCTTTGCATTTTTTAGCAGAACGATTACTCGTCTATCACCTTGTATCCTTTCTCAGGTCGTATAAGGGAAATGACAAGGGGGGCTGGTTTTCCTCTTTGGGAGGGAATGTCCTGAACCTCTCTTACAGTAATCTGTACACCTGAGCCTGCTTTTTTCTGATGAATCTGTTTGATCTTTTCAAAAATCACATCAAGGGAGGGACCAACATTTCGGAGATCCTCATCGATGATGACAAGGATGTCGATTTCATCAATTTTCTTCTGAACGATCTGAAACTGTTTCACTTTCCTTGTTTTCAACTCATTAAGGATACTGTAAAGACTGGCAAAGGATGCTGCGGGAAACACCCGTCCATCGGGTAATACTACACTATCACTTTTTCTTCCTTCCACACCACCTTTCAGCACGGGGGTATGCAGACCACAGGCGCATTCTTCGTCTTCAGAGATAGCGACCCAGTCATCCATCCCGGTGTACCGCACAATAGGTGTGGCTTTTCCATAGAGCCGTGTGACCACGATATGGCCTCGTTTTCCCTTTTCAACAGGTTTCATCTGTTCGTTGATTGCTTCCATATGGAAAAAATCATAGTTGATATGCCATGTTCCCTCGTTGCATTCAAACGCCATCGGAGCTCCAAGGGATTCTACAGATTCGTACACATTATGCATTTTACATCCGAAGGTCTCCTCGACATATGCCCTGGTGTACGGTTCAAGGACCGAGCCACCAGTAAGAAATGCTTTTGGATTGATGTGTTCTCCCTGACCTTTTCGTTTATAGTACGCTAATTGAAAAAACGTGGCAGGGTAGGAATAAATGATATCTGGTCTGAATTGATCCAACTGGGCGATGATTTCTTTCATTGGGAGGAACGCATTGGTGCTAAACCGTGTGTTTTTCCCATATACAAAGGAAGCCTTGGAATAAAAAAGGTTTTCAGCGGTCGAATCAGCCATATTGGGATTGAAATTCCCAATATTTGCTATCCGGGATGTCCGCCAGTTCAGATGCAACTGATCATACGTTCGTACGAGTGCGCCGATCCCACCAATGAAAATAGAAAGATCTGTGTAAAGGGAAACCTGCTTGCCTGTGGAACCCGATGTTGAGACAAGGTGTGCGTTCTTTCGGTTATAGCTCTGAGGGAGGAGATCGTTTGGGAAATAATCGACAAGATCTTGTTTTGAGATGAAAGGGATTTTTGTTATGTCGTCTATGTTATGAATATCCTGGATACGAAGCCCAGCTGCAGCATATTTTTTTTGATACAAAGGGACCGTATCAGCATACTGTAGTGCCCTGAGAAACACCTTGTTTCGATATTTTCTGATTTTTTCCGAGGAATTGGTGTTCAATCTGCGTGTATCAAAGAGATAGTTTTTTAAAAGAGGGATACCAGAGATAGGGTTGAGAAACGGATTCATGTTCTTCTCGCGGGCATACAAATGTTAATTAATATATTTTATTATTGCCTGAAGCGGGCTGAAGCGTGAAATACACACTGAAATGTCTGAAATGCGGTAAGACGTACTCTCCGGATCACTATATCTGTTCTTGTGAAAATAAATGTGACGCACTTTTAAAAACAGTCTATGAACAAAAAAGTTTGACGATCGATGAATCCTACCCTGGCATCTGGCAGTACCACCAGTGGCTTCCGATACAGAAAATAGACCAACGCCTCATCGACCATGGGAGTTGTTTTCGTACTTATAAAAGCACAAAACTTGCAGCACATCTTGGGCTGCAGAACCTCATCATCTGTCTGAACGCATACCCACACTGCCATACAGGATCCTTTAAAGACCTTGAAGCAGAAGTCACCTTCCAGCGGGTCATGAGCACTTTTGACGCAGGAAAACCACTTGTTATGTCCTCCGATGGGAACAACGCTATTTCCTTTGTCCATTATTCCAATGTGATACGTTATCCTATTTTCTTGTTTGCGACGGAAGATGCCCGCATCAGACGCATTTGGTCCTTTTCCAAATCCAACCCCTACACACGCCTCTTCCCCATCTATGGTGATTACTATGATGCGATTAACCTAGCGAATCAATTCTCCCGGGTCGAAGGGTACCTCTCTGAGGGGGGTTATCGAAATGTGGGTCGTCGCGATAGCGTTGGAACCATGATACTGGATGCGACCCGGTTCCTTGGCCGAATACCAGATCATTATTTCCAGGCACTTGGCTCAGGACCTGGTGCGATTGCAGCCTATGAAGCAGCAGAACGACTCATCCTTGATGGACGATTTGGAAAAAACCTACCAAAGATCCACGGCTCTCAAAACCACCCGTATACCCCGATGTACGAAGCATGGGACAATCACTCTCGAACGATCGATGAACGGTTCCAAAAAGAGTCAGCAAAACAAATAATCGACCAGACCATGGCCCATGTGTTGACAAACCGCTTCCCAGCATATTCCTTGATGGGCGGCATCTATGATGTGTTAACAGAAACCAAGGGAGAAATGTACAGCGTCACCAACGAAGAAATCGGACAAGCCCAACAATTATTCGAGAAACTTGAAGGTATCAGCATCGTCCCTGAGGCAGGGGTAACGATTGCTTCATTACAACAGGCGATACAGAAAGAAACGATCTCACCGCAGGATTCCATTCTTGTCAACATCACAGGTGGTGGAAGAAAAGAGATCAAAAAAGAACGGATGCACATAGAACCATACAGGTTTCTGACAAAAAAACTTCAAATCAGCCAGAAGACACTGGAGGAGAAAATACAACATTCGAAAGACCTCATCCAAGACGCTGTTCAGACCTATGGAAACAGAATCGCTGTTGCCTGCAGCTGGGGGAAAGACAGCATGGTCCTTCTCCATCTTGCACGATCCATCAACCCTGATGTCCCTATTTTTTCCGTGTTAACCATCCATAAACCAAAGGAGACATTTGATTTTATCGTCAAGGTCGTAGAACAATACCACCTGAAACCAAAGATTTTCATGGTAGGTGACATCATACCAGAGGTGTTCCTGGAAAACAACATCGATATCATTTTATTGCCCATGGGCGAGTATCGGTTACAGGAAGAAAAGATAAAAAAAGAGACAGGTCATGACATCTATTATGTAGACCCAGATCTCTGCTGTAAATTATTAAAAGTCGTCCCGGTTCGTTACGCGTATACAACACTTGGACTGCAGGCATGGTTCAGTGGATTACGCAGCACAGAGGGATTCACAAGGAAGTATCTCGCTGAAATTGAAAAAATAAGTGACCATGAGACAAAAATCAATCCACTTCTCGCTTGGACTGAAGAGGAGATATGGAAATATATCAAAAACAATAAAATACCTGCACATCCCTGGTATAAAAAGAAGTTTGGGGACGGCCGAAGAATCCGGTCCTTAGGATGCGAACCATGTACTGTGCCTATTTTCGACCATGAGAGCGAACGAGATGGTCGATGGAGAAAAACCCTTAAAAAGGGCGGGGAATGTGGGATTCATACACGATCGGCTGGTGAGAGGATATGAGAATCGCTAAGGGTTGTTGGTCCTGGGTCGCCCCCCCGCTGCTTCTGAGTATATTGTTTTTAACGTTGAGTTGGTTTTCTCTATGGTTCCTCGCTGGTTTTATCCCTGTTTTTTGCATCCTTATATTTTTCCTTATTTTCTTCCGAGACCCAGAGCGGACCATCGCCCCGGGTATCATCGCACCAGCAGATGGACAAATACGGGACATTAAACAGGAGAAAAACCAGATTCTCATCTCGACATTCATGGAGGTTAACAACGTCCATGTCAACAGGATGCCTCTTGACGGACACATCATAAAAATGACGCATTTCCCAGGCTATCATCTGAGAGCGTGGAAAAAAGAATCAGATCTGAATGAACGAGTGGTAATTACCATCGATACAGCGATCGGGGAAGTTACTGTAGTGCAACTCGCAGGGCTCATCGCTCGACGCGTCTACCCGTACATCAAAGAAGGGGACGTCTTGAAGAAAGGGGATCGAATCGGAATCATCAGGCTTGGTTCACGGGTCGATGTGTATCTGCCTGCAGATACAATACAGTCAATCCCTGTGAAAATCGGTGATCCCGTAAAAGCAGGGGAAGACACCATAGCTATTTTAAAAGAGAAATGAGGACTTTTACTCTTTTGCTTTGGTTTTTTTTGTTTTCTTTGTACTCTTCTTTTTCGGTTTGGGTTTTTCCTCGGTTTCCTTAGTTTGGGTCGGTTCAAGTGTTATTTCTTCAGTTTCAGCCACTATCGTTGGATCTGAAGTAGAAGGTGAAATATCTGAGACCTCTGCTTTCGATATATATTGTGCATCGATCCGCTCTGTGATATAGACATCCTTTCCTGCGCGATAGATCTTTACACCATCGTCTATCGCTTTCTTCCCATTGATGTGCAAGATCAAAGGAATCTCGGTTCGGACCTTCCCTGCCTCAATTGCTTTTTCCATGCTTCCGCTGAGATGGACGTGTTTCCGATCGATAGGATTCAAACCACCTTCAAGGATGATGTCGATTTCCTCTTCAGTCACCGGGTAATAAAAATCATCAATCTCTGCAAGAGGCAAATCATCAAGTCGGATATCGATGGTATGTCCGTAGGTCGCACGGATCATCCCTCCGTCTACCTGATATCTTCCTTTTGGATCGGTCAGTGCTATTGCTTCGATATGATGGTCACGAAGCCATTGGAACCCTGATCGGCTCCCACCGACTGCTTCGACAAACTCGGAGATATCAACCCAGCCATGACCATCCATGGTTACTCCAAGTTTTTCCGGGAAATGGCGGAGAACACCGGCCATGATACGACCAAGGGAATCAAGCTCACGATCACTCATGAGAAACTTGCCTTTTGTTTTACAGACCGGACAGACTTCACCACGGTAATACCCGTGTTCGTCACATTTTTCTAGCATAGTTACACGTTCCGTAATAGCATAAGATGTATAAGTTTTTGTATTCCTTGTTCTATTACCCTGTTGGTGGACCCGTGGAACAAGAAGAAATGAAAAAACAAGCTGCTGAGAAAGCAGTACAATATATTGAAGATGGGATGATTGTCGGACTGGGGACAGGCTCCACTGTGGAATTCGCAGTAAAAAAAATCGGGGAGATGGTAAAAAACGGTCTGAAAATCGAAGCGATCCCAACCTCGTTGAAAACCAAGCGATTAGCCACAGAACTAAAAATCCCATTGGTAGAGCTTGATGACCGTGTTGAGATTGATATCACAATTGATGGTGCTGATGAGGTTGATTCGAATCTGAATTTAATTAAGGGTGGCGGGGGTGCTCTTACTAGAGAGAAGATCATTGCGTACCATTCGAAGAAGGTCATCATCATTGTTGATGAAACAAAGATAGTAAAAGGCCTTGGATGCGACTGTTCCCTGCCTGTTGAGGTCACAAAGTTCGGTTGGTCAGCCACAAAGAAGGCACTGGAAGGATTAGGGTGTACTGCAGAATTACGGAAGATCATGGACGAGGCGTTCATCACGGATAACCAGAATTACATCATTGATTGTGATTTCGGGAAGATAGCAGACGCTGAGGTAATGGAAAAAGAGATTAACAACGTCCCTGGCGTCCTGGAGAATGGGTTGTTTATCGGTCTTGCTGATGAGGTTATTGTGGGGAGTAGACAAGGGATGATGACGCTCGAGCGGCAAGATATCGTACAATAACCCTTGTTGTATCCTTAGAAGGATGGCTTACACAAAATGCTTTTATCAGAGATGACGACAAAAGACGTCTTTAAGAACACGAAACAAAGGATGTCGAAATACCAAGACGATTTTTTAGAACAGCTCACTGCAATCGAGGTTGATGCTCATTGGTTCCGCCGCGTGTTCCATACGTTTGCTGCATCGTTCTTATTCTACTATCTTCTACCAGATGAGGAATGGATGAATGCCATCAAGATAGTAGTTCCGATCCTTATCGTCTTCTGCATGATAGTCATCGAATATAGACGGCTACGAGGTACTCTTGATCATCAACGGTTCTTCGGTTTGCGAAGCTATGAGAAGAAACAACCGGCAAGCTACCTGTATTTTGGCATCGCTGTCGTATTGTTATTTCTTCTGTTCCCTCAACAAATTGCTATCCCTTGTATCCTGTGTGCCTCTTTCACGGACCCAATCATGGGTGAAACACGACATTATTTCGGGAAAACAAAGGCGTATGCAATCGGATTTATCGTATCGCTGTTCTTTTTCTGTATCACATGGTACCGAGCGGACTGGTGGATACTGTTGCTTGTCTCAGTCATTGGTGCTGCGGGAGCCTTGATTGGTGAAGCAAAGAAACTCAGATTAATCGATGATGATTTCATGATCCAGATACTACCAGCAATCCTGCTATTAGTGCTTTGGCAAGGACTGCGCTTCTTTGGGATTGAGCTCTTACCTCCACCATTGATTCATCCTTTGTAAAATGAGATAAAATCTATGCAACAAAAAAAAGATACCCGTAAAGAAAATATTCAGAAACTCTTGGTACGACTTGAATTATGGTTCGCTCCTTTGTTGATCATCATGCCGATGAGCGTGTCTATGTTCTTCCTGGGAGATTGGTATATAAGAGGTTTTTCTCAGGGATCCTCCATGTATGATGGCGAGCTCATCCTTGGTCTCTTACTCTTATTTGTGAATTTCTTCTTTGATGTGTTATTTCTCAGATCAATTCGAATGCAAAAGAAAAAAGAATGTTAGACGCTGAAAAAGAGGTACCCAAGATATCCACTGTACAACAGAAGCATGAAAACACCATTTAAACGGGACAGTTTTCCCCCTATGTACATCAAGGGGACCATCAGCAGACTTACGGCAAGAAGGAAGAAGAGATACACAAGGGACATTGTTGCGTTCATAGGTATAAACAACAAAGCGATTCCTAGGATAAGCAGAATATTGAAAATGTTCGATCCGATGATATTTCCTATCGCTATCTGTGATTGTTTCCGGTACGCTGCAAGGCTTGAAACCACAAGTTCAGGAAGAGACGTCCCAACAGCAACCATGGTCAATGCTATAATGAGTTCAGGGATGCCAAGAAACCGAGCGATGGAGACTGAGGATTCCACAAGCAACCATGCTCCAAATATTACTCCAAGAATGCCACCGATGATGAACAAAATATACTTCTGTGTTTTTCCTAGTTGACTGGTGGGCGAAGGTTTCCGCTCTTTGAGAGCGGACCTGAGGAAATAAAAGATATATGCAGCAAAGCAAATCAGAAAAATAATTCCAGCAATCCATGATGGAACACCTGTGAACTCAAAAAGAGGTACAAGAAATAGCAATGCTGTTGCTCCTATCATAATTAAGAGTTCTCGTCGGATGATCCCACGCTCAATAGTCAAAGGTCGAATCAATGCACCGATTCCAAGTATTAAAAGGAGATTTGCTATGTTGGAGCCGATAACATTCCCTAACGATATCGCTGGATGCCCTTCAGCAGCAGCGGTTACAGATATCGCTAGCTCTGGCATTGATGTTCCATATGCTACGAGCGTCAAAGAAATCACTAAGCTAGAAACCCCAAATTTCATCGCAGTTTTTGCAGTCCCTTCAATAAGAAAGTCAGAACACTTGTAGAGAAAAAGTATCCCAAGTATCGCAGCAGGGACCGCAAGCTCGATAGAAAGCATAGAGGTAAATGAAAAATCATGTTTAAATAAATACGTAAAAAACCTTTCCATCTATTGAAATTTTAATCGAGAAAACGATTACGAATTTTTAGGTTCTTTCGTCCGTGAAAACATAATGAACAATGCCAGAATCTCGACCCGCCCTAGTATCATCAGAAAAATAAACAAACATTTTAATTCAAGAGCTAGAGATGGTCCAACAATTCCCGTGCTTAAACCGGTGCAGGTAATTGCCGAGGTAGCCTCAAATAAAGCATCCACTGGTTGGAAACCGTAGAAGACGATGACAAACGCACTTCCAAAAACAAAACCTATCATCAAGACAACTAAGACCATTGAGTGAATGATTTCCGGGTTCGAATATTCTTTTCCAAACAGGGTGATCGGTGTGTACTTTCCTGTGATACTTTCCGTAATAACTTTTTTTGTTGCTTTGAACAACAACAGGAATCTGTAAATTTTTATACCACCCGCTGTCGAAAAACTTGCCCCCCCGACAAACATAAGAAATACAAGAAAGAGTTTCAGTCCATCTGAAAAATTCGCTATAGAAAGATAGCTAAAACCAGTCGTTGTCATTGCACTAGCGACATTAAAAAGAGCGTCGAAAACAGACAAATTAAACGCGAATATGACAAAAATCACAGATACAATCAGAAGAATGAAAAAAACTGTGATTTCTGATTTGAAGAACTCTTTAATCTTTCCTTTAAAAAGTCCAGCAAGGACAAGGAAATTACAAGCACCAAGGATCATCCCCAGGATAAGAATATAATTTATGGGAAATTGGGTAACAGTAGTTGATATATCATTAATCGGAGCAAATCCTCCTGTACTTAATGCTGAAAAAATAAATGAAACAAGATTGATGACATCATGATACCCAAAGAGCAAACCAATGAAAATCATGACAAGTGTATAACTAACATAGATAAGCAGAATCAGCAGAAACGTCCGTTTAATTTTTTGTTTTTGACTAAAACCCATGCTTCGGAAGAACTCTTTGAGTTTCGCCTCAGGGTAGAAAAACGCAAGCAGGACAAGGACGATGCCGATACCGCCGATGAACTGGGTGAGAGCTCGATAAAAAATGATTGATCTTGGTATGGTTGATAAATCTGGTATTACGGAAAATCCTGTTGTTGTGAACCCGGAAGCTGATTCAAAGAGGCTATCCGTAATATTACTAATGAAGTCACCCTGTGAGATATTGATGTACATATAAGGGATGGCACCAATAATGCTCAGTA
>Ga0209287_10001711_pt1 | contig 10608 bp, 8 predicted proteins | sample PPLLak3cmMay2015_2_FD_187255 | JGI IMG/M metagenome (GOLD analysis project Ga0209287, IMG submission 187255) | Freshwater sediment microbial communities from Prairie Pothole Lake near Jamestown, North Dakota, USA - PPLs Lake P8 Core (1) Depth... | ecosystem: Environmental > Aquatic > Freshwater... | reverse complement strand
ATCGAAATCATGTCGGTCAACTTCGCCTGGCTGGCGATGGACCAGATGTTCAACTCCGCCGCCAAGGTGCGCTACATGTCGGGCGGCCAGCTGACCGCGCCGTGCGTATTCCGCTCCGCCGGCGGCGCGGCGCACCAGCTCGGCGCGCAGCACTCGGCGCGCATGGAAAAAGTGTTCATGGGCATCGCCGGCCTGCGCGTGGTGACGCCGTCCAACCCCAAGCAGGCCTACGGTCTGCTGAAGTCGGCGATCCGCTGCGACGACCCGGTGTTCATCAACGAACACGAACTCATGTACAACATGAAGGGCGAAGTCCCCGACGCCGAATATTTCCATCCGCTGGAAGGCTCGGACATCGCACGTGCCGGTACCGACGTCACCCTGTTCGGCTACAACATCTCGGTGCACTGGTGCCTCAAGGCCGCAGAAATCCTCGACAAGCAGTACGGTATCTCGGCCGAGGTCGTCGACCTCTATTCGCTGTCGCCGTTGGATCGCGAAGGCATCCGCAAATCGGTCTGCAAGACCCACCGTGCCGTCATCGCCGAAGAAGACGAAGCGCCGGTCGGCGTCGGCTCGGAAGTCATCGCGATCATCAACGAGGAATGCTTCTTCGAACTCGACGCCGCCCCGGTGCGCGTCCACTCGGCGCTGGTGCCGCAGCCCTACAACCACACGCTGGAAAAAGCCGCGATCCCGGATCACGAGGACGTGGTGAAGGCTGTTCTCAAGCTTTTCGGTAAGGCGTAAAGAAATGACGGTGAAGGGAGAAGGGGGAAGGGTGATGCCCACCCCACGCCTCCGGCGTGACCCTCCCCGCCAGGAGGGTTTTACCCTTCCCCCTTTACCCTTCCCCCTTCACTAGCAGGAAACAAGCATGTCCCAACATTACGCCATCACGATGCCGCAGCTCTCGGACACCATGACCGAGGGCGTGGTCGTCACCTGGGAAAAACAGCCCGGTGACCGCGTCGAGCGCGGCGACATCGTCGCCACGGTCGAGACCGACAAGGCCATCATGGACGTCGAAGTGTTCAAGGCCGGTTACCTGGCCGGACCGCTGGCTGACGTCGGCGCGACCATCGCCGTCGGTGCAGCGCTCGGCTACATCACCGACACTGCAGGCGACGTCGCCATCGCCGCCGACGAGGTGGTGGAGGAGCAGGCGCAGACCGAAATGATCCCGCACCACGCCGGCACGCCCATCGTCATGCCGCAACTGTCTGACACCATGACCGAAGGCGTGGTCGTGACCTGGGAAAAACAGCCGGGCGATGCGATCAAGCGCGGCGACATCGTCGCCACCGTCGAGACCGACAAGGCCATCATGGACGTCGAGGTTTTCCAGGACGGCTTCCTCTCCGGCCCGATCGCCGACGTCGGCAGCGTGGTCGAGGTCGGCCATCCGATGGGTTTCATCGTCGACGATGCATCCAAGGCCAACGACACCGGTGTCACCATCAGTTCCGACCACAAGGTCAAGGACATGCACAAGGTCGCGCCGCATGCGGCCGACAAGCCGGCGAACATTCCCCTGCCCAAGACTGCGCCGGTGCAGATATCCACGGCCGGCAAAGTGCCGCCCGTGGCTCGTCCGGCGGGGCGCCAGGCCAGCCCGTATGCGCGCAAGGTCGCGGCCCAACTCGGCGTCAATCTCGCGGGCCTCGCCGGCAGCGGGCCTGCGGGCGTGATCGTCGCCGCCGACGTCGCCCGCGCCCGGCCGAGCATGGCGGAAGTCGCGCACTCCCTGCCGCAGGTCGACGTACCCGGCCAGGGTCGGCCGATGACCTCGATGGAAAAGGCGGTCAGCCACGCGATGACCGCCTCGCTGACGCTGCCAACCTTCAACGTCACGACCAACATCGACATCGCCGCGCTGACCTCGGCCGCCAAGGCCAACAAGGTGTCGGTGACGGTGGCGATCGCCAAGGCCTGCTCGCTCGCCATGGCGAAATTCCCGCGCATGAACTGGGCCTACCAGCCGGTCGACAAGCTGGTCGAGCGCGGCAATCACGATTTCGGTGTCGCCGTGATGTCGAACGACGGCGGCCTGGTGGTGCCGATCCTGCACGGCATCGAGAAGAAGCCGCTGGAGGCGCTGCAAAGTGACTGGACCAGCCTCGTCGAGCGTGCACGCGTGAGGAAGCTTTCGCCGTCCGAATACGCCAACCCCACCTTCACCATTTCCAACATGGGCATGCTCGGGGTATCGCACTTCACCGCGATCCCCACCCCCGGCATCGCCGCGATCCTGGCGATCGCCGCGAATGGCCCGCAGGGCACGCCCTTCACCATTACCGGCGACCACCGCGTGCTGAACGGCGCCGACGTCGCGCTGTATCTCGCCACGCTGAAGCAGACCATCGAAGCGCCCGAGTCCTGGCTCGGTGCAGGCGGCACGGCCACGGCAGCTGAAACCGGCGCCGGTGCGGCAGCGGCCGTCAGTGCGCCGGTCTCGCCGATCCCCGAAGGCAACTGGGATGTGCCCGTGGTCGTCGTCGGCGGCGGCCCCGGCGGCGAGGACTGCGCGCGCGACCTGGCCGACCATGGCATCAAGGTCATGATGGTCAACAACGAGCCCTTCCCGGGCGGCGAATGCCTGTGGCGAGGCTGCATCCCGTCCAAGGCCTGGCGCGCCGCCGCGGACAACATCCGCAACCGCGCGCACGACGCCGAAATGGGTGTCGACGGCACCAACGCACCCGAGCTCAACTGGGAACAAGTCGAGAAGCATCGCCGCTGGGTGCAGACCAGCCGCGGCGAAATGGCGCTCAAGGCCGACAAGGGCATGAAGATCGACGTGCGCGAAGGCTACGGCGAATTCGTCGACGCCCACACGTTGAAGATCACCCCGGTCGAGGGCCAGCCCTACGTCGTCAGCTTCGGCGCCGCCGTCGTCGCCACAGGCGCACCGGCCTTCGTACCGCCGATCCCCGGCGCGCGGGAGAACCTCGCGAGCGGCGGCGTAGTCACCTCCGACACCATCTGGAACCTCGCCAATCCACCGAAGAAACTCGGCATCGTCGGCGGCGGCGTAATCGGCGTCGAGATGGCGCAGATCTTCCGCGACTTCGGCACCGAAGTTCTGATGCTGGAGCGCAACGATCGCATTCTCGCCGAGATCGAGGACGAGATCGCCAAGACCCTGATCGCGTCGCTGGAGAAGGAAATCACCGTCGTCACCGGCGCCGCCATCAACGAGATCAGTGGCACCCCCGGCGCGATGAAGCTGCGCTATGCAAATAAAGAGTGCGTCGAGTCGGTATTCGACTGCGACATCGTGCTGATGGCCACCGGCAAGCGCCCCGACACCAGCAGACTGAATCTGGACAAGGTCGGCGTCGAACTCGACGGCGCCGCGATCAAGGTCGATACCCGCTGCCAGACCAGCGCGGCGAACATCTACGCGGTCGGCGACGTCATCGGCGGCTACATGCTCGCCCACACCGCTGCCACCCAGGGCCGTGTCGCCGCCTCCAATCTGCTCGGCCACGCCAGCGAATACGACCAGGACAAGGATTGTGGCGTCACATTCTCGCGTCCGCAGGCCGGGTTCGTCGGCCTCTCGGTGGCCCAGGCGAAAGCCAAAGGCATCGACGCGGTGGAAGCCAAGATGCCGATGAGCATCGACGCCAAGGCGATGATCACCGGCGAGACCGAGGGCATGATCAAGCTGGTGGCAGACAAGGCCAGCGGCCGCATCATCGGCGTGCACTTCCTCGCCGATCACACCGATACCCTGATCGGTACCGGCGTGATGATGGTGGCAGGCGAGATGACACTGACCCAGGTCGCCAAGGCGATCTTCCCGCACCCCACGCAAACGGAACTGTTCGGCGAACTGGCGCGGCGCCTGTTGAACCGCTTGCGGCGGACGGCGAAGAAATAGTTTCGCAACCTCCAAACCAAGGGCCGCATTTTTGCGGCCCTTGGTGCTTGTTGTTAGCGGCTGTATTTCCTTTTCACAGGCACTTGCGGATGTGTTTGAGGGGCCTGTATTCAGCGATTTCCGGACATTCAGGACAAGCACCCCAGGCGCCCGTCTGTCGGCCCAAACCAAGGCAAATCGTCAATACCCCACGCGGTCGAGTAAACTAGGGGCTATTCATTTGTCCGGCCGGCCAGTTGTGTCATCCGTTATCAGGTCGACAGAGTTCAAATTTCGACGGGCAATCCTGGCGGCAGACGCTCTGCCGCCATCTTCACTGAGGCTATCAACATGCATACCGACACCATCCTCCATTATTTGAAGAGGCACGGTCAGCTGCTCGACTCCGAGATTGCGACGGGAACAGGGATTCCCCTTGCGGCGATCCGCACCTCCCTGTCCGAACTGTCAGCGCAGGGAGAAATCTCGAGGTGCAGCGTGACCCGGTATAACAACGGCAAAGCTGTCGAGGGCATGCTCTGCCGGATTGCCGGCTTTATCCCGCGTCCGTCCCCTGGCAGAAAACCGGGCGCGAAAAGCTGACAAGCCTGTCGCTTGGGGAATTTCCCACTGCGCAATCACGGTATGTCTGGCCGCAAGTCGTCGGTCGTGGTCATGCCGCCAGTAGCGATTCGCTCCACCCCAATCGTCCGATCACCTCGGAGAAATCCGCGGCCAACCCCGCCTGCATGCGCAATGTCTGCGCGCTGAGCGGGTGCACCAACTGCATCCTGGTTGCCGCAAGCAGCAGACGCTGATGACCGAACAGGGTCTGAAACAACCGGTTATGCCGTCCCTTGCCATGCGTCGCGTCGCCGATGATGGGATGCGAGATGTGTTTCATGTGACGCCGCAACTGGTGCCAGCGACCGGTCAGCGGTTCCAGTTCGAGCAGGGCATAACGGCTGCTGGGGTAGCGATCCACCCGATGCGGCAATTCCACCGTGGCCAGTCGACGGTAGCGGGTTTGCGCCGGTTGTGCCGCAGCCGTGGCGGTGACTCCCGCATGGTCATCCGCCATGCGCACCAGCGGATGATCGATTTCACCTGACTCCGGCGGATAGCCGCGTACCACCGCCACATAGCGCTTGCCCACTTCACCCCGCTCGAACTGGCCAGACAACAAACGGCCGACCTCGCGCTCCAGCGCGAACAACAACACGCCCGAAGTACCCTTGTCGAGCCGATGCACCGGATAAACCGGCTGGCCGATCTGGTCGCGCAGCATCTGCAGGGCGAAGCGGGTTTCGTGGCGATCCAGCGCGCTGCGATGCACCAGCAACCCCGCCGGCTTGTGAATGGCAATCAGACTGTCATCGCGGTAGATGATCGGCAGCGATCCGGATACATCCTCGTGCACGCTATTTCCTGCCCCTGCACGGAAAACGCTCGGTGAGCGACTTTTGCAATACTTCGCCAGCAGGCCGATTCAATGATTCCGGATGCGCCTCGATCCAGGCCACCAGCTCAGCCGGTGCCTTCTGCTTGTCGTCGGCATCAAGACAAAATGCCAGCTTGCCCCTGTTGAAGTGATGGGCCGCTTCCAGATAGCCGTCGAGATAACTGCGGCACATCACGGAAAGCATCTTCACCGTGTCCGCGCTTTTGCACATGCGCAGGATCACGCTGCCATTTTTGCCATGCGCATCGCTGGCATGAGCAGGCGCGAGGAGGCACAGCCCGGCGCAAACTGACAGGATGAGTAGCAGGGAACGGGAGGTCACGAATGAGCGCATACAGGACAGTGGAATCAATGGCACCGGGGAAAGTGTCCGGGTCCGGACAGCCCAGGTCAATCGGCAATACTTGCAGAAGGCCCACCTATAAATGGCCGCTTCCGCAGAAGACCGTCAGCAAGCAGCCCCAAAAAAAGCGGCCACCCACCCGGGTAGCCGCCATCAAATCATGCCTGGCGCAGCACGGGGTCAGCCGAACAGCCCCCTGAAGAACAGCCGGATGCTGTCCCAGATGCGGCGGAAGAAGCCACCCTCCTCGACCGCTTCCAGCGCGACCAGCGGCGTCTGCCTCACCACCTTGCCGTCGCTGCCGACCAGTTCGACCTGTCCAAGCGGCGCCCCGGCAACCACAGGTGCCATCAAGGGTCCCTCGGCCAAGACGACGCGTGTCTGATACTCGTCGCTTGCGCGCTTAGGCAGCGCAGCGGCGAAGTCTTCCGCAACGCCGGCCTTGACGGTGCGTGCAGCACCTTTCCAGACGTCGACGGTCTGCACGGTTTCGCCCTTGGTGAAGAAGGTCTTGCTGTCAAAGAAGTTGAAGCCGTAGCCGAGCAGCTTGGCGGTCTCGGCAGCCCGTGCCGCTTCACTGTCGGTGCCGAACACCACGGCGATTAGGCGCTGGCCGTCGCGCTTCGCCGAGGCGACCAGGCAATAGCCCGCTTCCTCCGTGTGGCCGGTCTTCAGTCCGTCGACAGTTGGGTCGCGCCACAGCAGCAGGTTGCGGTTGGGCTGCTTTATGTCGTTCCAGACGAATTCCTTTTCGGCATACATCGCGTAGTGCGTGGGGTCCTCGATCACGATGGCCCGTGCCAGCTTGGCCATGTCGAGCGCACTCGAATAATGGCCTTCGGCGGGCCAGCCGGTGGCGTTGACGAAGTTCGTGTCGGCCAGCCCGAGACGCTTCGCCTCCTCGTTCATCATTGCGGCGAAGGTCTCCTCGCCGCCGGCGATGTGCTCGGCCAGCGCGATGCTGGCATCGTTGCCCGATTGCACGATGATGCCGCGCAGCAGGTCGCTGACCGCGACCTGGTCGCCGACATGGACAAACATTTTAGAGCCGCCCATGCGCCAGGCATTTTCGCTGATAAGAACGAGGTCGCTCTCCTTGAGACGGCCGCGCTGGAGCTCCAGCGCCGCCACATGCGCGGTCATCAGCTTGGTCAGGCTGGCAGGGGGCAGACGCTGGCTGCCCAACTGGTCGACCAGCACGCTGCCGCTGGCGCTATCCATCAGCACCCAGGATTTGGCAGCCAGTTGCGGCGGCGGGGGAAGGGTAGCGGCGACGGCGGCAGTCGCCGTACCTAGAAGTAATACGAGTCCTTGCAGGATATTGCGGAGTGTCATGGTCTTGTCTTTGAATCGAAACTGCGTGAATTGAAACCAGCGAAGGCGCGAAATGCGCAGTAGCGAGGATATCATCGTCGCGGCTTGCGCGGCAGCCTGTCGGCGCTCGCCTGTTAAACTCGTGTCATCACGACTCCTGCCTGTCACGCGCATGGCTACGCACAGCACTCACCGCCTAACCCGCCAGATCGTCATCGCGATGCTCGCGGGCATCGTGCTCGGTGTCGCGCTCAACCTGCTCGGCGAAATCCCCTGGACGCGGACCTTTCTGCTGGACGGGCTGCTGCAGGTGGTCGGTTCGGTTTTCGTCGCGGCGCTGAAAATGATGGTGGTGCCGCTGGTGTTCGTGTCGCTGGTGGTCGGGGTCACCGCGCTGTCGGACCTGCGGGCACTCGGCCGCATCGGCGCCAAGGCGCTGGCGCTTTACCTGGCGACCACGGCGATCGCGGTGACGATCGCGCTGACGCTTGCCGGAGTGGTCGGGCCGGGCAAGGGCTTCGATGCCGGTGAGACCACCGCCGCCTTCAGCGGCAAGGAAGCGCCCCCGTTCACCCAGGTGCTGATCGACATGGTGCCGACCAATCCGGTGGCGGCGATGGCCGAAGGCAACATGCTGCAGGTCATCGTCTTCGCGCTGCTGTTCGGCATCGCGGTGACGATGTCGGGCACGCGCGGCAAGCATGTGCTCAACTTCTTCAACGATCTCGACACGGTGATCATGCACATGGTCGAGTGGATCATGCGGCTCGCGCCCTATGGCGTGTTCGCCCTGATCACCCGCACTTTCGCCACCCAGGGGCTGGACCTGCTGCTGCCGCTGGCAGCCTACTTCCTGACACTGACCGCCGCGCTGGCAATCCAGTTGTTCGGCACCTATCCGTTGCTGCTGCGCCTGCTGGCCTCGCTCAACCCGATCACCTTTTTGAAGAAGATGCGCGACCCGGCGGCATTCGCGTTTTCCACCGCCAGTTCCGGCGCGACCATCCCGGTCACGCTGCATACGGTGGAAAAGAAAATGGGCGTAAACAACAGCGTCGCCTCGTTCAGCGTGCCGCTCGGCGCCACCATCAACATGGACGGCACCGCGATGATGCAGGGCGTCGCCACGGTGTTCATCGCCAACGTCTACGGCATCGACCTGTCGCTCACCGATTTCCTCATGGTGGTGCTGACCGCCACCCTGGCCTCGGTCGGCACCGCCGCCATTCCCGCAGTCGGTCTGGTGACGCTGACCATGGTGCTGGGCCAGGTCGGCCTGCCGGTCGAAGGCATCGCCCTGATCATCGGCGTCGACCGCCTGCTCGACATGATGCGCACCACGGTCAACGTCACCGGCGACTGTGCGATCAGCTGCATCGTCGCCAAAAGCGAGAACGTGCTCGACCAGGCGGTGTTCGACGACCCCGCGGCGGGTTCGGTCGAGGATGCCACCCGACACACCCTTCCCACCTCTCCGGCCAACTGAATCATGCTCTATCCATTGCTGCGACCCGCGCTGTTCAGCCTCGACCCCGAGGACGCGCACCGCTTCACCCTCGCCAGCCTCGACGCCGCGCACAGGCTTGGTCTGTTGAAGCTGCTGCCGCGCGCAACCGGCAAGCCGGTCCAGGTGATGGGCATCGACTTTCCCAACGCGGTGGGGCTCGCCGCCGGCATGGACAAGGACGGTGCGCACATCGATGCCCTGGCTGCGCTGGGCTTCGGCTTCATCGAGATCGGCACGGTCACGCCGCGTCCGCAGCCCGGCAACCCGAAGCCTCGATTGTTCCGCCTGCCTGCGGCGCAAGCCATCATCAACCGCATGGGCTTCAACAACCTCGGCGTCGACAACCTGGTGAAGAATGTCGCGGCGAGCCGGTTCAATGGCGTGCTGGGGATCAACATCGGCAAGAACAAGGACACCCCGAACGAGCAGGCAGTAGACGATTACCTCGCGTGCCTCGACAAGGTCTACGCCCGTGCCAGCTACGTGACGGTGAACATCTCCTCGCCCAACACCCAGGGCCTGCGCGAATTGCAGAAGGACGAGGCGCTCGACGCATTGCTCTCGGCGATCAAGCTCAGGCAGTCCGAGCTTGCACAGCAGCACGGCAAATACGTACCGATCGCGCTGAAGATCGCGCCCGATCTCGACGACGCGCAGATCGCTGCGATCGCCGCGCTGCTGATGATGCACCGCATCGACGCGGTGATCGCCACCAACACCACGCTCGCGCGCGATGCCGTCGCCGGCCTGCCGAATGCGGATGAAACCGGCGGACTATCGGGGGCACCGGTACGCGAAGCGTCGACGCGAGTGATCCGCGCGCTGGCCCATCACCTCAAGGGCGAAGTGCCGATCATCGGCGTCGGCGGCATCCTCTCGGGCGCCGACGCGCAGGAGAAGATCGACGCCGGCGCATCGCTGGTGCAGCTGTATTCTGGACTGATCTACAAGGGACCCGAGCTGGTGAGGGAGTGCGTCGGCAAGCTCGGCGAGCTGTGAAATCCCCGCAGCGGAAGGCAGCCCTTGCCACCCACACGACCGGCTTGCCCTTGCAGGACCGAGGCCAATAAAATTCGGCCTCGGGCATTTGCCGACCGCCGCTCACGCCGAGTGGCGGGCGCGCAGCACCTTGATCTGGAACAGGGTGTTGCGCTCGTCTTCCTCCAACGCAGCGCGGATGTGCTGCACCGTCGCCTGATAGCGCGGGATGATGTTGTACTTCAGGGCGTTGACCCGCTTCTGCGTCTTGCGGCTGGCGGCCAGCAGGCGCCACAGCGCGTTTTCCGCCTCGCCCAGCCGCGCCAGCGTCACTGTCAGTTCGCGCAGCCGCAGCCGCGCCTCGTCGAAGCTGACGTCGGTCCACATCAGGCCGACCGGCTGCAGCGGCAGCGATTCGGCTGAGACGCTGGGATATTCGACGCCGACGCTGGAGCGCGCCACCACCCTGACTGCCACTGCCGGCTTCAGGCCAACCGAGGCCTGACGCAGCATCTGCTCGCCCATGCGCATCTGCACGATGCCGAGCCAGTGATAGGCCTCGGCCAATTCCTTGAGCGTCTGCGCGCGCAACTCGCGGTACTGGGCCAGGCGCTCGTAAACCAGCCGGGTCAGCAGGTCGCGCTTCTTCTCCAGCATCTGTCGACCCTGCTCGAGAAAGCGCACCTGGCGTCCGACCTGCAGCAGCGCGCTCTTGGTGGGGGGGACGGACAGGCGCTTTTTCATGGCTTCGAAGGCGTGAAGGGCTTTGAAGTGAAGGGGGAAGGGTAAAGGGTGAAGGGTAACAGCCCGTGGCGCCACCCTTCCCCCTTGAGCGCGCAGCGCGCTCCCTTCCCCCTTGAGCGTGCAGCGCGGACCCTTTTCCCCTTCACTCCCCTGCCCCCTTGTGATACTTGACCAGCTCGTCCTCGGTCAGGCGAATGAGCGATTCCGCGGGCAGCATAGAAAGCAGGTCCCAGGCGAGACTGAGGGTCTCGTAGACGCTGCGGTCCTCATCCTCACCCTGGCCGATGAAGCGGCGCTCGAAGGCCTCGGCAAACTGAAGGTAGCGGCGGTCGGCGTCACTCAGTTCCTCGGCGCCGATGATCGCCGCCAGGCCACGCACCTCCAGCGCCTTG
>Ga0209287_10001710_pt1 | contig 10609 bp, 12 predicted proteins | sample PPLLak3cmMay2015_2_FD_187255 | JGI IMG/M metagenome (GOLD analysis project Ga0209287, IMG submission 187255) | Freshwater sediment microbial communities from Prairie Pothole Lake near Jamestown, North Dakota, USA - PPLs Lake P8 Core (1) Depth... | ecosystem: Environmental > Aquatic > Freshwater... | reverse complement strand
GGGTTTAGCCTCCATTCTTTTATGGATCGGTGCCGCTTTTGTACATTAATATTGATGAAATCGTAAAAGACATAATTCGGACGGCAAAGTAAAAAGTTCAAGTTCAAGGCGTTGCGAATCTTGAGGAATGAGGCGTACATAAAAGTACGCCGCAACGACGAAAGATGAAGCGCAACGAAGGCACGATAGTGAAGCTTCAGCGCTAATCGGACTTCCAACGAACTCATCGATTATAATGAACCAGTTGGAAGTCATATGCGAACGGATTTGAGATATTTGGGAAACAGATTTTTAAGGAACTGAGCGTTAAAAATCACAAGACTTTGAGGGCGTTAGCCCAAACCTTCTTGTGATTTAGCGAGGTGATTTAAAAATCCCCAAAAAGCTCATTAAGAGAGCATATTCAGACTTCCAACGAGTCCGTCGAATATAGATTGCCGTAAAACGGCATAAAATTGCTTTTTACGAAGCTGTTGATATTATATAGGAGAAGATGATGCAGGACTTCAGATATTTATATGATGTTACAACCCTGTCTTTTAATCGTGAAGCATGTATCGGGTGCGGAATGTGCGAAATTGTATGTCCGCACGGGGTTTTTAAAGTGGAGAATAAAAAGGCCGGGATAATTGATAAAAACGGGTGCATGGAGTGCGGCGCATGCGCAAAAAACTGTCCCTCAGAGGCGATAAGCGTAACTCCTGGGGTTGGATGCGCTGCCTATATCATCCAGACATGGATTATAGGAAAGAACGGAAAATCACGCGGCATTGCAAAGTGCTGCTGATGTTCTTTTTATTATACACACTGATTTCATTTGCCAATAATTTCGGGTATTCTTTCCCGAAGTTTGAACCTATATTCCGGAAATTTTTCTTTAGCGCCGAACAGATTGAAAAACAAACAGGACTTTAGTGAATTACCCCGCCCACAGGGCGTGGCTCTGAGGAGGGTTGCATCCCCCCATGTCCCTGCTCTGCATTCATCACCGGCCACAGGACGGGGATGAATGCGGGGGTAATTCATAAAATTTTGAAGTGTGATAAGAGGATATCTATTTTCAACCCACCGTGTTACTGAAACAGGGTGGCATCAATTCATAATCGGTTTTTTGTTACGTATAACTTCCTCAAATGTTCACTTGATGATTTTATCATCGATTCAAGATTGCAAATGATTATCAGCGATTTTTCGTTGATTGATGAAGGCCGATGGAACTGTTTGCAGACTGTAGGGTGGGAAAATAAATCCGTCCCTTTTTCTAATAAAAATATCGTAGCATGGTGCTATGGGAATATAGGAGATTTTTATGCACCGAAACACTGACTGGGAAAGGAATAGTATGCTGGAACTGATGAGAAAAAGAAGAAGTATCCGAAAATTCAAGAAGAACCGAATTGCCCAGACTACAATAGATGATTTGAAAGAAGCGGTATTGCGATCTCCCTCGTCACGCGGAAAGAGATCGTGGAAATTTTATTTCGTCCAAGATGCCGGAATTATCACAAGATTGTCCTGCTGCAAGGAAAGCGGATCCGCTTTCCTGAAAGACGCTCCTCTTGCTGTGGTGATCTGCGGCGATGAATCTTCATCCGATGTATGGATAGAGGATAGTTCCATTGCTGCTATTATCGTGCATCTGACCGCTGAAAGCCTGGGGCTGGGAAGTTGCTGGATCCAGATAAGAAACCGGAGATACAACTCTGAATCGACCTCCGAGGAATACGTGCGAAACATTCTGGGTATCGACCTCCCGGTCAGGGTTTTAGCCATCATCGCCATCGGACTCCCGGATGAGGTAAAGGCGGGACATCCTTACGAGAGCCTCGATCATGGGAAAGTCATCGCCTAAAACCGACAAACGAAGAGTGCTATATTGAACCGAAACGCGAGCGCATTCCCCGCTGCTTGCGGCGGGGTTAGCGAGCAAATTAAAAATAGATGATATTCCATGCGGTGAAGATTCCCCGCTCGCTCTGCGGCGGGGAGCTTCAATAACTTATCCTTAGTTGACACGAAAGATTTCGGATTTATTTATATATTATCAAGATCAGCCTTACTGATAACAAATACAAAGAGATAAGCAGTATGATCGGCGCAGCCCATTGAATACGGACTGAAAGTCGCAACACCTTGCCAGACAATCTCATCGGTGGCAGTTGAGAGGTAAGAAGGAGATAAAGGAATGTCAAACATTAAGAATTATCCGAAGCACAATAACAGTATTATCAAAGCAGTGAGGGGGACGCTGGAGCACAGAGCCGCCTGGCTGTATCTCTTGCTTGATGAGGCGGAAAAGCATGGTATAAGCAGTGAAGATTTTGCTAAATCATCTCTTTGCGCTCGTATCTCCTATGCGACCGAGCGCATTTGATAAAAAATCGTTCTCCATCGACAGTTGCCCAATTTTAGCATGAAGATCTTTGATTATTGGCCCTTGATCCGGTTCTCGCTCCTTGCTGAATATTTCCTCTGCATGCGCCAAAAGCTGCCTCTTCCATTCTGTGATCTGGTTCGGGTGAACCTGGTAACGCTCAGCAAGCTCAACTATTGTCTGCTCACCTCTTTGGGCTTCCAACGCTACCTTGGCCTTGAATGCCGGTGCATGATTTCTTCTTGGTCTTTTGCTCATATCTTGATCCTCCTGGGATTCATTATATAGCAGCTTTCTCACTTATGCACCTGTCCAGTTTTGCCCGACCCTCTCTTTATTGTAGAATGAATAAATCATCATTCTGCCAAATTTGATCTGCTTTCTTGAAATCTTTAGTTTGGCATTTATCATTTTTATTATAGATTTCAAATTACAATAGTGATATTAAGCAACCTATATAAAATGGCGATTAAACTTAATTACCAGTCCATATAACTGGCCGGAGAAGGAATAGGCTAATAGTGAAAATAGCACCATAGAGGGAAAATATGAAGATTAAAGATTTTAAATTTAATACAGGAAAACGTATTTCTATAGAGATTGGTACCCAATTGCAAATTCAGATTGACGGAGTCGCTTTTCAATACATAAGCACCTTAATTGGGATGGAACCAGACAAGTATCTGATTATAAATGCCCCAATGGCTTTGTTAGGTTATGCCAGACATAAATTGTATATAGGAAGCAAAATTGTTGTCCGATACTTATATAAAGGCTCTACTTTTGGATTCAAATCTAAACTTATTGATGGTCTTTATGAACCCTTAAAACTACTATTCGTGGGATATCCAGAGGTCATTGAAGAGTATAATCTTCGTTCTGGAGAAAGAATTGATTGTGTTATTCCTATTAAAATAAAAATCAATAATGATAAAATAGACGGGGTCATTGTTGATATAAACGAGATGGGATGTTGTTGTGTGGCTATAAAAGGAGATGAAGATAAAGAATTGTCATTCGTTCAGATAGATGAACAGGCTACCTTAATGTGCCAATTTCCTCAGATAGAGGGTGAACATGCAATCTTGGGAAAAATAAGAAATATCAGGCGGGATAAGAAACAGATGATTCTAGGAATTATGTTCCATGAAAATGACCCCGAAATTGAAAATATTATTGGTCAGTACATCCTTGCTATTAAAGACTTGTTTAAATAAAAATAGAAGCAAATTCTTCCTTGTTAGGCAACATGAAAGATAGAAAGCTGGAGACGCTATTGGGGTAAATTAGACGTTTGTGCATTTTAAACGTAAATCCTTAAAATATTTCATCAACCATGCTGTTTGTGAAATCTTCAAATTTTGTTAATCATTCGGTTAATAACGAAACAAATATTATCAACTTCCCTGCTTCATCAGTTCCAGCGAGCAGGGAAGAAGGATTTACAGTAGCGAAAGTACTGATTCCCGGAAAAAGTTGAAAAAAGTATTTCTGTAATTTTTTATGTTTTCAACTATATCGTTATCCTTGGTATGCTCCGGAGTGTCGCTTACGAATTTAAAGATATAGCATTTGGTCTTGAATTTTCTGCAGGCATGAATGACGGATGCGCATTCCATGTCGATGAGATCCGCTGTTTTTGACACTTTATGCCTTTCGGCTGGATCGAGTATCGGCCGATCGAGGGTTGCAATCTTTGCATAAGAAAAATCTTCAAGGATGTCCGGAATGTGTCTGTGGGGAAATTTTGATTTGAACTGAGGCCTGTCATACTCAAAGGCCTTTTTGACATGCAATGGATCGCCAAGAGTGTATCTGTCTCCTGTAGCACCAGCCGCACCCAGGTTTATGATACAGAAAGGGTTGAATTTGAGGCAGGAATATGTGCAGGCCATTGCCGCATTTGCCTTGCCGATTCCTGATATGATGAGAATATTATTTTTATTTCTGTAAAATGGGAATGGTTTTTCCTCCAGCCTTATCATAGACAGTCCGCCGATAAACGGCTTTGCCTCAAGCAGAGTGGCCATTACAAGACAAATTAAAGGATTTTTTTCCACCTTGCCATCTCCTCAAGAGTTTGAATCGCTTTTTGCCCTTTAAAGCCCAATGATACGGTAAAATCATTAACATATAAATCTATATGGCCGTCTATCACTTTGTCGTTTAATTCCTGCGCATGCTGCAGCACAAAAGAGCGTGAAGCATTCCTGTTATTTTTTGCATAAATTACCGAATTCCTGATGAGCAGTTCAACCTCTTTTTTGTGAATGATTGTCTCGGGGTCTTTTCTTATTGCAATGCTTCCGAGCGGAATAGGAAGATTTGTTTCCTTTTCCCACCATTCACCGAGATCTATAACCTTCACGCAGCCGTATTCGGGATAAATAAATCTTCCTTCATGAATTATAAGACCGGCATCGAACTCGCCGCTTTGGACTCCGGGAAGTATTCTGTCGAACCTCGTGACGACTATATTCCTTATTTCAGGGTTCCATAGTTTCAGAAGAAGGTGGGCGGTTGTGTATTTCCCGGGAATTGCAACCCTTGCGCCGGGGGAAAATATTTTGTGCTTACGGGTTATGAGAAGAGGTCCGCATCCGAAGCCGAGCGCCGAACCGGAATCAAGAATCTCATAGTTTTCTTTTAACATTAGATATGCGTAAAAAGACAGCTTTGTGATCTGAAATGTTTTGTTGAATGCAGCAAGATTGAGGGCTTCGACATCATCGATATGCGGGGAGAAAGCATGATTGCCCGTATCGATGCAATTGTGCAGCATTGCGTGAAATACGAACGTGTCGTTCGGGCAGGGTGAAAAGGCAATTGAAAGATCTGTCATATCAACTCCTGCTCTTATATTTTTTCAGAACCTTGTATCCCGAGTCTCTGAGCACAGGCTTTTTCCCGGCATTTTTTATGATATCAATGAATTCGTCTATACCCGCCTTTGTTTCAATGCCGGTTGCCTTTACCACAGTCTCTTCCATTAGAACTCCGCCCATGTCGTTTGCTCCAGTGGTGAGAGCAAGCTGTGCAAGTTTCAAACCTTCGGTAAGCCACCCGGCCTGGATATAAGTGATGTTGTCTAAAAATATCCGGGCGATCGCAACAATTTTAAGATAATCAATTCCTGTTGCCGGTTCGATATCTTTAAGGCCGGTGCGTGCGGGAGAAAATGACCATGGAATAAAGGCTCTTAAAATTCCGGTTTTATCCTGAACATCCCGTACTGCTTTCAGATGTTCAATCTTTTCTTCATTCGTTTCACCCATGCCGTATGTCATGGTTGCAGAAGATTTCATTCCATGGCGATGTAAAGAATAGATTACTTCGCACCAGAGATCTTTTCCTATTTTTCGGGGACTTACTTTCTTGCGTATCCTGTCAACCAGCAAATCAGAGGCTCCCGGCACCGAATCAAGCCCCGCATTTTTAAGATTTAATATCGTTTCATCAATGGAGAGAGAACTTTTATTTGCCATGTGAACAATTTCGCTGGGAGAAAATGAATGAAGGTATATCTGGGGAAAGCGCTTTTTTACATTTCTTACCATGCTGACGTAAGTATAGAGGGTGTAATCCGGATGGAGACCTCCCTGAAGCATCACCTGTGTTCCGCCCGCTGAAACAAGCTCATTAATCTTTGCACAAATCTCATCCTGTGTGAGCTCGAAGGGTTTAATCAGGTTAGCTCTTGCATGATAAGCGCAGAAATTGCAGGCTGCTTCGCAGATATTGGTAAAATTGATGATCCGGTCAATTATAAATCCTACCTCCTCTTTTGGAAAAACAAGCTTCCGCCGCATGTCTCCGGCTTCACTCAGGTCGATCAGATCCCATGAAAAAAGAGAAAGAGCATCCTCCGGAGAAATCCTCTTTCCGGAATATATTTTTTGTTCAAGTTTTTTGCATGATGATTGTTTCATTAAATTATCCAACAGAATTTACAGGATAACATGATTGTTTTGTCAGACCGCTCCGGATGAGCGGCCTGACACATACACCCGCTTATTGGAGATCGGCAAGATCCTGCCTATCCTGTTAATCCTGTCTAAAAGTTATAGTTATTCAATCTCCATAAAATTCAGCGATTCCACTTTATTTAACAGATTAAGTTCTTCAGCAGCAGACAGATAATATTTGAGAGCATTTTTCAGATTATCTGTAAATTCAAACTGTAATGTATCATAATAGCAATTCACATCATATGATATATCCGGATACTTTTGTTTAGCCTTGATTATTACACTTTCCTTTTCCTGAACAAGGCATTTCAGGGATGATCCATATGAATTTATTACAGCCCTTAACTCGGGCAAATTCTCTTTGATAACATTTTCCCGTGCGGCAAATACGGCAAAAACTACAGGGAAACCTGTTTTTTTAAGCCACAGTTCTCCCAGATCATATTTGTATGGTGATTTATTGATACTGTCTGTCATGGCATCATTTCCTATAAGAAGCGCCGCGTCGTGGGTGGTTAAGTCCGGACGAGATCCTGCCTGCAGATAGCAGGGTTCAATACGGTAAAATTTATCAAGCAGGATTTTAAGAAGCACTCTTGATGTGTGTGACGCTCCTGAGAGGCCGATTTTTTTGTTATTAAGGTCTTCGATTGGAAAATTGCTGCAGAGGATGACAGATCCAACATATCCTACCGAGCTTAGACAGAATTCAGGGAGCAGGAGCACGTCATCCTTTATGTCGGCATAAGTCGCGGAAGATACGGGGCTTAAATCGAGCATCTTTGCTTTCATCATTCTGTTGAGTTCAGAAGGAAGTCCGGGGATGACATTTATACCATTTAAGGGTTTCTTTTCAAACATGTGATAGTAAAAAGGGTAGCAGTTTAAATAATCTATATAACCGACTTGCATTAAAAAATCTCCGGCCTCATTGTATCCAGTAATTTGCCGTTGTCCGGACAGGTTTCAAGCCTGCATTTTCAATCAGTCTTTTTAAGAAAGGTTCGGATCCATAATCGGGTGTTTTTGCTCCGGCAGCATGAACAACTTTTTCATTGTAATAGGTTGCCGCAAAGTCATCAACCCCGAATCGCAGCAATACCTGGGCCATTTTATCGCCAAGATACATCCAGAGGGCTTTCAAATGAGGAACGTTATGGAGAAAAATACGGCTTGCAGCGTATATCCTTATATCATCATATCCTGTTGACGTTCCCCGTTTTGCTTTAATTCTTGTATTTGCTGCATGGAACAGAAGCGGTACGAAAGTTTTAAATCCGCCCGTCTCATCCTGCAGCTTCCTTATCTTTGCAAGATGGTCTGCTATGTCCACGATCTCCTCTTTGTGATTGTAAAGCATGGTCGCATTGGTTTTAAGGCCCATTTCATGAGCGGTTCTCATTATCTGAAGCCATCTTCTGCCCGGGATTTTTGTCGGCGCTATGAAGTTTCTGATGCGGGGAGAAAATATTTCGGCGCCTCCGCCCGGCATTGCTCCGACTCCGGCATCAGTCAGTCTTTTCAGCGTATCCTTTACTGTGATTTTGTTTTTTTTTGCGAAGTAATCGATCTCAACTGCTGTAAAAGCAACGATAAAAAGATCAGATTTGATTTTTTTTATCCGCCGTATCATCTCTTCGAAATAATCGATTTTTAGCTCAGGGTGAAGACCCCCTACTATGTGCACTTCGTCTATACCTGAGGCAACAGCTTTCCTGACCCGTTTACCTATTTCATCAAGGGAAAGCAGAAATGCATCTTTGTCTCCTTCGTCGCGGGAAAATGCGCAAAGGGGACAGCGAAGTTCGCATATATTCGTAAAATTAAGATTCATGTTCACGCCGTAGTATGCCTTATGCCCGTGCAGTTTTGTCCTTATGAAATTGCTTATTTTTCCCAGCTCAAGAATATCGTTTGTTGACAGCATATATACTGCGTCTGCTTTTGATACGGGTATCTCCTCAAAGACCTTTACGGCAATCTTTTTCAGTTTTTTATTTGTTATTGTATCGGGCAGATTTGAAATGTTCATCGGTAAATCCTAAGAAACTATGAATTATTACACTTCTGTTTCCTTTGCCGGGCAGTGGGAATTACCCCAGCTTTCAAAAAGAGTATTTTTCTTCCCAAGCAGATTAAGGATTTTCCCAGTTATGAAATCAACCATAGCGTCTGTTGATTTTGGAAGAGTGTAAAAGCTTAAGACAGGCGGCAGGATTATGGCGCCTGCAAGGGCAAGCTTATGCATGTTCTCAATGTGTATTATGCTTAAAGGTGTTTCTCTGGGTACAATTATCAGTTTCCTTTTTTCCTTGATTGCAACATCGCATGCTCTTGTAATAAGAGAATCAGCATAGCCGTGGGCTATTCCGGAAAGCGTTTTCATTGAACAGGGGATCACGACCATGGCTTCAAAAAGTGTTGAGCCGCTTGCAAGTGGAGAAAAAAAATCCTTATCGTCGAACTCTTTCAATAAGCCCGTATTTGCAGTTTTCCCGCGGTTTGTAATAAGATCGGTCAGGGGAAAAGAGCCTTTCTTTTTGAAAGAAAGTTCGTGTTCAATAATCTGCCAGGCAGCAGTTGAGACAACGGCATAAACCTCTTCGCAGTTTTCAAGAAGCTCTTCGATAAGTCGTATTCCCATAATCGGACCGCTTGCCCCTGTTATCGCAACTGCTATCATATTACTTTATTACTCCTGTTTATTATTCGTCACTCTTCAGGTCAATCAGACTCCAGTCTGAAGGCTGTTAGTCGCCGCGCATTGATCGAATTAAGGCGCTCTGAGTTTGGTTTGGTCTCGCATGGCGTATTCTTACAGTCTAAAAGCCTACAGCCTATCTACCTGCAGTTACAAAAAAAAATCAATGAGGGTACCGGTTAAAAGAAAAGGGGAGACATATATATTTGCCTTGAAAAATTTATTTAATGCAACTCCGATATCCCTGCTTCTTGCAATCTTCTGCTGGTAAATAAAGATGAAAGCAACACATGTCAAAGCTGCCCAGTATGGCATGCTTTTCCCTGTGATCATGCCTGCTGCAATCATCGCCAGGAATGATAAAACATAACAAATTCCTGAAGCGGCAAGAGCCTTTTTCACACCGTATGCCGAGGGAAACGAATATAGGCCTTCTTTTCTGTCGAATTTAACATCCAGAAGAGCATAGACAATATCGAGGCCGGCTATCCAGAGCAGTATGGCGGCTCCAAGAACAAAAGGAACAACAGAAAATTCACCGGTCACTGCAAGATAGCCTCCTATAGGCGCGGCGGATTCAACGAATCCCAAATAAAAATGTGATGATGAAGAAAACCTCTTGAAAAATGAATATGTAAATAAGAGGAAAACCGCCGCGAATGAAAGGTAAAAGCAGAGGCTGTTAAGTAGATATGATGATCCGATTAGAGCCAGTGAAGAGATCACCCCGATGATCCACACCTCGGTCTTTTTTGCCTCGCCCCTTGGAATGAGCCTGTCTTTTGTTCTCGGATTCTTTGCGTCTATGTCGGCATCTATTACTCTGTTAAAGGACATGCCTGCTGTACGTGCTGCAACGAGGGCTATTGTGACTAAAACCCATGTTGAAATATTCTTCCCGTCTGCAAACAGAATTCCAAGATATGCAAACGGAAGGGCAAATAACGTCTGCTCGATCATTACAAGATTTGAAAATTTTTTAAAATCCATATTCTTTCCAGCGTTTCGCCACTTTTTCCTTGATTTCCCGCGACATGACTATTTCATCCGGCCAGTCTCTTCCCATGCCTTCTTCGCGGGTTTTTCTCGTCGCATCTATACCCATTTTCCCGCCGAAATTGGGATACGGTGCGGAATGATCAAGGGCATCGAGCGGGCCTTCCGACATGAGCAGATCTCTTTTGGGATCGACATTGTTAAGGAGTTTCCAAACGACTGTGCCCGGATCACGCAGATTTATATCCTTGTCAAATATCGCTATGAATTTTGTAGATGCCATCTGTCCGAGACCCCAGAGCGCATTTATAACTTTCTTTGCCTGCCCCGGATATTTCTTGTCTATTGAAATAAGCGCACAGTTGTGAAACACCCCTTCGATTGGCAGCTCCATATCAACTATTTCAGGTATAAGAAATTTCAGCATGGGAAGAAAGATTCTTTCGGTTGCCTTAGCCATGTAACAGTCTTCCATAGGCGGTTTGCCGACGACAGTTGCCGGATATATGGCGTCATTCCTGCAGGTTAATGCAGTTACATGAAATACGGGATAGATATTGGCTGCCGAAT
>Ga0209287_10001709_pt1 | contig 10610 bp, 8 predicted proteins | sample PPLLak3cmMay2015_2_FD_187255 | JGI IMG/M metagenome (GOLD analysis project Ga0209287, IMG submission 187255) | Freshwater sediment microbial communities from Prairie Pothole Lake near Jamestown, North Dakota, USA - PPLs Lake P8 Core (1) Depth... | ecosystem: Environmental > Aquatic > Freshwater... | reverse complement strand
AAATCACACCGGGACGCAAAATATAGATAAGGCGCGGAAAGCGGTATACTTCCATATAAATGCCGCCCAGCATATTTCCGAACCATATGCCTCCCGCGACTCCGGCAACAAGACCGGTTGTAATTATCAGAATAATGAGCTTAGCGTAATGGATGCCGATATCGGCGTTACAATAACCGAAAGCCTTCAGGGCCGCTATCTGCTCCCGCTGTGTATTAACAGTCCTGCTCATGACGACATTGAGCAGAAATGCCGCGACACAGATGAAAATTGTGGGAAATATTTTCGAACTCTTCTGAAGCTGCCGGAATTCTTCATTAAGCAGGCGATGGGATATCTGGTCTTTGCGTCCGTACGCCCCAAAACCTCCGTACGGCTCAACTATATCGTCAATCGCCTCTATAACATCGCTTAATTTGGCGTCAGGATAGAGTGTCAGCACGACATTATTGAACGCTCCGTCCATATTATATGACTCGCTGAGAGCCTTGCGCCCCATCCAGAGAACGCCATACCGTTTGAAATCCGGGCTTATTGCTTCAGGCCGCATCAGAAGCACAAATTCGGGAGAGAGGGCGACACCGGTAATCGTGAGTTTTTTCCATTTGCCGTTTATAACAGCCGCGAACTGATCTCCGGGCTCAAAGCCGTGCTCTTTGGCAAAGTTTTCATTCACCACGACTTCGTTATCCCTGGCGGGATCGACAAGTCTGCCCTTCCTTATATAAAGACGGTTCAGAAGGAGTTTCCCGTCGTCAGGAACGGATACGATCCTTGCCGTAACCGGTTCCGGAAATCCCGGGATATCAAGCTTTACATCAGCTGAAACACGCGTTTCAACTTGTTTGACTCCGGAAATATTTTTTATTTTATCCTTAAGACTTTCCGGCGCGCGTTTAAGGTTGACGAAAACATCGGCAAAGTCATAATCCCGGTAAAATGTGTTCCTCGTGAAATTGAGGGAATCCATTGTGCTGATGAACATGATAAAAGTCGCAACACCGCTCATGACAACAAGCGTTACGGCAAAGACCTGGCCTTTCATCCGCCAGAGATCCCGCAAAATTTTCCTGTTAAGCGCTTTCATCATGAGGTCTTTCATAATATCTGATCTACAGTCATATCGGTTGAAGAAAAGGGGTCGAGTTGTTATTTTTTGCCGGCTTTTCCAGTCACTCGAATCCTTTGACCCTTGACCCTTGAATCCTGTTTTTATTCACCTGAACCCCTGCCCCCTTGAACCCCGAATCCTACAGGATCACCACTTAAGCTCGCCAGGTGCTTTTTTCACTTTATTTACAGCAACTTCCGAGATCAGTCCATTACTCAGATGTATCACCCGGTCGGCCATACCGGCAATGTCGGCGTTATGCGTGATAATCGCGGTTGCAGTTCCCAGTTCGCGGTTGATCCTCTCAAGAGCTTCGAGAACAACGATTCCCGTTTTTGAATCAAGCGCGCCTGTTGGTTCGTCACACAGCAGAACCTCGGGATTTTTTGATATTGCGCGGGCTATCGCGACACGCTGCTGCTCACCGCCTGATAACTGCGCCGGAAAATGATCAAGCCGCTCGGTCAGTCCTACTAGGGCAAGAGCTTCTTCCGGAACCATCGGATCCCGCGCTATCTCCGTCACAACAGCAACATTCTCCCTTGCCGTAAGGCTTGGAATCAGGTTGTAAAACTGAAAGACGAATCCCACATGAAAGCGGCGGTATTCAGTAAGCTCCTGTTCATTCGCATTGGTTAAGTCTTTGCCCCTGTACGAAACATAACCGCTTGTCGCGGTATCGAGCCCGCCCAGGATATTCAATAACGTCGATTTTCCGCTTCCTGAAGGACCGAGAAAAACAACCAGTTCGCCGGGAAAGAGTTCCATATCAGCCCCTCGCAGAGCATGAACCTCCACCTCTCCCATTTTGTATACCTTGGTGAGATTCCGCACCTTGAAAACTACATCTTCAGGATTGTCAGCATTATTCTGATTCATTTTTTCCGGTTACTCATCCCTGATAACTGATAACTGTTTACTGATTACTGGTCACTGCTTTATGGTTCAAAAAGCCTTGCTTCGTTGATAGTTGATCGTGACCCGATGCTCGATGCCCGATATTCGCTTTCCGCCATTCTATATTCGATGTCCTGTAATCGATATTCGACTTTCGGCTCTTGTATCACGCACTGACGACTAACTCCTCGTGCCTCACACCTTATGTCTCCCGCTTTATGCCTTCCCACCTCTCACGACTCCCTCAGAGCTTCCACGATATTCATTCTCGAAGCTCTGAACGCCGGAAGTATCCCTCCGATAAACCCCATGACAAGGGAGAACAGGATCGCTTTAAATACTATTTCGAACGAAAGCTTGAAACTGAAGGCAAGCTCCGAAAATGTCTGGAAATTGGTTGTCGAAACCGTTATAAACTGCAGAAAAGAGGCAAAAAAGAGTCCGCCAAATCCGCCGATACAACCAAGAAGCAGGGATTCCATGAGAAAAGCCGCAAGAATGCTCGAGCGGCTGAATCCCAGGGCCCGAAGCGTCCCTATTTCGCCGGTCCGGTTTGCTACGGCAGAGTACATTGTAATCATCGCCCCCACGATCGCTCCGATCGAAAAAACAATGGTGAGGGACTGCCCCAGAATCCTTAAGAACTTCGCCATCATTTCGGACTGCTCTCTGTAATAAATCGTTTCGCGTTTTGCTTCAAGTGTCAGTCTCGGATCACTTTCAATATTTTTCTTTAGAGATTCAAAGTCGGATGATTTCCTCAATCTGAAAAGAAGGGATGAATATACGGGCCTCCTGAAAGCCTGCATGAACTGATCTACGTCACCCCAGATCTCAGAACTGTAGCCGGTATTTCCGGCATCAAAAACACCGACAACAGTCCACTGACGCATCGCAAAAGAAAGGGTTTCCCCAAGCCCGACATTTTTAAATCCCTTTGCAATGCTGCGGCCTGCAATTATTTCCGATGATCCGGGTCGGGGCAAACGCCCTGCCGAAAGCTTTACCTGCGGCCGCAGCGCCATGGAACTTTCCGAGATTCCTCTTATTATCACATTTGCCGGGCTGTTCGACCCTCTTTTTTCAAGGGTTATCAGAACTACGAGCTCTTTTGCAAGCAGGCTCCTTCCGTCAGCTCCTATGGCCACTTCAGGTCGCGTTTCAACTATCGAAGCCTGAATTCTTTCGACTCCGCTCTGAACTTCCGATACTGATGATCGCCTTATGACAACTACATTATCGTTGGTGCCGGTATCGACAAGAGTCTTTTCAAGACCTTCTGCAAGCATTACTATCGAAGCGAAAACGAATACGACAAGCGCCATCCCGGCCGCAGTCAGCGCGGTGGTGAGCCTTCTGGTAAGAAGATTGCGTAGACTGTAAAAAAACAGAAGATTCATTATTGATACCTTCGTAAAAAGTCGAAAACCGCTTTTTTAAAGTCCGTCATTTCTCATCCTATCCTTCCAAGCCCGCTTGCAATCGGAACCGACACGGCCCGCCAGATTGGAAAAACAGCGGCGACAACGCCAATGATAACCGAAGCCGCGATATCAAGATAGATTGTCTCTTTTGCAATATTGAAAACCGGAAAGAACTCGCCTACCGATCTTGCGAAAGCATTCGCAGCCGGATAAGTGAAAAGTATGCCCATGCCGCATCCGAGGAATGTGATAATCATCGATTCTCCGAGTATAAGAAACGCAAGATATCCTCCCCCGAAACCGAGCGTCTTGAAAACAGCATATTCGCCCATCCTTTCGCGCACCGACATGGCCATTGTATTTGCAGCAACAGCCATGATAATCACAATAATGACCATAGAAACGAGCTGAATGACGGTAAGAATGGTCTGACTTAAGGAGATGAAACCCATCTGGAATGCCTTTTCCGTCTCGGTCAGTGTTTCGGCAAAGGAATTCCTGAATAATTTATCTATAGATTCCGTGGCGTCAGCCGCAATATCAGGTGAAACCATTCCCACCATGTAGAATCCCACCTGATCGGCCCTTCTGGGCTGGATTCTTTTCATGGTCTCATTGAGATAGTCCCAGTGAAAGAAAAACTGGTTTTCATCTATGGTCTTGTCTCTGCCCCGGTATATCGCACTCAGCACAAACTCCCAGTTTCCGGGAAAAATGGTTCCTCTTAAAACGATCGTATCCCCTATCTTCCATCCGAAACGTTTGGCCAGCTTTCGGCCGACCACGCATCCTTTTCTTTCTTTGAAGAATGAAAGCTTCTGGTCGGCTGGGATAATGAATTCGGGGTATAGATCAAGATAAGTTTTTGAATCAACGGCAAAGTTGGCAAAAAAGTTTTTCTCGTCTTTGTATATTCCTCCGAACCAGTTTCCTAGTGATACTATTTTAACTCCTTCGACACCTCGTATCTTCTCTTTGTAGGAAAGGGGCAATGGAAAAACAAGAGATATAGCATTCCTGGTCACAAGCCGGGTGGCAGAGGATGCATCCACTCCGGCATACCATGCACTGACAACCGTGCGGAGGAGACCGAATGCGAGAATTGCAACGCATATGCCGCAAATGGTCAGGGCGGTCCTGAGCCTGTGTCTAAATGCGTTCCGGAAAAGAAGCTTGAGGAGCATTAGCAAGAACACCTTTTTCAAGATACTTAATTTTACCGGCTCTTTTTGCAGCCCTGGGATCGTGAGTCACCATTACAACAGTTTTACCGATTACGCTGCTCAATTTCTCCATAAGCTGCAGCACCTCTTCAGCCGATCTCCTGTCGAGATCGCCTGTAGGCTCGTCTGCAACAAGAATGGTCGGATCCGTAACAACAGCCCTCGCTATTGCAACCCTCTGCTGCTGGCCGCCCGACAACTGGCGGGGATAATGCTCCATCCTGTCTTCAAGGTTGACAAGCCCGAGGGCCGTCATTACATGCTCTTTCCTATCCTTTCTGGAAAGGTTTGTAAGGATGAGGGGCAGCTCAACATTCTCGAAGGCAGTAAGTACCGGAACAAGATTATAGAACTGAAATATAAATCCGACATTTTCCGCCCTCCACTTTGCAAGCCCGGTTTCAGAAAAAGATGATATATCAGTGCCTCGGACTATTATGCTTCCGCTGTCGGCCTTGTCCAGCCCGGCAACAAGATTTAAAAGCGTGCTTTTCCCCGAACCCGATGGACCCATGAGGGCAAGGAAATCGCCCTCCTCGATATCGAGAGATAAATTTTCCAGAACGACTATCGACTGGCTTCCGCGGCGATATGATTTTGTAATATCTCTTATCTCTATGACCGGAATCAATTCCGCATTACTCCTCTAAAACCTTAACTTTCATGCCATCCTTAACTTTGTCAAGCGGTTCAGTCACCAGTACCTCGCCTGTTTCAAGCCCGCTTATTACTTCCGTCATATCTCCTGCCGGTCTCCCTGTTTTTATCATGATTTTATTCGCCCGGTCCTTTTTCACTGAAAAGACAAACTGATTTCCTTCCTTTCCGGTTATTGCGCCGGCCGGAACCGCTTTAAAGGACTTCTGCTCCTCAGGTAGAATCTCGCGTGAGAGGAATGCAACCTTGGCGCTCATTTCAGGCAAAATCCGCGGATCCTTATCGGTAAATGCAACTTTTACCATGATGGAAGCCTTTGCCCTGTCGGCGGTCGGAACTATCATGTGGACCGCTCCCCTGAAACGGGAATCCTGCAACGCATCGAGCCGGATTTCGCACGGCTGGCCCTTTTTCACAAGATCAATATTGCTTTCCGAAACATCAACCTCAATCTGGAGTGATCCCATGTCAGCTATATCAACAACTGCGGCTTTGGCATTTGCGGCAGCCCCGATAGGCGTCACGATATCGCCTATGTCTGCATTCTTTGTCAGCACAACGGCGTCAAAAGGAGCTCGCATATTCGCATATTCGAGCATAACTTCAGTTTCCTTCAGGGCGGCTTCACCGGCTTGAACAGCGGCTTTCTGGGCTGATACCGAGGCTTTTGCCCTTTTCATCCTCGTCTCCGCAGCATCATGTTCGGACTTTGCCACGCTTCCCCTTTTCGACAGCTGCTCCATCCTGTTAAAATTGAGAAGAGAGTCATCAAGCTCGGCCATTGCCTGTTCAAGAGATGCTCTTGCAGCATTTACATTTGCAACAGCCCTGTTTCTTGCGGCAATGGCATCTTCATTTTCAAGGCGCGCAACTATCTCCCCTTTTCTGACCCTGCTCCCCTCCTCAACACCCAGGAATACAAGCCGCCCCGTGATTTTTGAGGCAACGGCCGCTTTTCGCTGTGCGACGACATAGCCGCTTGCATTAAGAAGAGTATATGTCTGGGACGGATAAATATTAACAACTTTTGAGATCCTGACTTCAAGAGCCGGAGTCAGATGGCCCTGTTTGTATAGTATCCATGCTGCAATCAACACAAATATTATTATCAGAAAAATAATATATTTTTTCTTTCTCCCCGTACCTGCAGCGGTACCGGCTTTTTTTATGCGAAGCTTTGATATTTCGTCGCCTGCCATTAATAACCTCTTTTATTTTTTCCTTAGTTCATCGCCCATGTCTTTTATGATTGAAAGCACGTTTTTTCCTCTTTCGCGCGCGATTCCGTGCGCTTCATCAACTATTTTTGCAGCCTGTCGCTTCAATTCGGATATTTCCGGCACAGGAAGGTTCTTCTTCTGGTATTGCGCTGTCAAAAGGCCTATCGCCAGACGCTCCTCCTGATCTCTGATAAATCCCATAGTTAATTTACCTTCGGTTTCATTGTGGTTCCTGGTTGCTGGTTCATGATTACTGATAACCGATCACTGATAACTGACTACCTGCTTGCTCTTCGATGTCCTATTATCGATATTCGGCTTTCGTCTCTCGCCTACTAAAGCTTTATAACCCTCATCATGTTTGTTGTCCCTTCAACATATTCAGGATACCCCGATGTAATTACAACAAGATCCCCTTTCGACACATACCCGGAAGCAAGGGCTGAGATGGAGGAGCTGTCAGTTGTCGCGGTCTTTCCTCTTGCTTCGACAACAAGGCTTGGTAAACATCCCCAGTAAAGGGCAAGGCGTCTAACGGCGCTTTTTTCTGGGGAAAGGGCTATTACAACCGGTTTCGGCCTGAACCGGGAAATATGAGCAGCGGTTGAACCGGAACGGGTTGTAGCGATAATAGCCTTCACATCAAGATGATCCGCAAGAACGCATGATGCATATGCAACCGAATCGGATACATCTTTTTCAGGCATGAGACTTAAATATTTTTCATGGGGGAAATTCTCTTCGGCATTCTCCGCAATCCTTCTCATATACTGAACCGCCTGAACAGGATATTCGCCGCTTGCTGTTTCTTCGGAAAGCATCACGGCATCTGTCCCGTCGAGCACCGCGTTTGCGACATCGTTTGCTTCAGCCCTTGAAGGGCGGGGCGCATTCACCATCGAACGCAGCATCTGAGTCGCTATTATTACAGGCTTACCCATATCGTTTGCCTTTTTGACAAGCATCTTCTGGATATTTGGAACATTTTCAAGAGGAATCTCGACTCCAAGATCGCCCCTTGCGACCATTATCCCGTCGGATGCCTCCATGATCCCGTCTATATCCTTTAAAGCTTCATGTTTTTCTATCTTGGCTATGACCGGGGTGTTTTTCTTTTCCTTCTTAATTATTTTTTTAAGAGCGATAATATCCCTTGCGCTACGTACAAACGATAAGGCCACATAATCGACGTTGTTTTTAAGCCCGAATATAAGATCCTTGTGGTCTTTTTCCGTTATTGCATCGGCTTTTATCGTGCCGGTCGGAAGGTTTATTCCCTTGTTCGAAGTAAGAAAGCCGCCGGTGACAACTTTGCAGAATATGTCGTTACGGCTTGTCCTTACTACAACAAGCTCCATCATGCCGTCTGCAAGAAGTATCCTGTCTCCGGTTTTAACATCTGATGGCAGATTTGCATATGAAACGGAGACACGCTCCTCATCACCTTCAACATGCCTGCTGGTAAGAACAAATGCCTGGCCGGGGTTGAGGCGGACGCCCGGCTCTTTCACTTTTCCTACCCTTATCTTGGGACCGCAAAGATCCTGCAAAATTGCCACATGCGCACCGAGTTTCTCCGAAACGGTCCGTATTGTGTTAATTTTTTTAAGATGTTCCTTGTGGGATCCGTGAGAAAAGTTCAGTCGGGCCACATTCATCCCGTTTAAGATGAGTTCTTTCAATACTTCCGGTGACTCACTTGAAGGGCCTATTGTGCACACGATTTTTGTTTTCGGCATGATTTTTTTCTCCCATTAAAATATACGTAAAAATAAAGAAATTATCTCTTTAAACGCAGATAAACGCAGATTTTAGTCCGCCAGAGATGGATAAATATAAAGAAGCTTATATAATCATCATCTGCGGATATCGGCATTCTAATTTATAACTTCTTTCAAGTTCACCGCAACAGTATGTCATTAATATCTATTTATTACGGCATATATGCAATATCACATTTTCAATTACAAGCTTCGGGGTACGGCCGGATGATTTTAACTCAAGATCAGCATCTTTAAGACATTTAAAGATCGAAAGAAGCTCTTCTTTACTGAAATATTCAGATTTCCGGGCAAGATGGTAAAGAGAATACGGATTTTTTCCGGTTTTCGAAATCAGGAGATCCGTGGCCGGTTTGCTTTTCTTCCCGGCAGGCTTCTTCCCCCTCTCTTTCGATTTTCCGGGAGATTGAAGCTCCCCGCCGCAGAGCGGACTGGGAATCTTCGACCGTAAGGACTTTTTATCGATTTCAGATTCGCTCGCTAACCCCGCCGCAAGTAGCGGGGAATGCGCTCGCTGTTTCGGTTCATCATCTGCGAGGGATTGCTCCCAGGCATCAATCTCTTTGAGCAGGGCATTGTCATACTCTTCAATCGCAGGCATGGCAACGGAAGAAAACTGGGGATATGAAAATCCCGGCTCCCAGGCCTTTCCGTAGCGGCTCCCGGTAAAACCCTTCATACATATTATTTTTCTGAACTGATTTATTAAAGCTGAAAGCGCCTGAAGCGGGTGAATCTCAGAAACAAGAAGAGAATCGAGATAAAAAAGAGAGTCGGAGAGATTTCTGTCGGATATGGCATTTGTAAGCTCATATATCGGATCCAGCCTTGTCCTCTTCAAAACCGATTCGACATCTTCCAGGGTTATTTTATTTCTTTTACCTGTATAGCTTATAAGCTTCTCAAGATTATTTGCAAATGTTCGCAGGTCAAATCCGATCTTCTCGAACATGGCATGATATGCTGCCTTTTCTATCGTTTTATCGTTCTTTAAAAGAACGGCATTCATCCTTTCAAGAAGAACTTTCTCACGGGCTTCCTTTTCATTCCTGGAGTCGCCTTTGGGGATCTGGCAGTCGACAATAACGCCGTATTTATTCACCGATTTATAGAGGCCGAGCCTTTTATCGACAAGTTCAGCCGTCACTATAAGGTGGTTTCCTTTGGGAAAACCTTTTTCAACAGCCTTTTGAAAAAAAGAGGCGTTCTCTTCCTCTCCGGATATCACGATACCGTTTCCGATACAGTAAGCCGTAATATCGTCAATCCAGCGGGTATCTGATTCTCCTGGATCTATTTTAATGGCTTTGCCGCTGTGCTCTTTCCCGACATCATCAAAAGAAAGTTTAAGAAGCGACATAAGAGAGGTAAAATACCTCGCAGCTTTTTTAAAATCTTTCTGCGCGTGAGCTTCTTTTGCCTTTTCAAGAAGGTTTTTTTCGTTTTCTTTAGAATAAAATATTTTGGAATCAAGAAAAGCAACCACTTTTCGTCCGGACATGAACGAAAAGGTGTTTGCCTGTTCCACTGCATCAGAGATCTTTTCGCCGGTTCCGTCAACCGGATGATAATTTAGAGTCCTGTCTGATGAAGATTCCGGAAGCAATGAATTCAAAAGCTCCTCAAAGGCAGTCTTGCACATCAACTCTTCGCCATGAATAAGATAGAGCCGGGAAAAGCCCTCCTTCTCCGCGCTTATTATATGGCTGCCAAGTTCTTTGTAATTTATCTCAGTCATTATTGATCCAGGCCGTCGTTCAAAATAATTTCAACTACTCAGGAATATGTGTTGGTCCGTGGCTGATTAGAAGTCATTTCAAAACCTCGGATCAGGTTTGAGAGCAAGGCGCAAGCCGATGAAAAAGCGCAGCATACACGGTAGTATGTGAGCATTTTGAAGAGGCTTGCAACACAGCTATCAGACCTCAGACGGGGTTTTGAAATGACTTCTAGTTACCTTTGCTCAAAGAACGCTTGCGAAGTATGAAAAGCATTGTCAGGGAAACAACAGCCATGATCCCGCCGACGACCTGTGAAACCGAGAATATTCCGTAGAAAAATTCACCCCTGAAATCAGCCCGGAAGATTTCAATAATTGATCTCGTGATACCGTACAGCAATACGTAGATCCAGAACAGCTGGCCGTTATATTTTTTGCGTTTGCGGAGAAAGAACAAAAAAAGAAAAATTGCCAGATTATTCAGGGCGGAATACAACTGGGTCGGATGAAGGGGCAATCCCTGCGGCGCAAGTGAATCCGGATTGTTGAATGTAACAGCCCAGGGAAGGTCGCAATA
>Ga0209287_10001697_pt1 | contig 10657 bp, 20 predicted proteins | sample PPLLak3cmMay2015_2_FD_187255 | JGI IMG/M metagenome (GOLD analysis project Ga0209287, IMG submission 187255) | Freshwater sediment microbial communities from Prairie Pothole Lake near Jamestown, North Dakota, USA - PPLs Lake P8 Core (1) Depth... | ecosystem: Environmental > Aquatic > Freshwater... | reverse complement strand
CGCATTATTTGGGGCTACGGGTGTGGGGGGTTGGGGATAGCAGGTTACCGCTAGTAGTATTATACCTATAAACAACACTATACTTATTATATATTTACCCATAGTATAGCCTCCTAGATATGCATAGGGCTAGAGGGGGGTGCCATAAATATAGGTTTAGCCATATGGGGCTTAGGCCTAAAATTAGCAGGCATGGGTCTAGGGGCCGGTGCCTTATTAGCATAAACACAAACCTCGTCCAGCGTAATGGTAGCTACCGTAGTACTACTACTAGTAACTTCCGTACCTTTAGCTTTACCGGTCCAAATTAGTATTATACCCAGTATAGCTAATATTACTATTATTTTCCATATATATTTGCGCATTTTCGTTTTTACCTCCTTATTTGAGTTTTTTAGGGTATTAGTATACCCCTACTAGTATTATAGAATATTTTACGTGATTTGCTAGTTATTATTTTAGCAAAACTATAGGCTAATAGCTATTAGCTAGTTATTATTTTAGCAAAACTATAGGCTAATAGCCTACTAGTAGTATATAAGTATGGGTATATATATTTTGCTTTGTTACTATGGGTATTTAGTAGCTAATTAGTATGAGTATTGTATGGTATATAAGTATGGGTATTTAGTATGTATATATGTAGTGGTATCGTGGTCATTATTATCAGCCGGGCAGAATTTTTGTAATAGGGACCCTTATACACTACCAACCATATAGTGTATTTACTTTTATTATAGGGGTACCCCCCTTCGTAATATAAGTATGAAACCCCGAGCATTGACATTACTAAGACCACAATAAAAAGGAGATTATTATGACTAAAGGTATAGTTTATTTGGCAATTGCGTATTCTCACAAGAACCCTCGTATTAGAGAAATTAGATACGAGATTGCTAATATCATTAGCGCCTATCTAATGAACTTGGGTGTAGTGATATTCTCACCCATAACACATTCGCACCCGCTGGCTGCGTATAACCTACCTACTGGTTGGGATTATTGGAAAAGCCAGGACTTGTCGTATCTAACAGTATGCGAGTCCATTATAGCAGTAACATTGGACGGGTGGAAAGAATCCATAGGATTGCAGGACGAAGTGAACATAATGAAAGATATGGGAAAGAAGGTCAGTTTCTTTGACCCATGCGATCTTGTAGACGCTAAGCTTGCTCGCTTATTGAAAGAGCATGCGGCTTTACTAAACACGCCTGTTGCTGAAAATAATAGGAAGGGAATCTAACAATAACAATCTAACAAAAAGGAGTATAAATATTATGATACACGTAGAAGACGATTTCTTTGCATTTATTGAGGACGAGATGAACGCTGAACGGGAGTCTCGCACTGAGTACACGGACGACGAACCGGTTGTTGACATGGACTTCGATATAGACGATTTTATCGACTAACAATCTAACAAAAGGAGGCTTATTATGGATAAATTAGTATTAGCAGTAGCAGTAGCGGTTGGTGTGGTGCTTGGTTTTCTAGTCGGTATACAAACAGAAAAGCTGGTAAATGAGCGCGTGTATACCTATACCATAGACGACACCCAGGTCGACCTGACCAAGGCAGCCATGACTGAACTCATGGATAAAGGCATAATAGTTACTGAGGACGCTCTTACTTATCAAATGAAAGGAGACAACTAAGACATGAACACATTCGTGCAACTCATACAAAGAGTTTTGGCTAAACTGTTCCCCTACAAGGGGTATAATCCGTACGATATGTTCGTTGTACCAGCCCGCCGGGCCCGTAGTTGGGACGACCTGAAACAGCTGGAGAAGTAAACCTTACCCATAGGGATAGGTGTTGGAGAACCTGTCCCTATAAGAAGGGTTTATTAGTTCTATTATTAACAATCTAAGAAAGGAGGTGTTATGGCAACTCTTACCCTAATCTTTGAGGATGGCAAGGTAGTAACTATTTATGTAGAGCGGGACGATGTGGCATTCTTTATTGACACAGTAGTAAAAAGACACTCTAAAGTAAAAGACGTTCTTATCAAATGAAAGGAGGTGAAATAATGAGTCGAGAAGTATTGCATAGAATATACGAAAATAAGGCGGGGTATGATAAGATAGATGCTCCTGAACAACTTGATAAAGATATTAATTGTAAGTTCAAAGAGTATATAGAAACATTACCTTTTGACCCCACACATTTTAGTTATCCAAACACAGTAACTGAAAAATATCTCTATGCAGAGGATGTTGAAGAGGCAATTATTCAGTACTTGGTAAAGGCAGGGATGGACGAAGAAGAATTGCGACTATCTCATTTCTACTTTGACGAAAATGGTAAATGGACAACTATTCAATGTTTAAAGATTAAGTGGATATAATAAACTTATCAACATAACAATCTAAATACAAAGGAGAAAACAAATGCAATTAGGATATATCGCATCAACAAAACAGGGAAGTGTTCTGGAACAGATTACTAACGAAATGCCGAAGTATGGTAAGCATCCTATTTGTCAAACGTCAATTAGGCGCCATAACAAGCTGTACAATAAGGGGGATTACAACTACATAGATTGCGTCAATTTCACAGATAAACACATTGCACGTCATGTAATCGACCTTGCTACTCGCACGTTGCATACAAAGAAATGCAAAAAGGTGGTAGAACTTACAGATACAGTAGAAGCGCGTATAGTCAACGCAAAGACAACCGGTCTTACACTTTGTGAGTGCTGCAAGTAATAACCATTTTCAGGCGGGGGCTGTAAAAGGCCCCCTATCACAATAAAAAAGGGGGTATTAAATAATGACAACATCTAATAGAATAAAACTGGAACGCAGACGCCATATTATATCGGTTATCAAGGAAATGCCTAATATTGCGCTCAAACTTGATAAAAAGTATATTTCTAAGATTCATAATTCGGATGATGGCCATATGTGTATTATAAGTTACTCTGACTCATATTATACTAAAGCTAATCATCAGATATTCACATATCTGCGGCATGGATGGCGCCTATGTGGTTACGCAAATAAGTGTGGTATATATGGACACGATGTGCTCGCGTTATCGCATCCAACAAAAAAGGGATTAGTATTACAGGACTGTAGGAGCCCTGAATGGATCTTCTACCCACACTATTCCAAAGACAACATACCTACATATGATGAAGAGGATGAATATTAGCCATACACATTATTTGCAGAAGTAAATACTATATAACATTGTAAAATAAGAAAGGAGAATAATCGTGACACAAAATAACTTTAAATTTGATTGGGGTATGGTCGCACTGCTTGACCCTGAGTATGCAAAGAAGTATTTGTGCAAAAATATGCATACTACAGCGGCGCTGCAGGAGAAGCTTGCTGATTTGGATTGGGTTGACCAGGACACGGTAGATGGATATGGATGCGGAGTTGTCATTAATTCTACTGTTAGACCAGTAGTTAGAGGTGACAACTACTCAGATGAGGAAGCAGCCATTATAAATGAGCTTCTTATACCGGTTGAACAGCCTATAGAAACAGTTAGAACTACTCCCATATTACCAGCAGATGATCAGCTGTTATCACCAGAGGGGGTTGGCATAGAAGACGAAACCTATAAACAGAATGTTACGAACACACTTGCCCAGCGCAAGAAGCAGGCACTTATACGTAAGATGACGCTGCTAGAAAAAGAATTGTTGAAAGCTTATACCTTGAAAGAAGAATACGCAGAACAGCCCAATCTACCTACTAAAGGTTATCTTGAATTGCCGCCTCCGGTTTCGGTGTTAGCTACAGGGTCTTCTTACAGATTCAGAGAAAACTCAATCAAAGAGATACAGTATTTACCTAACTCTGACTACATGCCCTATCCCATTATTTGTGAAGACTATCAGGGTATAATAGACACACCAGACAAGATAACTATCTACAAACATAAACATGCAAAAAACAGGTTGTCAGGAGGTTTTAGTAAAATTACCAATGACCAGGGGTTTGAGCGGCTTATATTCAATAAAAAGACGGGTACTATTTACCATGTTAGGCGTGTAAAAGTAAATAGCACCACTATAAAACGCAAAACCAGATATAAAACCACAGTAAATCAGTATACGTTGGCTTTGATCAACTTTGTGCCTATGAGTGGCCACTCATTCTTTAATGCTTTCTTTAATTGCATACTCACAGAAGTGTTGAAGAAAGTTCCAGACGCAATACTGGTTCTAGGGGAAAAACACTTATTAAATATAATACCTAAAACACACCAGCACATTGTTCAGCTTAAGTGGAACGATAATGTCGGCCGCGCTTTATTCGGGCTTATTATACAATACAAGTTGGGCAAACGAGTACCATGGTTGGTAGATAAGGGCTTTATTTCAAACCTGGCCGATCTGAGAAAATATACAATAAATGATAAGCCATTCATTACTGGCTTCATGAAGTTGTTGCGTAAATCCATATCTACTAAAGCTCTGCTAAAAGGTCTGTATAAAAAAGACTTCACAAGCGCACTTACCAAACTATGGTCTTGGGAAGACTCGGGTTTACTTATAAAACAACTGCTTGACGTAAGTCGAATGGACAATGCATGGTATAATAAAGTTAAGTATTATATTTCGGTAACAATAAACAATAATGATTTATATTATACTGCCGAATTAACAAAAATGGCCCGATACGCCACGGAGATTGTTACGGAGTTGGATATTAAAAATAAGCATTGGGCCGAGTTATATCTAAAACAAGTATATAATCTGAATTTTCCACACGGAGATAGGGCTGGTTCTTACTATAACTGGAATATCTTTAGAGATGTTATGCAGATGGCTGAAGATAATCAAATGGGCAGAGTACGGCCTTCACATATTGATACTATAGAAAAGCTTTGGACAGTTCATAATTATCTCCAAAACATACAGCGAAGAAACCTTGAGGTTACACAAAATCTGGCCAAATACAAGTTTCTACCTTTTGCATTGCCTAATAAAGAATATGATGGTTTCAGGTTTGTTCAATTACTAGATGTAAAAGAGCTTGTAGATGAAGGCAACACTATGAAACATTGTGTTGGAGGATATGGTAATAGCTGTCTTGAAGGTAATTCCATAATTGTTTCTATGCAAAAAGAACGTCATTGGGTTACTATTGAACTGAATGGTAGTACCTACGAAATTATACAGAAATATTCCATTGGAGATAATGTGATACTCAATGGTAAGTTTCTCAATATAATAAACACCTGGCATAAAGACTTATTAGAACTAAATAAGGCCGCGGTAGGAGCCAAGTCCTATAAGCAGTTGGCGCCCATATACTATGAGCAACAGCAGGGGGCTATTAGACAACAACTTATCAAGCAAGCTCACGCTAGTAGTGCTGACGACGATATATTCGAGGCGGAAGAGGCACGTTGCTTAACAGAGTCCGTTCAACTATCTGAATAGGGAGTAATATAATGACTATCTATAATAGATCTCCGCATGAAGTAATTCTAATCGATAATAATAACCAGGTAATAAGAACTTGGCCTGCTTGTGAAGATCCGATTAGACTTGCTAAAATGGCTCAGCCGATAGGGGTTTTGGAAACAGATATCCCTTTAGTGGAATTTAATGTTGGCCGGCCTACAAATTTACCGCTCTATAGAAAAGGTGTATACTATATAGTGTCCTTTGGCGTCAAGTCTGCTGTATGGGATAGACCTGATTTATTGGTGCCGGCAGTAATGGATATACGTAATAATCGCAAATTCGCATGTCGCGCGTTTGCTAAATGAAAGGAGGTGAAAACTATGGCTACAAGATTGCCCACAGCTATGATTGATGGTAAGGAATACTTTATTGATAAAAGACTTCAACAAGCCCGAGCAGTAGATAACCCACACGATTGCTTGGATTTATGTGAAGAATGTAAAGGCGATGAATTTGGACCCATGTGTCCTCATTTCTGCGACCCCAGGTGTGTTTATGGGCATTGTTTAGTAGAAGAAGTAGAAGAAGATGAGGAGGGGGTGCTACTATGGGAAGCAATATAATAACAGTTCCAGTGCGCTTGGAAACCTACAAGGACACCCTACTCTATATACTTGGCGGGAAAGCCAAAATAACTGTGATTAGCAATAAAACTAATCATAGCTTCGATTTCAAGCTTTGGAAAATAGCAAATTTGCATTATAAAGTTTATGTCAAATATGCTATTTATCCTAAACCCACCAAGAAAAATCCTAATCCTGTCCCAAAGTTTAGGGGCAAGTGTATAGGCTATATAAAAGGGACCAAATGGTTTCCTCGACCTGATGACACTTTCCAAAAGGCTAAGGTGGCCTGGAGGTGGGTTTGGTATGCTCTAATGCGACACACTATGCCCCATAAATGCTGTATTTATCACCATAGCACGTGTCGTAAATGTGGACTACCCATTAAAGCTATGAAGTCTATGGTTGCAGGTATAGGACCATGTTGTTCGGCAGCAGAACGTGCCAAGGAAGGCAAGTAAATTAGGCTAAGGTGGTGTACAAACTGGTAAAACCTTTATTAGGACCTGGAGGTATTATGAACCTGATGAAATGTTTAGATGGTGTGTATAGGAAAAAAAATCCTTTGGATGAAATAAACCTTGTGCATAGTATGCATGTGGTGAGTTATTCAACAAAAGAGTGGGAGTGCCCAAATTGTGGCACCCTAATCATTGAAGAAACCGACACAGAAGATATAAGCTGTGCCCATTGTGGTGCAGACTTCCTGCTGGTGGAAGGTGTACTTTGCTCTTTGTAAAACACTTTAACAGAGCATGTCGCACGTTTGCTAAATGAAAGGCGGTGTAGCGATGGACAAACCATTGACTGAAAAACAGAAGGCAGCCTTTGAGGCATTTTTGCATAAAAATCCGCAGTTTGCTGGGATATCCCCAGAGGAAGTTATTAATGAACTGCGTAGAGCTGAAAATCTTTTAGCAGCTGAATTGCTATTTGACAAAGGTTGCGTTAAACCCTTTAAGTTAGAATTAGGAGAGGGTTGTTTCTACATCGAATCCAAACCAGCATGCCCATAAATTATTAAACAATTTTTCAGGGCTGGCTCACCCTACCTTCCGAGTGTAAGACTCGTAAAAATCGACGGGAGTGAGATTATAAACCTTTTTACCTATCAAAGGAGATTTATCATGGCAGTAAACAACAACATGAAGTATGCAGTAGTCGGCGGCGTAAACATTATGTCTAAGATGTGCTCTAATCCCCAGTGCAGGTGTATGCTGGAGGTTACGGAAACCAAGTGCTATAAGTGTGGTTCTGCCCCCATGGTTCCCTTCAAGCTCAAGGAGGACGGGTCCAAGCATTATTTCGCTTACACGGAGGTTGTGTTCTTTGTAGGAGATAAGAAAGACCAGGAAGAGCACGCCAAAAAGCGTGAGCTTGAAAAGGCACTTCCCTCTCACTATTCGGCCCGCCTGTTTCACTATTTCGACAAGGAGAAAAACCAGTTGCTGCCGGATAAGCGGGTACAGTATATGCCCAAGGGCAGAAAGGTCATTATCAACTATTTCTCCGAACCCAGGTCCAGGGCTTATACCGATAGCAAAGGACGGCTCACGGTAGTCAACAGGATTGACTTGGACACCCCAAACGCTATTCAGTTCCTGGCTGACGGCAAAAAGCCTGAGGCTGCGAAAACAGAAGCGGCTCCTATCACTACCCCAGTAGCCCAGGCCGGCATTACCAAAGAAGCCATACTCGCAGCACTCGGCTTGAACCCTAACATGCTGGCTCAGTTGGGCACTTTGGTTGGAAGTCAGTTAACTATAACACCCCCTGTGGTAGAGGATACCAATGCTCCGCGCGTTGTAGGTGGAGATACTTCTGAAGCCGAGCTCTTGGCCATTGCTCAGGACATATCTGGTGATATGGATACACCTGATTTCGTAAACGCATTTGAAATTTGCTAATTGCCTCAGTCATAACGTGAGGCTATCATGATACTACTAAAAGTAGGGCTATCCATTGTATGGGGTGGGGCTAGCAACCGCCAGTGGTCTGCAAGCCCACCTCCCCCTTCTAGCAACTTCCACTTCCGCACCCACAACAGCTCCAAGCGACCGCCAGTGGTCTGCAAGCCAAACGTCCAGGCGCCGGGGATGGTGTGTGAACTGAACTTACGCACTCTAGGAACTTCCGCTCTAAGCCAACTCCCCGTAGCTTCTCTGCCCGTATATTTGAATATTACTAATCTATTACCAAAGGAGATATTATGAGCATTATTATTAAAGCACTTGTAGACAAACTTACAGGTAAAACAGTTGAACCTCCGCAAGAGCTCGTACGCATAATAAACGAGGACTGCGCGGGTGAAAACAACGTAGAGGCAGTACTTATCGGCACAGGCTTAGGCGTCGGGCCTGGTAAGTATATTTATCATTCCAAAACCATACTACTGGATTTAGAAGATATTATGTTCAACAAAAACAGGCTTACGCAACACATGCTACTACTACCCGCTATGTGGTATTCTGTACTACTAGTATGGTGGCACGAATTGGCGCATGCCGACCAACTGGAAAGTAATCCAGCCCTAGCCCTACTTCCAGCTCTCCCAGCCAAACAAGAGCTCGATGCAGACCAATATGCGCTCGAAAGAGTACTGGAGTGGACCAGCAAACAACCTACGCCTCCCAGCATAGCCACGATGGGTTGGTTGGGAGAAAAGATACGTGATATGGTAAATACTTTATATCATAAGTATCCCACGCTGGCAGACGAGTTGGATTACATGTATAAAGGCGCTGCGATGTATGCCAGCCAAGTTACGTGTATAGGAGAGTTCTCAGATAGCGCACTTACAGAACTAGTAAACCAAGTAGGTGAAGGTAAACTAGGGGTAGTAGCCGACGATGGTAACAAATTCATTGATGCTAACGATTACTTTGGCATATGTGCTGACTCTATGCATATATAGTTAGGGCTTCTCGGGCCCGTATTTGTGAAATATTTCAACAACCTTTAAAGGAGAATTATTATGCTTAATAAAGAAAGGATCCAGTTTATGTGTATGGTGGGAGCAGCAATATTTGCTTCCAAAGCAGCGGGCACGGAAATTACGCAGGTGGCGATTACCCACCCGGCTATTGCAATAGCTGGAAACAAAGCCTATGGCCGCTGGTTCGTAGGAGGCATGCTGCGTGGATTTGACGTACCTGTATTGGACAACGGCACAGTAAAGCCTTTGCGCATTTTAGAACAAAATCCAAACAAAGATATTACCCCAGGTCACTATACTGACTTCGCGTTGGCTGCTAGGGCCGGCAAAAAGATCGCCTGGGTAATACGCAGAGACTTTGATCCACCTAACCAGTATATTGGCCATATGGAAAACAAGCTAACCAACGGCATAGAGACCTGGGAGTGGTTCCCACAAAGCGACAGGCGGCCGGTAAAAACAGTGCGCGGCCCTATACCAGGCACCTTCCAACGCGTAGCAGCTCCAGCACCCCTGGAATTCAGCAGAATGCCTATAAACGAAGAAGACCCGTTGGGCTGGGCACACCTACCAGAAGTAAACATAGAGGACATAAGCAGCTTGGTGGAGAGTGATCAATGGTAGTAAAACCATACCATATTGCCAACAAATACAAAGGGGTAGTTCTAGATATCAGAGGTAATAATCTGGTAGTAGAACTCCCCTTTGGTCGGCGGCTGGTCAAAGCCAAACCCGACATAAACATAGGCATGTCGGTGTGTTTACTCATGGATACCAAAGAACAACACGTAGTAGACATAATCAGCGAGCAAGCTGCTATTAATGCTATTAGGTGCGGCTCTGACCCAGCGTATGACAACGATAACTTTGAACCTGCATATGAAAGTGAATGTGCAGATATCACAAAAGGAGACCTGGAAGACTATGGATACAACAACGAAGACGATACTGGATTCAGCACACTTGGAGATGAAACCGGACCTGAATGGGATATTTATGACCATGAAGAATACGAGCTTGATGGAGAGCTATGTAGTCCAGGACGAATACGTTGTGAAAGCGATGATTGACGCAACTATCGTCATGGAAAAATATTTGCTCAAACATGGAGCCGCTGTATTGGGCAAGCCCATAATAAACAAACTGCCATTCGACGACGGCGAAAGCGGATTCGAAGTCGAAATACTCATGGAAGAACCCAAACTCAACAAGCCGGTAATTTACACCTACAACTTTCGCATTAACACTGTCCTGTTTCATAAGTGGGTAAGCGCCCATGCTAATATGTTTGGCGGGGAGATGTTAGGCTTCAGACACAAAATTACAGGCTTAATGATATTCTTGAACAAGCGTATTGACCAGAGCTTTGCTGTAGTAGATATTATAGGTAGCAAAACACCTGATGTCAAACAGCTGTTGAAGAACGGTATAACGCTGATAGTGCACAGAGAAGTAGTAAACGTCCATGCTTGGATAGTAAAAATCCAGGCTAAAGACTAAGTCCAGTTTGCTTCTCGGCCCGGTCGGCGATAGGTGGCTCGGTGGTAGTGCGGGCGAAAGGAGGTTCCAGCTGGCCCTGTCAAGGGCGTAACTACCAACTATGATAAATCGCCAAATGATGAGTACAATTTCCAATAACACTATTATAATAGCAAAAGGAGAACAACATGAGCAAAAATTCTACAAAAGGTTCCGCAAAACTTCACATTAACAACGGTT
>Ga0209287_10001694_pt1 | contig 10667 bp, 12 predicted proteins | sample PPLLak3cmMay2015_2_FD_187255 | JGI IMG/M metagenome (GOLD analysis project Ga0209287, IMG submission 187255) | Freshwater sediment microbial communities from Prairie Pothole Lake near Jamestown, North Dakota, USA - PPLs Lake P8 Core (1) Depth... | ecosystem: Environmental > Aquatic > Freshwater... | reverse complement strand
TATCAAGTTCCTGCACTGACCATCTTTGCCGGTCTTGATTAGTTCGCTCCTTTTTCATATTTTGCTCGATTCTTCCAGCCAGGAAGCCACCATCCCGACAATCCTATTTTTGAGAATCTCTACACGGTCTAAATTTTCAGAGCAATATATATCTATCGTTACGCCGGTTCTTATCGAGGTTTTTAGAATGAATCCGTACCCCCCAGGAACGATCCTTGAATATTCATGCCCAATCTGCACCGATTCCAGCTCAATAAGATTCTCAAGCTCTTGCCCGGTCAACAAAAAAAACAATTCTTTTTGCACATTCTGAAAAATTTTGTTTGGCATTGTCATATCGTTACCCCTTAAAATTTTCGATAAACTTAACCCAGACCCATTTATTTTTCAACATTTCAGGCTCATCCTTGTAAGCCTCTTGAAATTTTCTCTTGATTTCCTCTTGCCTCTCCTGGGATAACCGGGCAAAGGCTTCCTCTACCCGGCTTTGCTTCTTCTCATCGCTGATTTGTCGTTCAGTCTTTCGCTCTCCTGTGGTCGTCGAAAAATTCCAGCCCTCCATGAACGCCTTGTAAACCCATCCTGCCTTTGGTGGCTTCCCGGCTTTGCTCTGTCGGTCATACTCTGCTTTGATCCCCAGAAAGCCTCTTTCAATATCTGCAAAAGGAAGGGACGCTATTTCTTGTTTTCGGCGTTCGTGAAAATACGGAATTGTATTGAGCCAAGTCATAGCCTCAAGATAAATTTTTGGTGCTTCCCTGGGTGACTCCGTACCGATCGGAGTCAATGCCTCCAGATTTTCCCCGACGGCCTCCAGTACTTTACCCGGTTCTGCTGTGAGATTCTCCAGGCCCTTAATTTCAACATCAGACCCTTTCTTTGCATAGGTGAAAGTACATATCCGGCTAGATTTTTCAAACTCATAGGAGAGAAGATAGCCGGAAGTTATAAGAGCCTTTGCTGTATGGTCAAGGGTCTTTCTGCGTTCTGTTGCGTTCCTAGTGGTTATAGGTAGCCACCTACAAAGGGCCTCCTCAGATATGCTAAATTTTCCATTGATATTATGATAACGTCGCTTCTCTAAAAATTCATATAGTCGCCGTGGTAAGCCCTCCGGTAGTCGTCGGTACCAGACCATATCTAAAAGCTGGTAATACTTAGCTTCTAAGTTTTTCTGTATTTCCTGAGGGAAAAATAACTTTGATTGACCGTTCCTCTTACTCTTACCTTGATTTTTCTCGAACGTGAAAAGACTTGCTGAATCATAAAGGGAAAAGTGAGTATCTATCTTGATGGGCTGTCCCTCCTCTACCTGGATGAAGCACTGGTTAAACTCATACCGGGCATGAGCCAGTTTAATCAAAGCCTCTTTGATTTGTCCTACATAATGCTTGGCTGGTTCTAGTCTCAATTCTCTAGCAATATCGCTATAGTTTAGCCTTATCCCGTCCTTTGGTCTATTCTGCTTAATCCATAGCCTCATGGTAGCCGTGTATACATCTTGCTCGAAGCTACCAGGGACACCATAACAGCAATCACATTTTAGCTGATATTTGCCGTCCGAATCTTCCCATTTCGTTAAACTATGCTCCGGCCTCCCCTTCCCAAAATAAAAAAGGGATAGTTGGAGAGTGTTCTTTTCCTTCGCGTATGGCTCTAAGTACTTCATTGAAAAATTCCTAAAAACTTCACTATAGACCAGAATAACCTTAAAAAGTATCAACTTTTATTCTTGTTCATAGTGAAGTTATACCAACTTTTTTATTGAAGTCAAGGATTTATTCTTGTCCATAGTGAAGTTTATTCTTGTCCATAGTGAAGTTTATTCTTGTCCATAGTGAAGTTTATTCTTGTCCATAGTGAAGTTTCCTACCCGCAAACCCAACAAAATAGCCGGAAAGCAAAACCTATATACTCTCTTATATACTATATTATAAACAACAATAAGAGAGGTTTTGTGGATAACTCGGTTTTTGTTGTTGTTGTCTTTTGTGGGATTGAGGAGGGAAGAAGGAATGGAAGGAGCTATGCTTGAGGAAGCCGGAAAAATAAGCCGGAGGAATCCGCTCGATTGGCTAAACTTTTCCGGCGTGGCTTGGGCGGTGTTTTCCTCTCTCCAGGCTATCAAAATTTTTATGGGTGATCCCTTCAGAAAGCAGAAAATACTTGTCGCTCAAGCGGAAAACTCCGGCAATTTTTTGGAGATTTGCCGACAAAGATTTTTAACGATCGGCTACGATCGGAGAGCAGCAGATGTAGTACAAAAGCTAGACAAGGATGAACGGAAACTAGTAAAGAAGCCAGAGTCCCATGTCACGGAATCCGTGACTTGGGGAAAGCCGCTAATGTAGTACAAAAGCTAGACAAGGATGAGCGAAAACTAGTAAAGAAGCCAGAGTTTGAGGTAACGGATTCCGTTACCTCAAATATGTGGCGTGAAAAGTGGTTTGTAAACGAACCCGGTCTTTACAGGCTTATATTCCTTAGCGAAAGAGGAGGCAAAAAAATTCCTGCTCATTTCTCTTTTTTGAGAATCGAGAATTCCTAAACTTTTTCCGGTGCCTGCCTGACGGATAGGTTTTACTCAAAATTGAGTAAAAGTAAAAGATTTTTAGGTATTTAGGTATTTGAAATCTTATTATTATAGGCTATACAAAAAAACGGCGTCCCTAGACAAAGCCGCCGATCAGCCTTACCCCTCGCCAAAACCTAGCCAGGAGTACCTTAGCCTTAGTTGTTGTTGTTGCCTTATTACTACTATACTACACTACTACAACAACACAATAGGGAAAAAATATCTCTCTAGCACAAAAAAGCAGTAGTTTGCAAGGATTTTCGTTTAACACAGGGTAACGCCAGCCTCTTATTTTTCCCTATCTCGCTCATTTTGTTTTATTTTTTTACGGTGTTGGTTTTTCTAAAGTTTTAGAAAAACTACCCCTTCACGATTTTGCCTGGTTTTTGCCCTCTGGCTTTGTTGTTTCGGGCCTTTGCTGTTACTCAAGCAAAATCCCCCTTTTCTTTGCTCGCTTTTGCCCTCCGGCTTAGTTTTTTTGCGGGTTTGCTGTTACTCAAGCAAAATCCCGTTTTTCGTGCAAAATTTTCTCCCGTCCTTTTTTGGGGAAGCATGCTTTCTTGTGGCTTCTGCTTCTCTTTTACTCCGGTTTGAGTAAAACCTATTTCCACCCAAAAAATATTTGTCCCCACTACAGAGTGGCAACAGGGTACCCCTTGCTTGATTTTTGGGTGTCTTGCTTCAATCTTGTCGCCAACTTGTAGCCACCCAAAAAATTTTTGTCTCCACTCCGTAGTGGTGGCGACAGGGTACCCCTTGCTTGCTTGATTTTTGGGTGTCTTGCTTCAATCTTGTCGCCAACTTGTTGCCACCCAAAAAAATCTTGTCACAACATACTTGTAACAGGGCACCACTTGCAAGCTTGATTTTTAGCCGTCTTGCCATGTTACAACAAAAAAAATTGTTACAAGTATCTTGTAACAGGGCACCCCTTGTGATGCGTGCAAGGGGACGGACTCCTCAGTGCGCGTACGGTAAGACTACAAACCCAGTACCGTCAAATATTTTTCTCCTTTGACGGTGCTGGCTTTGTAGTCTTACAATGATGTTTTGAACAAAACTGATCAAAACCATCATCCATCAATTTTCATTTTTCTTTTCGTAATCGGCAATCATGTTATTTACATCTTCCATTTCTTCTTCTGTCAATAATTCAACAGTAACTTTGCCCTTCCAATCAACAAAAAAATGAATGTATCTTTCTTTCTCTTTCGCTTTTGCTGTTGCTTTCATAACGATTATCCTTAAAAAACATACTCACTCGTAACCCATACGAAAGGCTATACGTGGCCTTATTCTTACTAAAAAATCCCAAATAGAAGGAAGAAACCTACTTTTTTTTCTAAAAACTCGCTTTTTTAGGTATGTTTTGCTTACTTACTACTACCTTACTACTACCTTACTACTATATTACTACTATATTAAACCCGATCTAAGGCTCTATTTTGCTTGTTTTCCGGGTAGGGTAGTAGTAAAATAGTAACACCCCCCCCCTTCCTCTCTATACCCTCCCCGATTTTTTCATTTTTTCCCCCATTTTTAAAAATTGATAGGAAAAATTACTACTGTCTTGCTACTCTTTTCTCTTAAGTATATATATTATATATATTTATATATATATATATATAGTAGTAAAGTAGTAGTAAAGTAGTAGTAAAGTAGTAGTAAAGTAGTAGTAAGTTTCTTCCCCCTATAAGATCATCATTGGGAAATAATGAAATGACGAAAAGCCCGTTTTCCTTTTTGTCCTACTCTTTCAATCAGGTAATCTTTGGTTTTCAAGCTCTCGATAGCTTTATTTAGTTCTTTTAGTTCGATGTTGGCAAATCTCATTACCAGAGAGGAACTACACTCTATAACCGTTTTCCCGTTTGGATTCTTTTTCCTTTTGCCTCGCTCGCGGATCACGCCCAAGATTTTTCCTTCTGTAAGGTTCGTTTGTGCCGTAAGGTCACGGTAGCATGCCTGAAAGTTATTGAAAAGAAAGTTATACCAGTCCATTGCCTGAATGTAATCTTCCTTTTCTATTTGCCTGAATGGAATTGGTTTGTTGTAGTTCGATAGGCAACGATTTATAAGGGCAAACTTATGGACGGCGTTTAGCAATCTTCCAGCGAAGGAATGCAATAAAGGATCGGAGTTTAAAATTTGCTCTCGTGTTATCGCGTACCAATCACAATAATAATCTTTCGCATCCTGCGATAGCTCAAAATCTCCGCTCGATCTTTCATCTAAGAATTTAAACAAATCAATCCAAAAATCAGAGATTGAAAACCATCCTGGGATAGCGATAGGCTTTTTGGGGTAATCGTGTTTATAGACCCATAGAAAACGGCCTAAGAAGCCTGAAAGTAAATCGGAGTCTTTCAGTCTATTTTGTAACCATTGCAAAGTCGAGGCAGCTAAAATGGATGGTGCCGGATTTTTGATACTTACTGATTTCCCTTTTAAAGTTTTTGAATATTCTTCCGGCGTGTCGTAGAGAGTAGTCAACATTTCTTTCAATCCTGTGCCATAGCTCGATTCCATCCGGCTTAGGAGAGTAGCGATTTCTGGCACAATAATCAATCCATCCGGCTTATCTTCTAACTTTTCAAGCAATGCCTCTGGAGAGAAATCATCTGGCAGAATATTGCCGGTATCTTTCGGCGTTTCCTCATCCTCTTTTTTTGTTTTGAGTTTTTCGATATAGACGCTTTTTTTCCTATTGCTGATTTTCCTCAATGCCTCCGTTGCGTATGCAATCGCCGTAGTTTTGCGTAAAAATGTTGATGGTGCAATGAGGCAAGTATACAAGTTAGGATAAATACCTTTGCCTGTTCTCAATTTTGCCTTGTTGCCGATTGTTGCGCCGAATGCAGTCAAGAGAGACACCGCTACAAAATCCGGGTTGGCTTCTGTTTTGTCCACTATGTACTCATCCACAAACTTTTTAAAAAATGGGTGAATTCGGCTATAATCTAACTCAAAATCCGCTGTTGTTTCTGGCTTCTCTGGCTCTGGCTCTGTCTCCGCTTCTGGCTCTGCTGGCTTGGCGTTCTCGATCTCTGGTTCTGGTTCTGGCTTGCCTGCTTTCTCCAGATACCCGCCGACCATCAGCACAAAATTTTCTTGTGTGTCCCGAAGCAGATCATTGACATCATAGCCCTTCTTCTTTTCTTGCTCCCACCATACGCCGACAAGATCAAACTCCTTACAGGCTTTGGTTTGCTCTTTCGCTTTGTCGCTGTCCAACCAAATGATTTTCTTTCCCTTCCTATGTGTCGCAAAATCCGGGAGACTGGAACCATAAATAATTAAAGCACTATAGCCAATAGAGAAAAGAGCAAGCCCATTGAAAAAGGATTCTACAATGATGATCTCTTGTGGGCCACGATTTTCGAGGAAAGTCAAGCCCTTATGACCTAAATCCCGTTTTTCGTGACAGTGTTCGTCAATCAAAATGCGATTGATACCGCTAATCTCATTTCCCTGGGTTTGGGGGATAATAAGCCAATCTTGCTCTTGATACCTGTTGATTTTGCAGGTTTTAAGGATTTTTTCACAGGCAACATTTACAAGGCTTTCGGGAAATGATCTCGCTTGCAAGATTGATTTTGCTTGTTCTGGCGTGACTGGCTTTGCATTGTTCCAGATCGAGATTGCTGTATAACTGTTATCTTCTTTAAATTCTTTTTTTTCAGGCAGGCATATAGAAAGAGAAAAATCTTGTACCAGTTTTTTTGCTGCATCAAAATTTTTGCTACTGTTGATTTTTGCGCAAAGGCTGACAACGTCCCCACCAGAGCGACAGGAATAACAATAAAAAGTATTGGTCGCCGGGTACACCGTGAAGCAATCGTTATGCCTGCATATTGGGCAAGGATTATATTTTGTTGAATCCTGGCTTGATTGTTGGCAGTTAAGCGTAGAAACATACTGAACTAAACTTAAGTTTTCTTTGACTTCTTTGAAAAAATCGCTGGAATTCTCAGAAAAATCTTGCTTTCTGGTAGCATTCATGCTAAAATTTCCTTAATATAAGAGTTTGAAAACCTGGGAACCGTCCCAGGTTTTTTTGTTTAGCTCATGTCTTTTGCAAAAGGGTCATGAATAATTCGTTTATTTTTTCCTCTATTTCTCCAATCAAATTTTGAATTCTTTCGCGTTCTTCTGGACGTTCTTTAAATGCTCCGTCTGGGTCTCGAAGTTTTATAATCTTCCAAAACGATTCGATTTGCACTTTCAATGCGTAAATGCCAGCACTGATGCGCCATTTCCTAATCGTTATCATTTAGTATCTCCTTTGAGGATGATTTCCTCAACTTGCCTTGTCAATCTAGCAATCCTCTCCTCGATCCTGTCAAGCCTATCTTCTCTATCTGGCAATGCTCCACTATCCCCCTTTCTAACCTTTTCAATTCGCTCTAGTTCGCTCTCAAACTCCTCACTTCTTGCATTTATAGCAGATAAAATTTCAAATAAAATCGGTGCAGGTAGTGTTCTGCTTCCATCTTCCCACGCCGTTAATTCTTCCGGCTTCGCACCGATTTTGCTAGATACTTGCTCGATTGATAATTCCGATCGCATCCGCAAATTTTGCAATGCCCGCCCGATAGATTTTTTTATTTTCGATTCCTCTTTTAACGATTTTTTCATGGCCTGCCTTCTTCTTCCCCTACCATAGCGCGCAATGAGAGCAAAGCATAGCGCAAGATGCACCGGCAGAGGACAAAAATTTTTGTTGCAAAATGGATGGCCATGAGGTAGGATTTTGACAACACGTCTAGCCTACCTCAGGCTTATCTTTATGCCTGGGCACTATTGAGAGTAGTGCTCTGGCAAACTCCGCTACTAGGGAACAAATTTTTGCTTGGCAATCTGTAAATGTGACCGATTTTCACCGCGTTCAGCTCCCCTCTTTTGATCGCGTTACGCAATGCTCCACTCGATACACGAAATTTTTTAGATACTTCCTCGACTGTCAAGTATTCTTCAACTACTTCATTCTTTTGTTCTTCCATGTTCTAACTCCTAAAAAATATGATTGTAGCATCTACGATATTATAACGTATTTTTCACGATTTTCAACAAAAAATCTTTTTATCCTCAATCAAACCATAAGAGGCAAAACTTATGCCTTTATAAATAATTATCCTCTCAATACTTGCAAAACCTCATCCCATTTTTTTTCAAAAAAATATTTTTTTAACTCTGAAAATTTCTCTTTTGTTAGTTCTGGTGCCAAAAATCTTGGGTCATTGGTCGGAGTATAGGCTTGCATTATAAAATTGCCGTTATTGTTCGGTATTGCCGAAATATGCCACCCTGCAACGTCGAGCAATATTTCTTTTGGAATATAGCCAGCCCTCCTCATCTGGATTTTTTCAGTAGTTATCGTTACTACGAGGCTCTTATGGAAATGTAGCATAAAATCTACGGCCTGGATTGAGTACAAAGAAAAAGGTGCTAGGAGATGGTGTTTTGTTCTGCAAGAATACACTTCAACCTCAATGATTTTTTCTTGATTTCTACCTTGTTCAAAACATGCAACAGCCTTATCAGTAATGAAGATTCGATCATTGACAAAAAAATGCTCAATCGTTTTTCGCTCGGTTCTCGCTACAATTGACCTATGCGTAATTTTTAGAATCCGTGATGCCTCCGGCACCGTGAAGCCTACTAAAAACTCACCGAGCCGGGAGATGTAAAATCTGTCGTGTTCTTTTGGTGGTAAATATGATTGTCTGTCCATTCCTTCATCCTTCATAAAAAACAAGGCCCAGGTATCCCCAGGCCCCTATACCCTTTATCATCTTTTTCGTTTCGCTTCTAAGATATTCTGTACTCTGCCAAACAGATTGATTGATACTATCGCCTCATGATGATTTTCAAGTAATAGTCCGTTCTTTTCCTTCTTGCCGTCATACGAATATTCGCCTAGATAGGCCCTGTTTGTCAATATTAAATGCAAGCCCTGACGGCTATAACCTGTTTTCTTTGATACCCGGCCCAGGCTCTTTTCTTGGACATAGAGAGAGAAAATATTTTTGACTGTCTCCGCTTCTTCCTGATCTATTGCCCAAGATTTATTATATCCGAGAGGTACCCGCCCCCCGGTAGCTTCTCTTTTGGCTACTTTCGCCTTTCTCCCTCCCCTGGTTCGCTCGTTAATGGTATTGCGTTCAAACTCTGCGAAGCTCCCCAAAATCTGAAACATAAGCCGCCCTGTAGGCGTCGAGCTATCCAATAACTCAGCCACAGATAAAAAGTCAATGCCCTTTTCGCTTAGTTCTCTCTCAAACGCCAATAAATTTTCCTGGTGCCGGTGTGCTCTGTCAAACTTAGCTACCACAAAACAGCTTACTTTATTTTTCTTCAGGTACTTGATAGCGTCCCGGTATCCTGCTCTCTCGGTATTGCTTCCACTAGCAACATCAGAAAAAATCTTTACTATCTCAATTCCCTGACTTTCTGCAAAGGCCCTGATTTTCTTTTCTTGCTCTTCCAGGCTGGTATTCTCCTCTTGCCCGTCGGTACTGACTCTGCAATATCCTATCCCTCGCTTGTTTTCCGGCTTTCCGCTCTCTCGTTTTTCCATTGCTGTCTCTCCTAAAAAAGGTTTCTATGATAGTGAAAGTATACCCTCATAGAATGATTTTGTCAATGAAATTCCAATTTAATTGACAAAATATTTACAAGTGATAGCAAACTAGCCAGAAACAATCAGAAAATAGTCAAGAAAATCTTTTTTTCTGCAATTTTTTTTTTCGAATAGGGGGAAGAAAGATCATCATCATCACTGGCCCCACTTCGCCTTGATTTTTTCTTCTGCCTGGGCTTTGTCCTTCCCAACATAGCACCAAGACATTTTCCCGTCAATCGTCTTGCCTGCGTACCAATAGAGCGCATTGCCTCCAGTTTTCCGCTTGTTCAAAATACACCCGTGAATTTTTTCCGCTTTTTCTCGCGTTCCTGTGGTCGTCGTCATTTTCTCGATCATTCCCCTTAGCTGTTTGTTTTCTTCTTCTACTCGATCCAATCGCTCCAAAATTTTCTGCATATCTGTTGCCTCCCTAGATACTTTCTCTACTTCCTTCTCTATCGGCTTCTCTACAATTTTCTTTTCCTTCCTGGCCCCCCACTTCCCCTTGAATTCTCCTTGCTGCAAATAGGAAAGAGAAGCCTGATACATCCGATCTATACGCTTTTCAGATACTTTGCCTCTCCAGGTACCCTTTTTTAGCTTTGTAAGATACCCGCCCTTGCTTTCTGGGCTTAACTTCCTACCAGATAGCCCTTTGCTATGTGCCTCCAGGATAACCTTTATTTTTTCTTCTATCTCCATTTTTGCCTCATTTCGCCTAGATACTTTTCTCTATACGACTAGATACACTCTCTATATTATATCTAATCAATCCAGAAAAATCAAGATCGTTTTAGAGATTATCCTAGATATTTCTCTACTGTGGCTAGAGGGTATCCTAGAGAAAATATCTATAGTGGGTTATCGAACGATTTTAGAAAAGGGATTTTTTGAGGATGTTTTTTTTTGAAGGGGGGAAGAATCCACAGGAAGCGAAAAAGTTATGAAGGCACCATCTATATCGGAAAAAACTATGGCTCAAAACCCGTCGTAGGGACACTTTCGAGAGAAGGAAGGTAGTTTATATCCTTTTTCGCTCAACGTGTCCCCTTGATCGTTTATTCGCGTTTTCCGCTAGAAAGGCGAAAATACTTGACTTTCAAAGCGATTTCTGAGAATTCTGGCAGGCTCTTTCGGATTTCTCGATATTTTTTCCCGGCTTTCACGCCGTTCAAGAGAATTCTGGATTTCTCGCTTGTCCATTCACCATACGAAGCCGCCAAGCCTGAACGTCGTGCCCGTTCAGTCAAAGATTTTTCACTGCGAAAAGGAAAATATTTTTCTCGGATTTCTCGGAAAGTTACGCCCTTTTGCCGACAGTCACACAAAATATCAAGTTCCTGCACTGACCATCTTTGCCGGTCTTGATTAGTTCGCTCCTTTTTCATATTTTGCTCGATTCTTCCAGCCAGGAAGCCACCATCCCGACAATCCTATTTTTGAGAATCTCTACACGATCCGAATCCT
>Ga0209287_10001693_pt1 | contig 10670 bp, 17 predicted proteins | sample PPLLak3cmMay2015_2_FD_187255 | JGI IMG/M metagenome (GOLD analysis project Ga0209287, IMG submission 187255) | Freshwater sediment microbial communities from Prairie Pothole Lake near Jamestown, North Dakota, USA - PPLs Lake P8 Core (1) Depth... | ecosystem: Environmental > Aquatic > Freshwater... | reverse complement strand
CTTTCGCGCATACGGCAGGATTTTTTAGTTTATCGCCTTATATCTATTGGGTTTGCAGGTTGTTGACCACTAACATACAACGGCATAATCAAGGTTTGCGGGTTAGTATACGCTTACATTGCATATAGAATAAGGCCTTGCGGCCTGTTATGGCCATGTGATGCTTAATATATATGGGATTATGCGCCATATTGCCTATTTATTAGGCAATTATTGAATGTCACCAGGGCGGCGCGGCGGCCTGATAACGGGCGGCCATTGTTGCGCCATTGTGTAGATAAAAAGGGGGCATTGTTGCGCCATGTTTAGGCGCATTACATGGGGTAATTGCGGCCTATTGTTTAGGCCTTTATGTAATACCCTTATATTTTGCTAGGTTATTGAGAGTATTACAAAACTAGGATATATTGAGGCCGTGCAATATCGCACTTAACAGCAAGGTAGATAAACATGAGAAAAGTATTTAGTAGTCACAATGAAGCCGCCCATATTTGGGCATCACAATCACAAGATGAGGGGCGGGCGGGCAATATCTTTTTTGAGGATGGTGTGATCTATTCATACGGCCGCCATTTTCCCGTGGCTAGGTTTGCCCCTGAATTGGGTAATATTGTCCTATTCACTAGCCGCGGCTATTCCTCATCAACTGGTAAGCATAAAAGCTTGATACGCGGCGCAATTGGCACTGATTATCAGGTTATATATTGCGATGATCCTACACGCTCAACAATGCACAATCTCGATAAATGGCGCGATGCCGTTGAATGGATGCGCCGAGATTTTGCCGCCAAAACTCATAAGATTACCCGCGGCAATTTGGCCGTAGAGATTTTCAAGACTTGCGGATCAGCAATTACCTATTGCACGGCCTTAAAAATTGCCATTCCTGAATGGACAATATCATCGAATGATGAGGCGGCCGCCCGTGCTTATGTTTACGAATTGGCCAAGGCGCGCGAGATTAAAAAAGCCGCCGCCCGTGCTGAATATGAGAAAACGGCGGCTCTAGAATCCGCGGATCGCCTTGCTTTATGGGTTATGGGTGAAAACACTTATACAGGCGGTTTTCATTACCATCCTACGGCCTTGCGTATCAAGGGCGAATCCATCCAAACAAGCCGCGGCGCGAATATACCCGTGGCCGATGCAATCAGATTGTGGCCCTTATTGGTACGCGCTAAGCATAGCGGCAAAACATTGGAGGCGGGATTGCATAGCATCAATTTGGGCGTGTATCGTTTTAATTCATTCGATGGCAATACCTTAATTGTTGGATGCCATCAAATTGGATGGGATCAATTGGAAAAAATGGCCATCGAATTAAATTTAATCAATAAAGGGGTTACAGCATGAAAAAAACAACATTCGCGGATTTTTTGGGCGCGTGTATTTTGGGCGCGGTTTTGGGTTTAATGGCCGCTTATGGCCTTATGGGGGGATTTTAATTATGGATGCAATAGAAAAGCAAATTGATAGAAAAAATGCCATTAATTATATTGAGGGCCAATTTTTTCAGGTGATGCCGTTTTGCGCTGATAGTAAGCATCAAGGGGAAATATCCATCAAATTACAGTCAAAACATGGCGCAACCAATTGGCTAAACATTAGCCCTGAAGATTGTCAGGCTATAGAGGCCATTCTGTTTAATAGCTATCTTAAAAGGGCATAAATAAAAATGATCCAATATTACATAAACAATAGGCCCGTACCCCGTGCAATTGCGCGCCATCATCTAATAGAATCATGCCCGCATATACCAGTAGAGCATTTTACAAAAATCCTCAATAGGCTAAAAACTGGCCACAATTGGGCGGCAAAATTTTGCGCCGCTTATGGGGTATCGGTTGCAACAATTTAAACAATAAACAATAGGAAAATAAAATATGGATAAGATCAATTTCACCTTAAGAATGCGCCTAGAGGCCGTAAAAAAGCGCGCTATTGAATGGGCTAAACATAACCCAAAGGGCGCACATAAAAGCGCGCTAGATCATCAAGTTAAATATAAGCGGCGCGGATATATTCGCTATGATGCGGCAAATCATTATGACCACGCGGGGAATTTATGCACGGAAAACTTATATCAATTTGATGCCGTACCAATTCAGGATATAAGCCGCCGCGCCTTTGACTATAGCGGGTATTATGCGGACAATTTTCAGATGGAATTAATAAAACCTTACATTGTCAAAATTAAAACAAGCCGCGGCCTATTTATTGCGCCCGCTATAGACTATTCTGATTGCGATATAGCCACAATATACCTAAGCCGCGGGGAATTGGTAGAAAAAGGCGGGGATTGTGATGAGGCGGCCCTTGATGCGGCCAGAATTGCCGATTCTATAGCGGAGCGCGAGGCCGAAAAAGGCCGTGAAGATGACGCAAAATTTCAGGCCGAATCACAATCCGATGATCTAAAGGCCGAAAACCTAGAGGCGCGCAAGGCCGCGCACGGCCTGATTACAGCTATCAGGGATCAACGGGCAATAGGTGAGATTGTCGCGCCTATATGCGCCGCCCTAATGAGTGAAATAAGAGGGTTACGCGCTGAAATACGGCGCAACAATTCGCGCATTGCGGCCTTAAAAGATGATTTTTGGCTAGCCGTGAATTAAAAATTATCAGCTATAGGCCGTGTAATTGCGGCCTATGGCGGGTAATTTTGCCCGATTCACCATAAGAGAAGATAAAACCATGAGTAAAACAGGCGAATTCGTTATTGAATTGCACAATATCCGCGCGCTAGATGAGGCCTTGCGCCATCAATTGGTAGAGGCCGAATATACCCTAAATGCGCTATTTAATGCGCGAGAAAAGGCCGTAAGACTGGCCAATTCTGGCCGATGGGATCATTCGCAATATATTCTCGATGATCTATTGCAACAATTGGCCGATGTATCGGAAAATTTGGCCAATATTTCAGCATTGCCCGCCCCCTTGAATCAGTTTTTAGCCGCTTAAGCGGCTTTTTTTGCGCCTTTTCACAATTATTTTCTAGGGGTTTTCCCTATGATCTAAAAATATTTATATAAAAATCTCGCTTAATTTTTAGGCAATTGGCCGCTTTTTTGCGCCTGTTTTGCCTATTGTTTTCCATTGCTTAATTGCTTAGGAATGGCCATTTTTTGCCTATTCCTAAACGATGAGGCGGCGGCCTATTGTGCATTTTTGCGCCCATTTTGGGCGGGTTATTGCATGGCCGCGGCTATTGGTTTGCCATTGGTTTATTGCATTACCCCATTTTTTAGCCCTTGCGTATTACATCGGCAAAAATCCATAATGGGGGCATTAAAAGGCCGTATAAGGCGCGTATTGTGATTTTAGGTATTAGGGTATTACAAACATAATGCGCGCCTGTAATACCCTTTAAAACGATTTTCTAAGGGTTTACCCTAGGTTAGTGCTCACTTATGTTAGTGCTCACTTATGTTAGTGCTTACACCCCATGCCAGTTTTTGGCCTATAGGGGGAGGCGGGTTTTTTTGGAAAAAATTTGAAAGTCGTTTTTTTCTATTTGAAATTCACTTTTCGCCAGGCCAGTGTGATGATTCAGAATTAAATTTGTCTCGAATTATTGAGTTGTAATCTTCCTCATCGTAGTCAACGATGCCATTCTCTGAGTAGTGCCGATAGATGCCCTTGTTCTCTAAGTTAGTCTTGATTGTGTGATGTGGCGCACATAAACCCTGAAACAAGTTAGTCAGGAATCGATCTGGAATCCTTCTATGAGGGATCACATGGTCAATATGCTCAGTCTGGGTCACGCGCCCCTCTAACAAGCAAGCAGAACAGATAGGATATTTAGAGCGCATAGCAGTGCGCTTCTTGCGCCATGCTATGGAGTTGTACAACTTAGCGTTTTCTTCATACGACTCGGAGCGCTTGGCTCCGTGATCGTGGCAGTATCCTGTACCAAAGGCCTTAGTGTTTTTACAGCCCAAAAAACTACAAGTGTTAGGCCTTGGTACGGATGGCATTAATGATTGCCTGGATACGGATATGGAGACTGATAAGGTGGACATTGCAACTGGCTGGTAAGGGATGCTATCTGAGCTTCCAGCATAGCAATCCTCTCCCTTAAAGCCGCAATCTCCTGCTCTTGCTCTGTCATCTTAGGAACTTTAACTTATAGATGGTTGAATCAATCAAAGTAACGATGTTATCGATCTCATTCTGGACATTGCTTTCCTCAGATACAGATTCGCGATTGACTGCAACAAACTGCTTTAAAGATTCCATGTATGCCAATGGGTCCATCATGTTATTAGCAAATGTTTTTGGATAGGCCTTGATAATCTCTAGCTCACAACCCTGAATAGCCTCGGCTACGCTGTCTGCCAGATCCACAATGCCATCGTAGTACGCGCCCAATGCCTTGTGCTTGGCATAAGAACCTTCGCCAATTGTCTGCAAGTGCATGAAGTGAGTGATAGTCGCACTATGCAATAGTGTGCCAATAAATTCTCCAACTGTTTCTTGATCCATTATGCTTCCTTTGGTAATCGTTCTGTATGGTAGGTGTACTGCCAAATCATCTTGTGACCACGCTTAATGCCACTTTCAATCTGGCTTCGCGTTACCCATCTCGCTCGCATCAGATAACAAAGACTCATTGAGATTTGGCTCGCTTTCAGTTCTGGGTAAATCACTCTCAGGTCCGTGATCGACAACGGCTTCTCGCTGTGCATAAAAGCTTGTTTTATCTTTGTTACTGCTTGGCTTACTCTCATTCTTTTTCTTTCCTGTTTGCTTTAGCTTATCTTCTAGCTCAACCAATTTGTCTGCCGCTTGCATCGCGTTAGCTAATGTGACCTTCACGCGCAGTAATGCCGCTAGTTCGTATCCGTTCATAATACTCTCCAAGTGTAATAGGTGTCAATACCCACACCCACATATTACCTTGTTCCCGTAAGCTGGGATACACCGATATGCCTCATACATAGGACATTTCGGATAGTCTGCTCTAGCTACTCTCATAATACCCAGAGTTAATGAACAGGCTAATAATAAATATATTATCGTTTTAATATAAAAACCCATTATCTTATTTCCTCATACTCCAAATATGCTTCAATAATATCAATAGCTGTTTGCTCTGATCTCGCTACATAGCAAAGGTAGCCATTATCTTCCAGATTATTTCTCACCCTTTTTTGCGCTGGACTTTCAATACCTTCTTTGATCTTCATCTCGATCCAAAGGCCGTGAAATCCTTTTTTCGCTTCTGGGATAAATAAATCAGGAACTCCAGGTAATAATCCTTCAGCATATAACGCTAATCTATTTTTCGCTGTAGTTCCTGCCCCATTAGGAATAGATAATATTAATACCTCTGGATAAAATGTCCGAACATATTGCACTACCTTGACTTGCATAGTGTGTTCGTACAGCTTCCTGACTATATTTCCCAAAATGGTTTCTCCGTGACTTCCCAAAAGACTTCTGTTGATTGTAATACCTTGCTGGCATACATATTACAACGATTCAGGATTTTAGGGTATTGTATTTTTCCTTTGTGGCATTTCCCCATGTATGCGTTGCTTTTATACCCTGCACATTCCGTACAAAAATGGCGGTCATCTTCAAATTTCACCATTCCTTCTGCTACTGCTTGATCCATCGTTATCATCATTTTCTCCTCTATTGATTCCCTTTGATTCCCATTAGTTCCCTAAAACTGGGAACCAATGGAATAGGAACTAAAATTTGCCGTCAGGCAATTAGTTCCCATTATTCCTGCTTAGGGGGAATTAATAGATATTCGGTTTTTCGACCATGCCTCATGTCACTCGGAAGTGGTGCATATTGCAGACTATTACAGGCTATTAGTTCCCTAATTATTTTGTCATAGTCTGCCTTTTTGCCACCAACAATTTTATGAATGTCATTCGCAGATGGGTAGGCCGTTTCTCTAATAGCCTTGTAAATTGCCTCATGGGTTTCATTCAAATGCTTCTTGAACGCTTCCTTCTTGCGAGTAGCCGTTTCTGACTTGTGCATCCCCACAACAGGGTAAGAAACCTCCACATACTCACCAAGCTTATCGACCTTCATCTCACTTTGAAACACCGCCGAGAACACGATTTCAGACCCTCTTAGGGTTCCGATACGCTCTTTATCGATCTTCAATATCGTCTTAGAATCAATATCATCTGGATTTTCTTTACCGATTAATGCTGTCCAGTTGGCATCACTTCCCCAGGCACTTCCACCACGGGCGGTCATATTCATTATCTGGTCAATAGATTGATTTTTAGCATCCTTGGCTAAGTGATTAATAATCCAGAAATTGGCATTATTTCTTTCTGCCAATTCTTTAATCATGGACATATTATTGGATATTTCACCATTATCATTTTCTTGCTCAACTTTTAAATTAGCCGCGGCAGTATCTAGGATTATCAATGGAGAAACTTTACCCATTTTAGGATGGTTATAGACATAATCATCACAAGCCTCAGATAATGACATTTGCAACTCAGTAATGGACTCTCTTTTACTGTTTATGAGGATTATCCACTCACTAATTTCATCCCATTCAGGCTTCGCTCCGCGACCTTTGAGAACCATGTGCTTGTGGATGCCGTAAAGCAATCGCTCAATTTGGGATGGTTGCTCCGTAAATATTACAACTTTCCGTCTGACTGATACCTTGATGTTATCTAAGTGGGATACAAGGCCTCCAGCGGCACAAGCCAATGGGATGATGGCCGTAGTCTTACCAACACCAGCGAATCCTGACAGTGAGCCTACTCCGCTAGGGATAATGCCATCGATGACCCACTCAGGGGCTATTAGCTCATTGGCTAATGTCACAACGCGGTCTGTGAGCCGTTTCTTTATCACCACCTCACCTGACACTGGATCAGTTAAGAAATCCTCCTGTGGGGTCGATTTGGGCGCGTGTGGGACCTCGTAGCCATGATCCTTGCCCATCTGTACTAGCGTGGCTATGGTGAGGCCAGAGCCGTTAAAACTGGCCCACTTGTTAAACATAATCTCAGGGTTGTAAGAGTCTGACTTGGATGACCATGAGTTCCATAGCTCGTACCCATTGTCCCCAAACTCGCCTTTAAGGATCATGCCGACTCTGACCCAAGTTTCGTAGTCATCGGCTGGTATGAGTTTGCAAATTTGGTCGGCCTTAACGATGTTGTCGGCGATATTGACATTCATTGTTCCAAGCTTGGGCTTTTCTTTTTTCTCAGGCTCCTGCTTGGGGAAGATGGCCTTTGCGTTAACTGCCTTTAATGTTCCTTCAATGTCATAGTCCGTCACCAAGACATTGGACTTCTGGTTCGGAAATCCTGAGAACACCTCAATCTCGCAATTATTGGGAAACTTAACGCTTTTAGGCATATCCTCTAAAGTCGTTAGCACCCAATAGTGCGCCCCTTTGCCTGAGTAGGATGTTTCGTAGTACGCGCCCTTAGATTCCAATTCACCAATGATCTCTAGCATCTTGGGCCATGCTGTACCTGATGGGCTTCTTTTCCAGTCAAAGTCTAGGCATACAAGGTACTTGCCTTTGATCTCGATGGGGTTCATAAGGCTGATACCTACGAATGGTAGGTTCATGGCCTTGATCTGCTGATATGTACCAAAACGCTCTAGGGATGCATCTGCGCCAAGGCCAGTTTGACCATCCGCGCCCACTGGGACTTTCTGCTCCCCAATGATCTTAAAACCACAAAATACGGGGCGATCTTTAATTTCTTCCCAGAACGGGAGAGAAAGATCGTCTAATGTTATAAAATTACTCATCTATTGATTTCCTAGTAATAGGGTGAGGGTTAGTAGATAAGCCAGAGGACATAAAGCACCCTCTGGCTTTTTTTATTCTTTCCTTGCTAATGATGGTGCGGATATTTTTTCCTCTAGGTACTGGCTTGGAACCTCGTATCCAATCTTCTTCAGTGCGGATGGAGATTTTAGCTCAAAGGCTTGGTCGTTTCCTGCGAAAAATGCTTCCGCGCCCACTTTATCTTTGTAGGACACCATCTTTCGGCCATTCTTTAGATACCATTTGCCAGCATCTTTGCCATCTAGGATTTGCTCTTTGGCTTGCTCCTGAATGGACTCAGCCCAAGTGATCGCTAACTTAGCATCGTCTAATAGCTTCTCTAAATTATTTTCAGCAAAGTCTTGCTTGGCGGTCTCTAATACTTTTTCACGGATAGCAGGGCATACAGTCTTGGCCTTGCAGAAATGGCATCCTTTGGCAGTGGGGTTTGGTTTCTCGAATGGGTCATCGGCTTTATTACCAATCTCGATCAATTCTTCGACCCATTTAAGCATTCTGTCTGCGCCATAAGTAATACTGCTCACATTACTTGGCTGGAAGATGTGAAGATGGATTAGATCAAAATTAGTGCGGCCAAATTTGTCCCACGCGCCTAGGGCATAGGTGAGCATCTGCTTGTTGTCATTGGCTGGGACTGGCGATCTGCCACTCTTTAGGTCAATGATGTGCAGATGGCGACCAACTGTAACAACTGCATCGGCGGTTCCTCCAAAGTTCGGGTTGTATAAGCCCAATTCGTTGTGGAATTCTTGCTCGACATGGATAACCCCTTCATCGCCAGCAACTTGCCAAACATATTCTGCATATTGCTTGGCAATCTCATATTCTTCATCCGTTTCGATGCCAGGGATTGCTCCGCCAAGTAGCAGTGCTTCACCAATAGCGTGAATACGGGTCCCTCTTTCCGCATCTTTTGATGTGGTGTCAGGGATGTCCTTACCTAGTCGCGCCGATGGTGGGCATAGTGCTAGGCGGTCAAGGGATGATGCTGAGTATAGTGTGTGAGTTATCATGTTTAATCCTCCAAAATGTCTTTTGCTGTGATATTGCGCTCTGCAAGCAAGGCCCTGACCTTGGCTAATGCTTTACGCTCGATGGTTGAAATAGTTCTTGGGTCAAGGAACATCTTGTCTGCGACTTGCAATTGGGTCATTCCCATGTCCAAAGGTTCTTTGCGTTCTGCGTATTTTTTATAGGTCATTTCTCACTAGCCTTTCTTAGTATTAGATAAGCAAAATAATGTTGTTGTGTAGTAAAACCTTGTTGCATAGCAATACCATCTTCCTGTGATTCTGCCCACAATTCGTTTACTACAGCATTTGTTAGTGTCTTTGCTGGATGGGTGTAAAGTGGAATAGCCTTAAATCCTTTATCTTTCCAATATGGGTCACTTGGAACAGTCATTGGTTCATGTAATAAAGCTGACTGTGGCTTGCCATCTTTAGTCCATAGCCACGCTACTGGTTCATTGTTCATTGAGTTTCCTCAGTCTTTCCGCCACCAGAGTTGCATAGCCAGCAATGTCATGCCAGGAGTCATCGTAGTTTGGATCTCCATTGAGAATGCGGCCAATCTTGTTGGCAATCATGTCTAACGATTCCATTTGGTCTGCCTCTAAGTGGTTCCAATTGGCCGTTTGTTGCATCACAAACTTTAGGTTCTGTGCAATGGCGGCAACTTCCATGTATTCGCCATAGCGGGTTTCTCTTACTGCTAGTGTTTCGTTGATGTCTATCATGTTATGTCCTTTTATCAAATCTTATATTTTCTTTGCACCAAGTTAATTGCCTATCGATTCTTGTTATTTTTTCATCATCATTTATAACTCCTATATCGTCTAAAAATCCATTAAATGTTTCCCACTTTTTATCGTACTCATGGCACACAATTGGAAAATCTGTTTTTGAACCATGATAACAATTGAGCATTATGTTTCTCCAGCTTTTATATGTATGGCTTGGCTTTCCGCCTTTGCTTACATCAACTGTATGCCTATGCTTAACAATATTTCTTCCAATTTCTGCAATTCGTTCTTTTTTTTTGCATCCACAAGAAAATGCAATCTTAAATTTTTCTGGTGTTATTTCTGTTTGAGAGCCGCAATCACATATACATATAAAATATGCCCTTTTTCTTGTGCCTTTTTTTTCATATTTAATGCTTGTTGGTATAAGCATATTGTTCTTCTTTAAGAAGAATTGAGAAAAATCTATTCTTTTCATATAATTTGATTAACAATGTTTTGCTTCTGTAAAACTTTTTTCAATACTGTGTGATCTAAACTTCTTGCGATGGTCAGCAAGTAAATCAAAGGCGCACACCCGACCTTATTGATGTTCTCTATTCGGCTACTTGCCTGTAACAAGGCCGATGTTTGCCATGTTGCTTCTACAAAAACCAATGTATCTGCAACACTTAAATCTATTCCTTCTTGACAGGCCGAAAGATTGCCGATAAATACTTTATTTTTTCCCGATTGGAAGTGAGCAATGATGGCCTCCCTCCTGATTTGCGGTGTATCTCCAGTAATAATGGAGGATTCATATCCTTCTTTAGCAAGCGCATTATAAATTTCATAAACTACATCCTTATGGTGAGCGAACACAACAATCGGCTCGCCAGTTTGCAACTTATCCAGAAGAAATTCAACCGCGGGTTTCACCTTACGCAAGCCAGCTTCTTTCATAACTTCCGATAAACCCTCAAATGCCAGCATCGGATTTGGATGATCTATTAGCGAGTTCGCGTCAAACTCTTGTTCGCGCTTATCAACAGGCAAATCAAATGTAATCAATGAAACAACTGGCTCTTGATAGCTAGTAAATACATCCGCTTTCTTGCGGCGCAATACAAATGGCTTCATGCG
>Ga0209287_10001685_pt1 | contig 10706 bp, 3 predicted proteins | sample PPLLak3cmMay2015_2_FD_187255 | JGI IMG/M metagenome (GOLD analysis project Ga0209287, IMG submission 187255) | Freshwater sediment microbial communities from Prairie Pothole Lake near Jamestown, North Dakota, USA - PPLs Lake P8 Core (1) Depth... | ecosystem: Environmental > Aquatic > Freshwater... | reverse complement strand
CTGTAAGAGCTATACTAGATGCCAATGGCTTGGATACAATAAAAGTCACACAAGTTGCCGGAGAGCAAAATGGAAGAATTGCAGGTTTATATATAGAGCATAAATTGATAGATACTATGCCCCCCGATATTGGTAAATTAACCGGATTAAAAGATTTAAGATTATTTGATAATAGATTAACTTCATTACCCGAAGAGATAGGCAATTGCAGTTTATTGGTGAATCTCGAATGTTGGGCGAATCTGATAACATATTTGCCGCATAGTCTAGGCAAATTAAAGCGATTAGAAAGTATAAATTTTGATGGCAATCTCTTAACCACTCTTCCTCCAGAAATAGGTAATCTTAGAAAACCCCCATTAACAGCTGCAGGTTTTATGGGAAACAGACTAAAATACCTTCCAAGCACTATTGTGCAGCTTAATTTGGGACATGGCCATGCTGGTTTAGATTTTTGTGAAAATCCAGACCTTGTTTTTACCGAGGAGCAGAAAAAGTGGGCGAATGTTACAGATTATCAGAATTATTACTACAAATATTGTACTATGTCAATTGAAAAATTATCTAAAGAAATAAATAATATTATTACAATCAGATATTCTCATAATTTGATTTGTTTTACGCTTCCCTACGACGAATATATTATCCTTGAGGTTTATAACACCAAAGGCGTGTTAATAAGAACATTGTTGGATGCTTATAAGAAAGCTGGAGAACATTCTGTGTATTGGAAAGCGGACAAGAGCAATGCGGGCGTATATATTGCTAAATTGAGAGGTGCCGGTTATGTTATTTCTGAAAGAATTGTTGTGGTTAAGTAACAGAGTATAATAATTGCGGCAATTATCGTAACAGACGTTTTTATTCAATGTCCGATGATCTAAAGCCAGATTTTTTCTTGCAAATACCTGCCATATAAGCCATTACACCACAGAAGACAATCTGAGAAATCTTTGTGCGTTTGGATATAATGGTTTAATCTCTATTGGAACATCAACCATGAACAGGGTTGGTAACCATTATCAAGCATTTATTCAATCGCTAAATAACGGGCTGAATTTTGGGCAAGCATGGACCGTTTCGCAGGCTTACACCCCCGAACTCTCCTGCATCGCTTTGCCGGAGACTTGTAAGAAGTTGATTTGTATCGTAAGCCAACTCGGTTTTTTCCCGTTTCTCCGGCAATGACTCCCCGATGAAAAAATCAGCGCTTTTTTTAAACACCCATTATACAATATATACACATATCACCAAATGTGCAGTAACACAAAAGACCTGACACTATCATTAACTCTTCAAGCCATACGAGCCGGTTATGCAGCTGGACAAAAAAACCACGGTGAAGGAACTGCAACAATACAGCGCTCTCTATACCCGGTACAATACAAGCAAGGTCGAGTACCTGAGAAACTATATCCCGGAAAAAAAACGCGACGTATTCGACCTGATACCGTTTCTGCTGCACGAAGAGAACCCCGATCCTGCGGAGCGCTCTTTCTGCGTATGCACGGTTGCCGGCATCTCGGATTTCTCCTATACCCCGGATCTTAAAAAGCTCCTGAAACGGTATTTTCCCGCGTTTGTGGCAAAGCCGGAGGCGAAACGCACCCTGAACATCTCGTTTCTTGCGCTGATGGGCTCCATCGGCACCGTGGCTTTTACAAAAGAGAGCGACATGGACTTCTGGGTGGGTGTAGACGCAAGTTCCGATACGCTGGATATCTTCTCGCTGCAGGAGCGTTTCCGGGCCATTGAAGCCTGGACCTGGGATACGGCCGGACTGGAGACGCATTTCTTTATCGCGGACCTTGATAAAATCCGGCGTGAAGACTATGGCGTGTTAAGCGAGGAGTCCTGCGGTTCGACTCTGGGCAAGCTGCTCAAGGACGAGTTTTACCGGACTGCGATCCTGGTGCAGGGAAAAATGCCGTTTTACTGGCTTATGCCTCCGGGTATCAGCGACACCGGGTATGCGAAAAACATCGAGTTGCTTCGCTCGGACGCCTCTTTTTCACACTTTTCCTATATCGACCTGGGCAATGTTCACCGCATCAACCCGGGCGAATATTTCGGGGCCGCGCTCTGGCAGCTTTTCAAGGGGCTGCAGAATCCCTTCAAATCCGTGCTGAAAATGGGGTCGCTGGACATGTACTCCGCGGGCGGCGACCGCGCGATACCGTTATGCGAAGAGTATAAGAGAGAGGTGTTTTCCGCCGAATCTCCCGGCATGTCCGACGCGTTTCTTTTCATGATAGAGTCGCTGCGCGCTTTTTATACCGGGCAGAACCTGCTTTCAACGCGAACGCTCATCGAAGAGTGTTTCCTGATACGGAACCTGATCTCTTTTCATGCGGCGCGCACGGAAGATAAAGCCCTGATCCGCCTCTTTTATCATATCGGCGAACGCTGGGGATGGGGGCGCCGGCAGATCGACGAGTGCGCCGGTTTTCTGGACTGGGACTTTGCGAAACGGGAGGTGCAGAAGAAAATGGTCGTCGGTTTTCTGGTGGGCGCCTATAACCGCATACGCGAGCGGACAAAGGGTTCAAAGGCAATGATTTCCAGCCGCGACCTGACCGTTATCGGAAACAAACTCAAGAGCATACTGGCGCCCGGCGAGAAAAAAATCCCCTACGAGTATTCGCTTTTCATGGCAAAGGATATCTCCGTCATCGAGATAGAGGATGTGAGTGCGCCGCAAAAAGCTCCATCCTGGCAGGTTGCAATATGGATCAAGGGCGCCGCCGGCAACTATCCGCAGATTTTACGCCGGATATATAATCCGGTTATCGCCTGCGCATGGTGCAGCCTCAACCGGTTTTATACGGGAAAAGAGAAGGTGACAATCTCATCAGTATCAAGCCTTCCCGCCGTCGAAATAATCAACCTCATGACGATGTGCAACCTCTTTTTCCCCCACGATGAAGCGGACAAGCTGAAAATAAAGGATCTGCTGGAACCGCTGTATATTACCCATCTGTATGTCATGCCCAACTGGGAAGATCCCGATTTTAACTCAAGCGTCGACTCCCTGATCGTGTTTTACAAAAACAATATCGGCGAAATGTTCTACACTACTCACAAAGGACCCGGCTGGGAATCGTGGCTGAAAACGGAGATTTTTGGAAAAACAGTCGGTATGCGCCAGGCGCCCGGACTAAACTGGTCTGTGCATGTTTTTAAAGGCGCAACAACCTCGACACGAAGAGTGAGTACGATTATTACGCAGTTTATCAGGGGAATTATTGAAGAGTGCAGCTAACCTATATATAGATTATTTGTAACCATTCACGCCCCCTAAATCTCCCACTGTTCGTGGGATTAAAACCCCTTCGGGGGACTTGTAATGACTAAATTTTATTGTAGGTATAAAACCTTTAACAGCTATAGATTGATCAGCTCATTTGTGAAATATTGTATAATAACCATTAAAACAGGTGTAAATACATAGCTTCTGTCAAATATAAAAATCATCCGGTAATTTAATAACATAATAATGCGTTGTACCTTTTAAAGAGGTATTACGCCTGTTGGAAATAAATTTCCTAACAGGAGTAAAAGCGGAGGGACTATAGGCCATCCGCTCCTACGCATGAACGAAAAGTAGGATATTTATATCCACTTTGAGTTATCCCTATGAGGGAGTATTATCCCGCAGCTTGCCGGAGGGATAATAAATATCAGCACTTTACAAGTCCCCCTTCGGGGCATCGTCCAGCAAAGTGAAGCGACGCAGGAGATTTAGGGGGCGTGAACGGTTACCATGATAGATACCATCGTTCATCAAAAGAGAATGGGTGAACCGTCATATTCATTATTGCAGCGAAAAATGTTGCAGTACTGCCAATAATAATCTATTTTATACGAACCAAATTTTCGCAACCTTCTATTTGAAAAGGCGGGTGAAAAACAATTCTATGAACGGCATTCATATTCATGAAGGGGAGCCTTTTGAAAGGGCCCTGAAACGATTTTCAAAGATATGTGAGAGAGCAGGCATCCTCTCGGATATCAAAAAATATCGTCATTTTGAAAAACCCAGCGAAGAAAAAAAGAGAAAATTAAACGCAGCAAAACGCAAAAGAATACGTGACGATAAAAGATTCACCTATCGCTAATCTGCATTCAAATCAACATAAGAACGTAAGGCACAGTTTCAAAACTGTGCTTTTTTATTTTCTAAATGATCCAGGATTGAATACCCGATTACGGAACATGACGTTGCAACGTTCAGTGAATTTTTAAATCCGTAGGTAGGAATCTCTATTATGCAATCGCATGCCTCGAGCACCTCCCTGCCGACCCCAAGCGCCTCGTTGCCGAAAACAACCCCCAGCCTGTCAGGGATGGCAACTTTGTTATACGCTTTGGACTTTGAAGTCGTCTCGGCCGCCCATACCGCTACATTCCTGTCTCTGAGATACTTGACTGCATCGAGCGCAGTGTCAAACTTTTTCCAGGGAACATAGCTGATAGTGCCCAGGGATGTCTTTTCGAGTTTTTTATGGGGCGGTGCTGCGGTATATCCGCATAAAAAAAGACCGGAAACCCTCATCGTATCGCACAAACGGAATATTGCGCCAACATTAAAGGCGCTTCTGAGATTATCGAGTATTATATAGAGCGGATGTTTCGGCAATTTTTCATACTCTTCAATTGATATAGTCGCATCAAAGCTGCGTACATTGAAACTTGTCTCCATATCGCCTTTTTTCAGCGCCATACTAACCAATCCTCTTCACTCCATAAAAAAATGTCATACCGTCACCCTTTTTTTATGGATCAGTATGACATATTTTTGAAAAAATCAGGGTGCAAACTTAATTTCAGGCAAAAATTTCCATCGTGCTGCTCATTCCCGCGTCAAACGCGGGATTATACTCCATGGTAATCGGAATCGTTTTTTTTTAAACACAACAGGTAAAAAATATATCGATTACGAGTACGATTACGAGCACGAGCACGAAAAAACCTTGATTTCACCAAGAAAAGTCTGCCTAACATTAAGGCCACACCCAAAAAATAAACTTATTTGCACTAAAAAGCCGGTCTTTATTTAATACAGGTTATCCTCTTCTCGCCGCCATATACGGTCTTGCCGCGCGCATCCTTGGCGCTCAAACGCAGTATATAGACGCCCGCAGGAAGCTTGTCCCTGCCCAGCCCCATTATATATATATGTTCTCCGGCTTCCTGTGCACTACGATCCACGCCGTTCCACAACACCTTTCCCTGAACATTGTAGAGAACAAACGTCACCTCCCGTATGCCGAACGGTATCCGGTAGTGGATGCGTAAAAGGCCCTTAAACGGGTTCGGGTACGCCTTCATGAGCTTCATCGGTAAAAAGCCGGCGAATATGCGTCCGAAATAGCTCTCCGGCCCGACGGCAATCAAACGCGTCGCACTGTTGCCTGCTTTAACCGCTACGGTCGAAACCTGGCTCCCCTGCTGCACGCCTTTTGTATCATACACCCGTGCCTGTATATCGGAGGGTAACTCATCCCGCGCATCAAGGTAATATTCTATGGTGGCGTCATTTCCGGAGTTGTTATTAAACGATATCCCGTAGGTTGCGCCGCCGTTTTTATCCAGGTTCCGCTTTACGACCCAGCCATAGCTCTTACTCGTGCCATCCTCGCGTATTCCGACGCCCACCTTGCTCATGGTCGGAGGCAGCGGGCCGCACACATCTTCGCCCACGCCATTCTTATACCCGCAGATAACCCGCTTGAAATACTGCTCTCCCGCGGAAACATTCCTCCACCGCACATCCAGATCCCAACCCGCATTTCCCTGCTTTCTTGTTATCCCATTATTGTCAACGCCATAGGAGGAAAGAGCAACGCAGGTGGGCGGTATCTTCAGTTTTACCGGATTTGTAGAGTAATTATATACAGTATACCCGTCGCGTTGCGGTTGTGATATCAGTATATCTTTTACTGTCGTGATTGTATCGGTGAATTTATAAACATAGTCGGCAAAAATATTGTCGCCCTCTTTCTTCCAATAGTATATAACTAAAGAATCATCCTCGGTACGCTCTAAAACATCACGCAGATGCACCGAGAACTGGAACGGCAGAGAAAAATCAGTCCAGTTTTTGGGCTTCAGCTCGATTTCATACGGCTGCTTGAGACTCGTGGTCACTCCCTCGCCGAATTTGATGTTCTGTGCTTCCGCCAACATACACCAGATAACTCTTCCCGGTATGAAATCGAACTCGCTTTTACTTGATTCCGAATATTCAAGCCAATAATTAGGATCCGTGGCCGACGTCGGATTGTGCCAGCGATAAAGTCTGCACTCGTAAATATCATAGGTCCACGGATCGGGTGCATAAGACCGGTAAAAAACACTATCCAGTTTCGGTGCATCCAGATGGCCTGTTGTTCTTAGAGGGACCCACGCCTTCGCGGGAACAGCGAACTCCTCGCTGGTGGTAATTCTGACCTGACGCGATATGTCTACCGTATCAGCATGAATCCCGTCGCCGGCCAGAATTCTTGCCCGCACGCCATAGACGTCGCTTACTGAATTCAGGTCTATTTTTTTTGTCAAGGCTTTCGACGAATCAAAACTTTTGTCCATGAATCCCGTTTCGTTTGCAACATAGCCCTGATCTCCCCGTCCGTAAGCAAGCTGCCATTTCGTATTGGCAACGTTATCATTAACAAAAAACGTCGTTTGCACATCAGTCTGTGCCTCAACCGTATCATCATAATCAGCAACGGTTATTACCGGTTTTAAGGTGTCGGCAAGTATGACAAACGGATATTTCAAATCGTTAACCGCCGGCGATGTTTTCATGGTGTACCACACGGTACTGTCCGACCCTCTTTTACCCGCGTCAAACCCATGCAGCACATAAATCCTGCCATCTACAATACGGTAAAAACCTATATCTGCCTGTGTAATGCCGTCAGGCAAAGCGCCGTGTTTCAATCCAATTTTAAAATCCGGAGTATTGGTAAGTTTTCGCTTGAATTCGAAGCTGACACCGCCAACGGTACAAAAACCCCTCGGAAGATTCGTAATTTTATAAGATTTACATGTATCAACTTCACGGAAATCGTTTAACCTTTTCAGGATGATCTTTTTGTTTGCAGCGTTGACTACGCTATCCTTGGGAAGAGAAGATGGGAATATTTTAACTTCCTGCCAGGTAAAAGATGGTATCGTAACCTTGGTCGTGCTTGTACCGGTAGGTTTCGAGGGCAAGGTCAAACCTCCCGGAAACATAATTCCTTTTCCCCTCAACCATAAACCAACGGTATAAGAAGTATCAAATGTAATTTCCGGATATAATTGAATCTCGGTTATATTGTTTTGATTGGTTATCGGTTTCCATATCGATGGGGGTATCGAATCAAGCGATGTATTCAGCGTGTACTTATAGCCGGCATCATACGTCCTGCCGGTTGGTATGTTTGTAGTATCTATATTCCAGTTTATCACCATGCTGTTCGTAACCGTGTCAAAGCTCTGGGAAACTATTTTGATTATATTAATAACGGTATCCGTACCGATTTGAGCAGTTTTGACTGAATCCGAAGATGCCGGCGTAATAACCGACCAGAAATAATCTTTGAATATTTGAAGCCCGAAATGATACATTGTATTATAATTAAAACCTCCTATTGTGTCTGACGTACTATTTACTGCTGCAGGATCGAATGCATGATCGATAGACAGGGAAGGGTTATAAACCAGATCAATCGGTTTTGTGTCCCACCAGATCCGGATTTTTTGTGTGCCAGCAGGCGCCAAATCCCATGATACATATACCCTGTCGCCTGAATAGGTGCTATCCGCTCTCAACGTACCCGAATATACCGGCCTGTCCCATCCTATGGTAAATTCAGATCTCTTTTTTGCACTCTCTACAAGCGTACTTTTGGCTTTAATAAACCAGCGGCAATAAATGGTGTCTCTTAATATGGGCCAGGGGCCCAAACCAGTTAATATAATAGAGTCTTTATCCTGACCGGCGGCGAGCATTGCCGAAACAGGAACGGTCGAGTCCAGCATCAATGACGTAAACAGAGAGTCTTTGCAACACTGGAACACTGCAAGGCTGTCCTTTACCGGATTGAGTTTTAATATACTGTCGATTACCAGATACGCCGTATCTGTCGTAAACTTATACACACCGGTAACTTCCAGGGGATTTTTCGGCGGATCGTTATCGAGCATAAACACCTTGCCGTCTTGTTTCAACGGCTTCAGGAGCGTGTCAGGTTTTCCTGTTTCACGCCAGAGCGGGGAATAGCTGAAGTAATACGACGAATCGTGAGCAGGATTCAGGATGATCGGCAATTCCGGTACCGGTAAGTCAGCTTCAAATGAATCAGGCGCCGCATTAATAATACTGTTAGTCGCATATTTAGCAACATATGCCCCGGTTTCTGAAGAGGGCCATCCCTTTGTTTTATAAATCACATGAAGAGTATCTGCATACGCCAGGAACGGATTCATGGTACCCGGAAATTTCGATATATCCACATCACTCCACATTTTCAGTCGTACCTGTATTGCTGATATGCGTTCTGCGCTCATCGAGAAAGGATTTGTATATTTGCTGATCTTCAGGGTCGTTATATTGCTCTTTAAGGTATCAAAATTAACTCCAAGATACGAGCTGATTGCGATGCAGTAAAATTTCGTATTATCATAGGTGGCCGAGTCCACCGGGTTAATACTGAGGCTTTTACTGGTCTGCGCATTCATTATCGTATCCTTCCAGTACCACTGATAACTGATCGTTCCATCGCTCGTCACGTCAAAGGTCAGCGACATTGCCCCGCCATTTAACACAGGATATTCAGAGGGAAGATTCGATGATTTTATCGTCAATCCCTTCATTACATGTACTTTTATTGAGTCGCTGTTTTTTGTGGCGAATCTGTTTCGAGCCATGAAATAGTAGGTTCCGGAGTCCTCTTTTGCGAGGCTTGTAATTATAAGGTTTGCTCCGGTGGCTTTATTCGTATCAAGGGTGTTTTTATTGATGAAGCACCATTTGTAGGTAGGTAATGGAGTGCCTGTAGCAGCGCCCGTCAGGTTGAGTGTTTTGCCGGTTTTGAACACTGCGTTGGGATCAAAATTTGAAGTTATCACCGGCACGGAACCGATGGTAAGTATTGCCGTTTCGCTCGTATCATTAATCGATCCGGATTTAACAACAGCACGATACCAGGTCCCGCTGTCCGCTTTTTGTGCGACGAATTTAAGAGTTTTACTGGTCTGACCAGACATGGTTTGCCACTGGCCTGCAAGCGGTCTTGTGTCCCACTGGTAGGTAAGTGAAGTTCCCTGGGTTTCAACCTGAAATTTTGCGGTGTCTCCTGCAAGCACTATAGTATCCCGCGGATCTTTGATTATAAGACTGCTGTCGATAAGGTACAAATATGCGGAATTAGAAAAAATGGAATCGACTATATTTTTAGCGCGAGCTCTGTAAGCCATAGTGTCGCTAACGGTAACGGAAAGTATGTTGTACGTCGCGCTCGTAGCGCCAGAAATGGGTTCCCATACCCCACTCTTCATTCTCCACCACTGATAATTCGGCGGTGGGTTGCCCGTAGCATTGACTGTAAAAGATGCCGGTTTATTGAGTTGTACGGCAGTATCTTTTGGCTGGAGCGTTATGATGGGACCTCCAGATGATATTTGTAAACGGGCGCTGTCAGAAGTAGCAGACCCAATACTATTTGTTGCAGTCACCCGATAGAATCCGCTGTCCAAAAATGCTATAGTCCTAAGCGTACACACCGGGGTTGTAACGGAGATATTGCCCCACGCTCCGGTGCCCTGCTTTTTCCGCCATTGATAGGTTATAGGCGGTTTGCCTGTCGCAAGCGAGGTGAATATGACGGTATCTCCTATATTCTTAACAGCAGACTGGGGTTGAGTTGAAAAAGTAGGAGCGCTGGTCCAGACCTGTAAACGAACCTCCGTTGAGGTTGCAGAACCATTTATATTGGTGGCTATAGCGCGATACATTCCGGTGTCCTGAATAATAACTGCGGGTACTTTAAGATAGGTGGCGCCTGCCGCTATGCTATCCCATGGACCTGTTCCCTGCTTTCTCTGCCATTTAACGGTCGGTGCAGGAGTGCCGGTTACAGCAACCGAAAAGGTAATGGTATCGCCTGCATAAACGGTATCAGAATCGGGTTGATCGGTGAATCTCGGCATACCTGCTTGTTTATTTGCCACAGTTGTTTGTCCGGATTTTTGTGTTGCGTGGTCAAGCTTGATCCAGTTAGCTGAGCGAATATTACTATATATGCGAAGTTCATCAATAATACCATGAAAAGGACGATCGTAGCTAAAAGTTGGAGCGTTATATCTATTTCCTAGTAAAAGAGGTTCAGAATTTTCATTCAAGAAAGCGCTGGTCCCAAGTGTCTGCCATTTATAACTACCCACAGGAGCGCCGTTGACATATAAAAGAGGTTCGGCGTTTGTTCCATTTGAAACCGCAGCCAAATGTATCCATCCATTCAACGAAATACTGCTATCTACAGCCCTCGCATCAGAAGAATCGGCACTGCGTTGCCGTAAAAAACCGAATGTATTAAAACCTCCTGTAGCAGTATTTGAAACTAAAAAGGACAAACCTCTGGCAGTACTCGCAGTCTTGCTTAAAAGTCTTCCATAAGAACTTCCTCCCCAACCTCTTAAGTATACCCATCCACTGA
>Ga0209287_10001684_pt1 | contig 10706 bp, 7 predicted proteins | sample PPLLak3cmMay2015_2_FD_187255 | JGI IMG/M metagenome (GOLD analysis project Ga0209287, IMG submission 187255) | Freshwater sediment microbial communities from Prairie Pothole Lake near Jamestown, North Dakota, USA - PPLs Lake P8 Core (1) Depth... | ecosystem: Environmental > Aquatic > Freshwater... | reverse complement strand
CTTGATGCGTATCCAGTGGCCGAGAGCTCCACGGGGTGCCTCGTGCCAGCCATAACCCTTTGCTTCGGAAGGCCAGGTGGACGGATCCCATTTCTCGTTGTTGTGAGTCGCGTAATCACCACCCTTGATGTTTGCGGTAAGGGCAGCGAGCCAGTCGGGCAGCTTCTGGACCAGCAGCAGGGTTTCGATACCACGGGCGGCGGTTCTGCCGAGGGTGGAGAAGAGCGCTTCCGGACCCACCTGAAGTTTGGCAAGGACCATGTCCACCGCGGCTTTTGTTTCCTTGTGGCCGGAAGCGTAGGCAACGAGGCAGCGGGCCAGAGGACCGACCTCGGTAACCAGGCCGTCGTAGCGTGGCGCCTTGACCCAGGAGTATTTCTTGTCGGTGTCGAGGTACTCGTAGGGCGGTTTCGGGCCGCTGTAATTATACTTGGTTTCGCCTTCCCAGGGATGAAGACCTTTTCCGGGGCCCCCGGCGTAGTCGTACCAGGCATGGTCAACGTATTCGGCAATTTTTTCCTGATCCACGGGATGTACTTTGCTCAGATCCTTGTTAAGGATCATCCCGCGGGGCATCCAGAGGACCTCCGGCTTGCCGCTGTTGTCGGAGGGAAACTCTCCGTAGCTCATGAAGTTGCCGACGCCGCCGCCGATGCCGGCCCATTCCTTGTAAAAGGACGCCACAGCCAGAAGGTCGGGAATATAGACCTTTTCGACAAATTCCTTCGCCCGTGCCAGCAAGCGGCTGATCTCCATCAGCTTGTCAGCATTGAGGGCGTTCTGTGAATCGGGGTCGATCGGGATGGCCATGCCGCCAACAAGGAAGGTCTGGGGATGGGGGTTCTTGCTCCCCAGGATTGCATGGATCCGGATAATGTCCTTTTGCCACTCTAACGCCTCCAGATAGTGGGCGGTGGCCATCAGGTTCGCTTCCGGCGGCAGCTTGTAGGCCGGGTGTCCCCAATAAGCATTGGCAAAGGGACCGAGGCGTCCCTTGCTGACAAAGGCCTGCAGTTTTTCCTGGATCCCCTTGAAGTAGGTGGGGGAGTTGAGCGGCCAGTCGGACAAGGATGCAGCCAGTGCGGCAGTCTTTGCCGGATCCGCCTTCAACGCTGAGGTAATATCGACCCAGTCAAGGGCATGCAGATGATAGAAATGTATCACATGGTCCTGAACGTTCTGGACGCCCATGATAATATTTCTGATCAGTTCCGCATTGGGCGGAATCTTGATGCCGAGAGCGTGCTCCACGCTCCTGATGGAGGCAATGGAATGGACCGTGGTGCAGACACCGCAGAAACGTTGAACAAAAACCCAGGCGTCACGTGGATCGCGCCCTTGCAGAATCTCTTCGATCCCGCGGAACATGGTACTGCTGCTCCAGGCATCGGTCACCTGGTTGCCGGACACTTCGGCTTCGATCCGGAGGTGCCCTTCTATTCTGGTAATTGGGTCAATGACGATTTTGGCCATAGGTTACTCCTCCTTCCTTCCATCTTCAGCCTTATCCTTCTTGAGGGCACTGATGATTCCGTGGCCCGCGAATGCCGCGGCAGTAGCAATTGCAAGCCCGGCGCCGATCTCGTTAGCCGTATATTCGACACCAAATCCCGGGACATTCGGCAGACGCCGGTAAAATGGCGTCATGGTATCCCAGAAATTCGCTTCGGAACAACCAACGCACCCATGCCCGGCTCCTACCGGCCAGCTGGTTTTATCGTTGTACCGCTGAGTAGGACAGTTGTGGAAGGTTTCAGGTCCCTTGCAGCCCATTTTGTAGAGACAGTGTCCTTTGCGGTGGGCCTCGTCACCCCATTGTTCCACGTACTGACCGGCATCGAAGTGCGGACGCCGTTCGCAGTTGTCATGTATCCTCTTTCCATAGGCAAACAATGGCCGGCCTTGGCTGTCGGTAGCGGGCAATTTGCCGAAGGTGAGATAATGGACTATCGTCGCGGTAAGATTGTCAGGATTCAAGGGGCAACCGGGAAGGTTGATGACTGTCGCTCCCGGAACCGCTTCTTTCACCCCGACCGCACCGGTGGGATTCGGTGCCGCGGCAGGAATACCGCCGAAGGTGGCGCAGGTCCCGACCGCAATGGTTGCAAAAGCGTTGCCGCAGACCTCCCTCGCTACATCAAGGGATGATTTGCCGCCAACACAGCTGTAGACGCCCCCGTCTTTCATCGGGATGGAACCTTCCACCACGACGATGTATTTCCCCTTATTCTCACGAACCGCCTTCATCAGGTTCTCTTCCGCCTGGTGGCCGGCAGCGGCCATAATGGTTTCGTGGTAATCAATGGACAGGACGTCCAGAATTATGTCAGCGACGGAAGGGTTTGAAGCCCGAAGCAACGCTTCCGTGTCGCCAGCGCAATCCTGGAATTCAAGCCAGACAAGGGTGGGACGCTGAACCTCGTCAAGTGCCTGGGCAATTTTGGGAGCAAAAGTTATAGGCAGTGCCAATGCCGCAGACATTGCAGTACAGAACTTCATAAAGTCGCGACGGGAAACTCCCTTTTCCTCCCAAACAGTCCTTTTTTCGCTGTGCCGTTCTTCGGCAAGAATCCCTTGTTCCTTGTCTTTACTATCCATAGTAACTGAACCTCCTTGCTGGTAACAGCGGGTTACAAACCGCTCTCTCTGACTTTCGCAACCCCGGCAACGTTATTCCGATACACTCCTGAAATTCTGAAACGACTTTTCTATAATACATAATCATCGTAATATCAATATATTTATTTTTTTAATAGTCCAATAAAATTTTATTGGTTTCTCAGGGGTTGTCAAGGTATTGCCAGGAAATGTAACGAAGTTTTATTTCGTAACACCAGCGGATACCAAGCGGCAAGAAGAACCGGATTTCAGTCCGTTCTCTCAGCTACCCCTCAAACTGTTTGAAGTTTTCACGGAATCTCTTCACCAGATCGCAGGCCATTCTTTCGTATAACGTCGCATCTGGCCAAACATTAGCTGGATTGAGGATAGAGGAGGGAATTTCGGGGCACTCGGTCGGGATATCAAGCCCGAAAAATGGTTCGTGAACAAAGGGAATTGCGTCGAACGCTCCGGCCAGTGCGGCGTGGATCATTGCCCTGGTGTGATCGATGCGGATTCGACTGCCGATGCCGAAACCTCCCCCGCTCCAGCCGGTGTTGACTAACCAGCAGCGCACCCCGTGGCGGGCGATTTTGTCCCGCAAAAGCCCTGCATAGACCGATGGGTGGAGGGGCAGAAAGGGTGCTCCGAAACAGGCGGAAAAAGTGGCTTGCGGTTCTTTGCCGAGGCCATCCTCGGTACCGGCAATTTTCGCACTGTATCCGGACAGAAAATGGAACATGGCCTGCTCGGGTGTGAGGCGGGCAATGGGGGGAATAACGCCGAAAGCATCGCAGGTCAGCATGAAAATATTTTTCGGATGAGCAGCGGTTCCGGTCTGAATCGCGTTACGAATGTTCCTGATGGCATAGGCCGCCCGGGTATTTTCCGTCAGAGAAGCGTCATCCAGATCGATCCTTCGGGAAACGGGGTCAATGACCACGTTTTCCAGCACCGTGCCGAAACGGTGGGTACACGCATGGATCTCCGGTTCGAGTTCCTGCGAAAGGTTGATTACCTTGGCATAACATCCCCCCTCGATATTAAAGACCCCCTCGTCATCCCAGCCATGCTCGTCATCGCCGATCAAAAACCGATTCGGATCAGCGGAAAGAGTTGTCTTGCCGGTACCCGAGAGCCCGAAAAAAATTGCCACTTCACCGTCAGGCCCTACGTTGGCCGAGCAGTGCATGGAGAGGGTATTGTGTTCCCGGGGCAGGATATAATTCATGACGCTGAAAATGGCTTTTTTGATCTCTCCGCCATAGCTTGTCCCGCCGATGAGAATCAGTTTTTCAGTGAAGTTCAACAGGATAATGACATCGGAATTGGTGCCGTCAGACTCGGGAGAAGCATGAAACGAGGGTGCCGCAATGAGAGTAAATTCAGGACGGTGGGCAGCCAGTTCAGAGGCCGTCGGGCAGATAAACAGGGAGCGGGCAAACAGGGAATGCCAGGCATTTTCCGTAATGACGCGGATGGGCAGGCGATGACGGCAGCTCGCGCCGGCAAAACAGTCCTGCACAAAAAGCTCCTTGTCAGTCAAGTGCCGCAGAAGCCGTTGGTAGAGGGAATCGAATCTCTCCGGTGACAGGGAATGGTTTACCGGTCCCCACCAGATTGCATCATGGGTACCAGGGTCATCGATGATAAACCTGTCGTTGGGAGACCTTCCGGTATGGGGAGTAGTTGTAATGACAACCGGCCCCCCATGGGCAAGGAGCGCTTCCCCTTTCCTGACAATCGCCTCGTACAGCCGGGGGGTCGTCAGGTTCCAGTGGATATCTCCCGAAGTACTGATGCCGTGCATTTCAAGGTTTCGTAGCATCGAACGCCTTTCCCTTTTACGAGTAACCCTGAACAAAAGTCGGACAGCAGCAGGTGAAAGTGCACTTGACGAAACGGGGCGCCCTGTTCCCGCTGGTGCATGTCATCGCGAGCAAAGGGAGAGACCTTTACGGCTGTCGCAAAATTATCGAGCTTACTCTCTTCGTTCACAATGACACCCTATAAACTATAACACCGATTACATGATGCGTTATACCAATTCCAGATCAAGGATGATCTCAAGGCGGCGAGGATTGAGGCTGCGAGGCGTACTAAAGAGTACGTTGAGCAGCCGAAGACGAGCCAACGCAGAGAGGGCCTTGATATGGAATTGGAATTACCCTGTTTACAAATGGATCTGTCCGGGAAACACAAAGGGCGGGTTGCCCCGCCCAGCGTGTTTCCTGGAATCCGCCTGAGAACTAGAGACCCGCAAGGAGCTCGTCAACAACCGCAAGAAATTCCTCAAGGTCGGCCATCTGCGTATCTCCCATATGGGCAATGCGGAATGTCTGGCCCTTGATCTTGCCATAGCCGTCATCAAAGGCATAACCACGCTCACCGAGCTGTTTCTTCAAGGTTGCGAGGTCGGAACCCTTGGTATTCACCGCACAGGTCAGGGCAACGGAACGGTAGGGGGCTTCGGGATAGAAGCCGTAGCCATTTTTTTCAATCCATTGTGCAACCCGCGCAGCCAGTTCACGATGTCGGGCCCAGCGATTCTCCAGCCCCTCGGCGAACATCCGGTCAAGCTGTTTGTCCAGAGCGAAAATCTGGGAAATGCAGGGAGTAGAAGGGGTATTGTCTTTTGCGTCAGCCGCATCGAACTCGAGAAAATCGAAGTAATAGCCTCGCCCCTCAATGGTCTTGGCCTTTTCAAGAGCGCGTTCGCTGGCGGTAAAAACCGCAAGACCCGGAGGAAGGGCGAAGGCCTTCTGGACACCGAACAGGCAACAGTCAATGCCGAGCTCGTCAACCGGGATCTTCAAGGCGCTCATGGATGACACCGTGTCAACGATGGAAATCACCTGCGGATATTTCTTAAGAACTTCGGCAATTTCCGGGAGCGGCGACATGACACCGGTCGAGGTTTCGTTGTGAACCAGGGTCATGGCATCGTACTTGCCGGTGGCCAGCGCCTCGTCTACCATTTCAGGGGTAATAGGCTTGCCCCATTCCGCCTTGAAGGCATCGGCCTCCTTGCCGCAACGCTTGGTAACATCGTGCCATTTGTTGGAAAATGCTCCGTTGCAGAAGTTGGCGCAGCGAGTCGCCACAAGGTTCCGTACCGCCCCCTCCATTACGCCGAAAGCGCTTGAAGTCGAGAGAAAAACCTTTCCCTCGGTGAAGAGGAGTTTTTTCAGTTTCTCTTTCACCGCCCCATGCAAAAGGGCATACTCCTTCATACGGTGACCGATCATCGGGGTCGCCATTGCCTGAAGTATCTCAGGGTGGACCTCGACCGGACCTGGGATAAAGAGTTTCTTTGCCATGTGTGTTCCTTTCAAATGTTTGATAGGGGCCGCGCGGGGTCCCCTCCGGGAAGACCTGTGTAACTGCACCGCAAAAGCTATCAGACCCGGAATAAATTGTCAACTGGTTGTTACAAAAGGGGTTTTCTCGAATCCTAAGGGTCTTGTATCCGGTTGTCATAAGAGCGGTTTCTGATATTATTGGAGACTAGTCCGTTCAGCAAAGATATCAGATTTTGCGGGGGGAGCCACCAATGTGGAGAAAAATCCTGGGTTACAGCTACAACCTCATCAGCCTGGCAGGGATACTTCTGGCAGTTGCTGGTGCGGCTCTCATGGTCATTTTTCTGGCCATCGGAATCATTGCCGGGCTGGAAAACCCCTATCTGGGAATTCTTATCTACTTTGTCTTTCCCGGCATCCTGGTCCTGGGACTCCTGTTGATACCGGTGGGAATCCTGCGCACCAGAAAGAAGATGCTCCGTGAAGGAAAAACCGAAGTCCCTCTCTACCCGATACTCGACCTTAATGTTCGCCAGCAGCGTATCAAGGCAATTTTTTTCATCTTTGCCACCCTGTTTTTTCTCCTGATTCTTGCGCTTGCCTCCATTAAAGGATACGACTACACCGAATCGACGGAATTCTGCGGCAAACTCTGCCACACGGTCATGGAACCGGAATATACCGCCTGGAGCAATTCTCCCCATGCCCGGGTCAGATGTGCCGAATGTCATATCGGTCCCGGTGCCGAGTGGTTCGTCAAAGCCAAGCTATCCGGTCTCAAACAGGTCTATCGGGTCCTGACGAACACCTACCCGACCCCGATCGAAACCCCCATACCGAATCTGCGGCCGGCACGAGACACCTGCGAGGGCTGCCACTGGCCCGCCAAGTTCTATTCCGGCAAGGAAAAAGATTTTTTCCATTACGCATCCGACGAAAAAAACACACCCCGGGAGATAAAACTTCTGCTGAACCTGGGGAAAGCCCCCAAGACCCCCCACGCCTCCGGTATCCACTGGCATATCAGTTCGGAAGTCTTTTACATAGCCCGCGATGCGAAACGCCAGGACATGCCCTATATCGCGGTAAAAGGGAAGGATGGGATCATCACCGAGTACCATGACACGGACAAGCCCCTGAGCCGGAAAGAAATCAACGCAAGCACCCCGCGGCTCATGGACTGCATCGACTGTCACAACCGACCGAGCCACATTTACCACGCGCCCGGGAAGGAAATGGACGAAAGCTTTGTCAGCGGCACCATTGATGCGTCCCTCCCCTACATCAGAAAGATAGCAATCGAACTCCTGGCAAAGGAATACAAGATAACCTTTGAAGCAAAAGAAGCCATTGCTGCCGGGATCAGGAGCTATTATGCAACAGACTACCCTGCGCTGAGCAAAGCCAAGGCTCCCGCCATCGAACAGGCCGTGACGGAAGTTCAAAAAATCTATCAGCGGAACTTCTTCCCCAAGATGAAGGTTGCCTGGAACACCCATGCCGACAATATCGGCCACTTCTATTTCCCCGGCTGTTTCCGCTGCCACGACGGCAAACACCGCTCGGCGGACGGCAAGGTGATCTCCAAGGATTGTAATCTCTGCCACGAAGTGCTGAGCCAGAAACAGGAAAACATCAAGCCGGGCACCAAAGTCAGTGGATTCGTCCACCCGGTTGATATCGACGACGCCCTGGAAACCACCGGCTGTTACGAGTGCCACCAGCCTGCCGAGATGTAATACGGCGAATTCCACCCAGCACACCTGAAACAAAGGATTGAAAACACAAATCCCCCCGTCTCTCGAGATCGGGGGGATTTGTTTATCTGGGACTTACTGTTTCGCACAAAGAAAAAAGATCACGATCCGTCTTTTATTCTGCGGTAAAGTCCGATCAGGAATTCTGCATCCATGGGAGAAAGATCGAACCTGAAGATTGCTTCATTGACCAGCGGCAGGATCGCACACTCCGGGTCTTCCAGAAGGTGGCTCGAGATCCATTTTACCGCCCGCCGCAACTCTTCTCCCTCAGGTAACAGATCATGCATGATATTTGCTCCTCACGGCAAAATCACCCAACCAGCAACGTCGATAGGATTCCGTGCCTTCACAGGCTGTTAAATGCTACCATGCAATCGGCCACTGATAAAACAATTTTCGCAAGATGCCACAATCCGTGGCAAGGGACTACGAACCGGGTACTACCATCGCCAATTGATTGAATAATCTTGCTCCCGGTGATACGCTTACGGGCCGTAAGGTGAAATAGTCGCATTGTGCGCGGTAGATAATTGCCTCGATGTGCCGCACAGAAAGGAAGGCCGAAATTTTACTTCGTAACTCCATGACCGAAAAGCGCCTCGAAATCGTGTTTCGCGATGAGCATTTTGTTGCGGTCAATAAACCGGCCGGGCTCCTGGTGCACCGCAGTGACCTGGATCGGCATGAAACGCAATTCGCCCTGCAGTTGGTGAGAGATCAGATGGGTTGCCACGTCTATCCGGCCCACCGGCTCGACCGACCCACCTCCGGCGTGCTGCTCTTTGCCCTTTCCCCGGAAGCGGCACGCCGCGCAGGCGAAGCCTTTGAATCAGATGTGGTCCGCAAGACCTATCTGACGGTGGTACGAGGAGGTACGGAAGAAGAGGCTCTCATCGACTATCCGCTCCAAGAGCTTCCGGAACGGTTTCAGGCAAAAAGCAAAAACGTAAATCTTGAGGCCAAGGAAGCGGTCACCGCTTTCCGGCGCCTGGCCACGGTGGAACTTCCCTTTGCCGTGGGAAAATTCCCGACGGCCCGCTATTCCCTCCTGAAAGTGAGGCCACGCAGCGGCCGGCGACACCAGATACGCCGCCACCTGAAACACGTCTTTCATCCCATCATCGGCGACACCACCTACGGTGAAGGCCGCCACAACCGCCTCTTTCGCAACGAGCTTGGCTGCAGCCGCATGCTGCTGCACGCCGCGGAACTCTCTTTTTCCCATCCCTGGAGTGGTGATACCGTTACCATCAGCGCACCCTTGGAGGGAGAATTCGCCAAGATTATCCAGCTCTTCGGCTGGCGGGATAGCCTTCGGACGCCCTCTTCCTGAAAGAGAAACTCAGGGTATGTAACGGGATGACTCCCAAAACACCTCACCTAGCGCATCAAGAAGCCGGCGGTTTTCCTCGCCGCTTCGCACCGCCACCCGGAAAAAGCGACCGTCCAGTCCCTTAAAGTTGGCACAATCCCTGATCAGAATTCTCTTTTCCAGCAACATGTTTCGCAGTTCGGCAGAAGTCAGGACGTTTCTTATTTCCACCAGCAGAAAATTGGCTGCCGAAGGGAATGGCTCCAGCTCCGGCATGTCGGCCAGACCTTGGGCAAGAGTATCGCGCTCCGTGGAGACATAGCGTACGGTACGTTCCCGATAACCGGCATCGACCAGCGAGGCAACACCGGCAACCTGGGCCGGTGTATTGACGCTCCACGGTTCCAACTGGTCGGCACATTGCCGGATGACATCAACATGGCCAATGGCATAGCCGAGCCGCAGCCCGGGAATGGCATAGAATTTTGTCATGGAGCGGAGCACGATACCGCCGCCGCTTTCGGCAATCAGACCCTTGGCCGACTCCTCTTCACAGAAATCCATGAATGCCTCGTCCAGCACCAGAAAGGTACCGGCCCGACGGCAGAGCCGGAGGATTTCCTCAATGATCTTCACCGGGAGAAGCGCTCCGGTGGGATTGGCCGGATTGCAGAGGAAGAGCAGGTCGAAACCCTCAGCAAGTTTTACCGCCAGCTTTTCCAGGGAAAGGGCAAAACCGTCATCCGGCGACAGAAGCAGGTGCTCCGTCTGCCACCCTGCCCGATCCAAAGCCCGAGCATACTCGGAAAAGGCAGGCGCAATGATGAGCCCCCTGGCACCTGGCAGGAGTCGAGGGAGCAGGTAGATCAGCTCTGTTGAACCATTGGCAACCACCAGGTTGTCGATGTCGACGCGGTGGACGCCGGCCAATGCCTGCCGCAGCTCGAAGGACTCCCGGTCGGGATAATGTAGAACCCTCTGGAAAGCGCAACACACCGCCTCCCGCACGCCGGGTGCGGGACCCAGGGGGTTGATGTTGGCGGAAAAGTCGAGGAGTTCCTCCGACTGAATGCCGAGGGAACGGGCAAGGGCAAAGACAGTGCCGCCGTGGTCGAAAGTTTCGGTCATGAATACGTTTTCCTATGAATTGTAGGGGCGATCCTTGTGATCGCCCGGACAGCGGGCAAACACAAGATTTGCCCCTACGGATGCCAAAGGTCGTTCGCTTTTCCTTTTCCTTACCTTACCGCCAGCTCCAGTTCCTGCAGCTTCCTGATCCTGTCCCGTAGCTCGGCCGCCCTCTCGAAGGCCAGCTCCTCCGCCGCTTCCAGCATCTCTTTCCTGAGCTTTTTCAGCATTCCCGGGATCTTTTCCAGCGGCACGTACTCCTCAGCCCCCTCGGCAACCTTTGGCAGGGTGGTGTAGTCATGCTCTTCGATCGACTCCAGGATGCTCCGCATCCCCTTCTTCACCGTCTGGGGGGTAATGCCGTGCTCGCGGTTGTACTCCGTCTGGATCGTCCGGCGACGCTCTGTCTCGTCGATGCAGGACTGCATGGAACCGGTAACTTTATCAGCGTACATGATGACCCGGCCCGTTACGTTCCGGGCCGCCCGGCCGCAGGTCTGGATCAGGGAGCGGGCAGAACGGAGAAAACCCTCCTTGTCCGCATCAAGGATCGCAACCAGGGAAACCTCGGGGATATCGAGCCCTTCCCTGAGCAGATTGATA
>Ga0209287_10001683_pt1 | contig 10714 bp, 9 predicted proteins | sample PPLLak3cmMay2015_2_FD_187255 | JGI IMG/M metagenome (GOLD analysis project Ga0209287, IMG submission 187255) | Freshwater sediment microbial communities from Prairie Pothole Lake near Jamestown, North Dakota, USA - PPLs Lake P8 Core (1) Depth... | ecosystem: Environmental > Aquatic > Freshwater... | reverse complement strand
TCGTTTAGTATTAATCGGAGAAACTGCTTCAAATAATTCCAAGATAAGATTAGCAAAAATAGATGAATTTAATTTGTTTGAATATTATGCTTTAGTTCTTGGAGAGTCTTTGAATAGCTTATCAGATGCTAGCAAAATCGAAATATCGTTTAGAGATATTATAAATGAATTTACTAGGAAAAGATATGTCATTGATGGATACTCTAAAAAGACGCTGGAGGATAAAATCAATGATAAAATAAAATCTATCGAAAAAGGAATATCTGCCGGTAACTGGTTTAAAAAAGCAAACGAAGTTTATAGTGCTAATAAAAAATTACAAGATCTTAAAGATTGGCTAAAGAATTTAGCTGACAAAAATAATAAATTAAACGCTTCGGAAAAAACTTCCGCTGTTAATGGTGTAATGTTTCTATTTGAATTTTATTTAAATGTGGATCAAATTGTTCAAAAATATACCATTCTTAAAAAGGATACAAATAAAAAAACCGAAACAGTTAAAGAGGGAAATGAAATACTTCAATTTACATCCAATCTTTGGAATAGATATTCTCAGCTACAGGAAGATATTTCGTTTGTCTCAAAAGAACTTGATAATATTTCTTTAAGTTTTACAACCTATTCAATCCAGGTTATAAACGGAGAGCAATATCGTTTTTATTGTATTGCAGATCTTTCTTGCGAACTTCCAGATGAAGACGATCCTTATCTTTCTCCGAAATCTAAAAAGGGATATGGAGATATAGCATATTGGTTCAAATATTGTTCTTTCGCAACACTAGCAAGTGTTGTAAACCCGGCAACTAGCTGGTCAACAGGTTTACCTCCTCCAATTGGGCCAATCCCCTTTCCAACGGTTTATATTCCTGCAAAAGCTTTTCAAACAAATTGGGGTATCATAGTAGTTGGATTAACTATAACAGGAATTTATCCATTCCCATGGGCATTATTTGTTAATTGGTCTACAGAGCATCATGTTCCTTTAGCAGATCCTACAAGTATATTAAAAAGGGAAATTGAAAAAGTAAAAAAAGAACTAACAGATCAGTTAAAGGAATTTAAAAAAGATAGACTAAAATCCTATTTAGATAAAGCAAAAATTGATATAAAAAATGCGGAAACTCAGTTAAAAGAGCTCCAAGAACAAAAAAGAGTTTTAAAAACTGAAAAGCCAAAGAGAGATCGTTCTATTGATCCAAAGGAAGACATACCAAGATATACAAAAGATCTTGAAAAATGGAACACGAATTTTGCTACTCTAAGCGAACAGATACTTACTGCTAAAAAGGACAAATCAACACTAGAAACAAAATATAAGGTAATTAAGGAAGCTTATGATGGATCTTCTATTGCTCAAAATTCAGATGCAAAGATACAAGCTTTACAAAAAACCGAAGATCAAATAAATAAACAATTTGCCAAATTGGATGTTTTACTGTCAAATATGGACAAATTTTTAGCTCCTCTTCCTATTGCTACAAAACCCGAAACTGCTAATTTCGCTTTTACAATTAAGAATCCTAAGCCAATTATTAATATGGCTAAAGATATTGATGACAATATAAATTATGGTCCTTTGGATAAAATTACAGAAAAATTCGAGGCAAAGAACGAAGATTTAATGAAGACAAATTATGGACCTGTTTCTGCAAAGACCTTTAATAATTTTAAAGCATATAAAACAGCTCTTAAAGTTGCTATGCCTATAATGATTAAAAGCGATCCATTTCCTAAGTATGAGAATTTGAAGCCTTCAAATTTACCTTGGATGACTTTCTTATTGAAAGAGTGGGCGCCAACTGGAGCTAAGACTTATGGATTTCCGGGATTCCCTCCTCTCCCAATAGGTTAAATTTCTGTTAAATTTTGAAAAATATTTAGACTTTAGAAATAATTTTTCGTATATTTATAGTTTAGATAAATATTAAAAAGCGAAATTATGAAAAAACTTGTCTGCGAATCCATCGAGGAATTATATGGAACAACAATCCCTGAAATAGAATATTCAAGCGGTGAAAAAGCGGCTTTAAGAAAAGGCCAGGATGTTTTGACCAAACCACAATTAGCTGCTATGTATCTAGCTGCTAAGGATGCAGCAGGAAGATCCGAAGATACCCGAGGTAGGGGCGATAGCGGGATGACACGTAATGCTTTAAAGATTAATAAAGAAGAAAATACAGATTTTCAGAAACTATCTGCTCCAAGACTAGCAGATGTATTGGATCTTAAACCTCGTACGGTAAATTACACTTTATCCAAATTTAGACTTTTACTTCAAGGAAATCGTGAGGGAACCGAATCTAATGATTTATATGATAAGATAATAAATGCGTTTGATGAATTTGAAAAAATGTCAGCAGGGGAAGTATACTCTTTAGCCACAGAAGCTGTAAACATGGATGCAGGAACTGAGAGATCACAGAAATATGCTGAAGAATCATCTGAGCAAGCCAGGAAAATGAGAGAAAAAATACAGGCAAGAAACAAAAAAATAGGTTATGATGCTTACGAGCTATATAATAAACTTAAAAATATTATGGGGGAAAGAACCCCGAAAAATGTAGTCGGCAAAATTTCTCAGGAATATGGTTTAGCTACAGACGATGTTCGTTCTATAATTAGAACACATCTTAAAAATGATCCGAATCTCGCAAGAAGATTCTAAGTAATGATAGTTAAAGAATCTATAAATTTTGAGCGGGGTTTGGATCCCAAAACTTCCATGGATGTGGGAAAATCCCATCTTGATAGAAAAATCCTAGAGGAAACTGACTGGGCAATTGATATTGATAAACACGGATTTATTTATGAAATAATTGAGCTCATAAGAAATTATAAGGGCTATCCTATTCTTGTTTTAAGAAATAAACAACATGAATCCTGGCCTTATCGAGCTATTTCGGTCAGAGGAGCTTTTGGTGATTATCAGCTAACCCCAGAAAAAGCTTTAGATCAGGTTAAAAAAATGATCGATGGTCAATTAAACCCCATGAGGGAATCCATTAATTTTGAAAGGGGAATGGATCCTAAACAATCTATGGGGATTGGAAGAACCGTCCATATTTTATTAGCTGGGGAAGGAAAATCTGAAGGATTTAAAGCTTTAGTGTTAGATCCAGTTGATGATCCAAAGGTAAATCCAGGAAAAACTATATTTTGGGTTCAGGCTTTAGAAGGAGAAAATAAAGGTGAGAAAATTATTGTTCGGAAGTTCGATGAGCCATTTGGGAAATATTGGGGTCTTGAGTGGAGTTTAGCCTTGGGAGAATCTGTAAATTTCGAAAGAGGATTAGATCCTATGCGTTCCATGGATATTGGTATGTTCCATTTTGATGTTGAGTTCTCCGGGGATATTGAGGATATGGAGGATGAGGAGAAAAGAATCGCTAAAAAATGGAATTATAAAGGAATAAAAATTCTTCATGTCGAAGGAAATGCTGACGAAGATAGTTCAGAATTGTTTTTCAAATTATCTGATGGCGATGAAATTCTATTTAAACAAAAATCCTATATGGGCCCTTCGAGGCCAGGTAGAGCTGATTATGCAAAAATCTCTATTTCAAGTTTAAATGTAAACGATTTTGAAGTACATGATGCTTGGCTAGATGAGCTTTCAAATGGTTCTATTATTTTAGCTACAATGAGAATGTATGAGGATATAAAAAATCAAAATCCGGTAAATGAATCCATTAATTTTGAAAGAGGGATGGAACCGAAGAAATCCATGGGAATTGGATTAACAGCTTTGGAAAAAAGAATTATTGAAGAAACCGATTGGCATGAAGATCTTGAGGGGGTTTTACAAGTAGCAGAAATTGAGAAAGTTATTTTGGATTATATGGATAGCCCTATAGTTATTCTTAAATTAGATCCAAATAAATTTGCTGTAGGGCAAGAGCCATATCTAGGAATTTCAAAATTTTCGAGGACTGATTTAGTAGAAACTGCGGAAATAGCTGAACATGATGCAAAAATAGATATAGAGAACCACTATATTCGAGAACGAGATCTTAAAAAAATGAGTTTAAAATGAGAGCAAAATTAGTATTAGAAGGATTTGGTCAAAAAGACTTAGTCCGTATGCAGGATATAAAAACCAAATCTGCTGGTAATCACGAGAAAGAACTTTCTTTAGCTAGAACACAAGCAGCTATTATTCAGGATGCTGGCAAAGCTCAGGCAAGAGCTGAAGCTGCTGAAGAAGTATTTGGCTCTGGAAGCGATATATCTCAAATATTTCATGATAGAGCAGTAGAACTTGGCGGATCTAATGTAAGATCCAAAGCTTCTAAAGCTGTACTTGCTCCTGTTGTTGCCCCTGTAGGTAAAGGAGAAAAAATTGAAAGAAAATTTAAAACCCAATATTTACTTCCATCAGAAAGATTGGGTGCAGCTGCTCCTGAAGTCGGCCAAGCTAAAACTGGCGGTGGGGGTTTCTCTAGAGGGAATTCGGAGATATTTAAAAACCTTGGTATTGGAAGATTTGCTACTCCTCCCGAAGTTGGAGGAACTCGTCAGAGATCAGCTTCTATTGCTTCCCTCGGAAGAGTACATCTGGGAACGGGGGAATGCGATTATTTTAATGTCTATGATACTTATAAAGGATCTACCGCTGAAGTATGGAAAAATGAAAACGGAAACGAAAGACTTGTTTTTACTTCTGGAGACAAGCCTCTTGCAAAATTAAAAGATTATAGAGAATTTCGTAACGACCAAACATGGCAAAAAATGGGGGAATGGACAATGATCGATTATGTTCCTACCTCTGAACTTAAAGAGCTTATCCGTGTTTACGGAGCAAGTCTTCCTGGCTATACTTATAAATAATCATGAAAGCAAAGGTAGTCAATTTTGAAAGGGGGCAAGATCCTAAAAGCTCCATGAAGATTGGGAAAAATCGATATAAACAACCAAAAGATATTGAATTTGGTAAACATTTTCTATATCGAAATCCCGATAATGATAGTAAAGTTACTATTATCAATACTCTGAACGGAAAAGAATATGTGGTAGGATTATTTGCAGCAAAAGAAGTCGTAGAAGCATTGAAAGAACTGATAGATTAAATGAGGGCACAATTTGTAAGAGGTGGTTTAAATACCCGAAAAGATATTTTGGATAGGGTTCTTAATCGAATTATCACCATTGATTTAGATGCTCAAAATGTTGCACTAAACGACAAAGGGAAGTTAGTCAAAGGAATTGAAGATGATACGGACCATTTTATTGATACCCTAAAAAGAAGCGGGGTAAAATGGGAAATACTAGAAGGCCCTAAACCCCCAATGTATTCGGTTTTATTTCGATTAGCAGGAACAAAAGAACAGCTTATTCCAATGCTAACTTTATGGGATGCTCACGGAAGATCTGAGGAAGACCTAGCAAAAGTTTTAAAAGATTGGGATGGCAACGAAGATGAATTATGGGATGTAATTGGATAAATGGGAATCGTCAAAGAAAATATTGATTTTCAAAGAGGCATAGAACCCAAACAAGCTATGGATCTTGGCTTGATGGGTAAATGGATGTCGATTAAAAAAGATGATCTTCTGAGAATAAAAAGAAATTTTGCAACAGATTCCGAGAATCACTTAGACGATAATGCCAGATACCATCAATTTAAAGAAGGGGATCTTCTTGACGTTAATATAAGTCCAAACAAATATTCTGATGGATGTATTGGTTTTACCGCTTATATTGAAGATGAAAACACTCGTTCTAATGATGATTTTTTCATGTGGGGAACTCCCCTGGAATTTGATCAAAGGTTAGAAATACTTACGGGGCTAAGAGAATCTATAAATTTTGAACGTGGACAAGATCCAAAAGACAGTATGAAGATAGGAAGATTCGGGGAACGGGATATTAAAAAGACCCTGGATCGATTAGTTGAAATAAGAGGCGGAGAATATAAAATAAATTATATAAAAGATTGGGGAAATAGAACTCCCTATGTTGAAGGAACATATTTTATGGCTCCTGGATATAATAAAGTTTTCAGAGCAGATAATTTATTCATTCGATATTATCCTGTTCAAGGAACTTCATTAGATTATTTTACCTATGGGTATCGTATCGAGGGAAAAGTAATGCTAGAAAAAATTCTTACAACTGCAGAAGAAGGATTAAAAATGATTCTTAGTCATATAACAGTATATCCCCACGATTCAGCAAGCGAATCAATAAATTTTGAAAGAGGATTAGATCCTAAAAAAGCTATGAAAATTGGCAAGGATTTTCTTCCCTATAAGAAGGGCGATAAAGTTAAAGTCTGGGTTCCGTGGGAAAAAAGACTCGTTGAAGTTCGAGTATACGAAGATGAAGAATTGGATTCAGACGGTAAAACTAGAATCAAAAAAATGGTTTCTAATACAAAACCTTCATGGGAAGTCCGAAGAATCTGGGTTCGTTATAATGGTGAAGTTCGAACAGCTAATCTTGCTATTCATCCAGAAACACCAGAACAAGATCAATGGATTATTCACCAATAGTTACCAAATCGATAACGGAATTCTTTTCCACCTTTTAGATTGTGGAACCCACACATACAAATAATTTTCATCAACAGATATATGGGTCTTAGGATCTACTGGAAGACTTTCTGGTGGTAATTCAGCTATTTCATCCTGCTTAGAAAAAGTAACAGCTGTAACATTTCTTTTAAACGTATCTTCGTCAAGTTGAATCTGAAGTATTTTTCCCAATCTTTCAACAGAAATAATGCCTGCCTTTCTCCATTCATTTGAATCAATTGGTAAAAAAGAATTCCCAGGATTTGCTCCTTCCACTTTATTTTCTTTATAAAATCTATCCTCCATCTTAATAAGTGTGAGTTCCTAATACTGTTGACTCTAAATCCATTGAATCGGCAAGGACTTCAATATCATATAGACATTCCATTCGACCGCCTCCACATAAGATTGCTCGTTTTCCTTGGTCTTTTAATTTTTCGAATAATGCGAATAGTTTTTCTTCAAAAATAAACCATGGATGATTCCCACCAACATAAAGATACCATTTTCTTTTTGCGCCTTCTCCGTGAGAAAACATTTCCCCTGGTTCAAAATACTCTTCATTAAATCCCTTTCTTAATCGATTTTTATCTTCTTCAGAAAATGGAGAATCATCAATATCTTCTTCTAGTATTTCCCCTCCGTATTGTTTACGAATTCGGTCGACTTCATTTGGGAATTTAAAATCAGGTGTATTTACATCAACAGCATCCCATATTTGATAGACTTCATCAAAAGTTTCGCACAATTCAAATATTCCATCTACGTATTCATCCGAGACAGACTTAAAATGAACTTGAACATCAACTATGACTAAAATGTCTTTCATTACATTTTATTTCCACTAGGATCTAATTTAACTATCCTATTTTGAGTAGCTCCCTTAAATAATGTAAAATATCCGGAAACATAAATATTTCCAAATGAGTTAATATTTATACCTGTTATGTCGTTGTTAAATCCTGTACTAGAATCAAAATTAGTATCTATCGTTCCATCCGTATTCAATCTTACTAATCTGTTAACACTTATTCCTCGATATGTTGTAAATGTTCCTCCAACATAGATTTTCCCGGAGATAGGATCTACTTTTACAGCATTTACAACATTATTAAATCCGTTACTTGGATCAAATGAAACATCCTGAGATCCATCAGTATTTAATTTAACAATACGATTTACTGTCACCCCATTATATCCGGTAAAACCTCCTCCTATATAAAGTTTCCCATCAGAATCAAAATCCATTCCATAAGGATAACCATTAAATCCCGTAAACCCAGTTCCAATATTAAATCCTGTATCTTTTGTTCCATTATTATTTAATCTAATTCCTCTGTTTTCAGAAACCCCCTTATATGTAGTGAAAGAACCAAAAACATATAATTTTCCATTAGAATCAACTTTCATTATTGTAGGATATGCATCTAATCCTGTACTTATTGCAAAAGAGGTATTTCGTGTTCCATCTGAATTTAATCCAATAATTCTATTAGCTGTTGAGTTATCATAAGAAGTAAAAATTCCTCCACAATATACTTTCCCTGTTGTATCTGTTGCTATTGTCATAACCGCAGAATTAAATCCGGTCCCTGTATGAAATGTATTATCTTGAGATCCATCCAAATTCAATTTGACGAGCATAGAAGCATCTGTAGTAGATCCCTTATAAATGCGAAATGACCCTCCAACAAAAATCTTTTGAGTGAGAGAATCATAATATGTCTGGCTATTTCCCCCAGAGTTAGTATTAAATCCTGTTCCAGTACTAAAATCTGTATTTATAGTTCCATTAGCATTTAAACTCGTGATGTAATTCGTAGAGGAGTTATTATATGCTGTAAATTGCCCTCCAATATATAATTTTTCTTGCGAATTTTCAACTAATACGGCATTCCCTCTGAAAAGACTAGCATTAAAACCCGTTCCAACATTAAAAGACGGATCTATAGGAATGATCGGAGGTATAAATCTGGCATATTTTCCATTCGCCTGAATCATTTTTCCTTGATAAGTTACGTATGACATAATTTCCTTTTATTTTATTCTACTTTTACTAATCCTTCCCAGATTTGGGTCTTTAAGTTTCCATATTTATCGAATGATTCTACTTGAACGTCGTAGACTCCATTTTCATTAAATATAAATGGCACACTTTCATTGAAAACTTTAAATATCATTCTATTTTCGTTGTGATTTATAACAGTCCAAATATTATGCTGATCAAGCATATAATTACTAGGATCATATAGAGCTTTAAATATGACTAAAGTACTGGTATCAACAGTAATCGGATTTGGATAATAATAGAATGGTCCATTTACTAAATTATCTGAAGGATTATACCATTGCTGGTTTACATAATCCTGATCAAATAGGATATTTATTACAACAAAAGTATCATCTAAGAAATATTCCTGACAATATGAATTTTTTAAATAGAGGTTAAATTTATTAGCTATTTCAACAGCATAATCTGTTTCGATGGTAAAATCAGAATAAGCAGAAAAAGCATGCTTAATTTGAATTGTATATTTTCCGGGATTGCTAATAAAAAATTGAGGAATGGTATTATCAAGTATGTGTGTACTTCCATCCACGCTCAAAACTCGATAAGAAGATCCCCAGGAATATCCCGTACTTCCGTCTGTAACAATAATTCCTACTAATTGGTCAGGATCAAATTGATATCCGCTAACATCTACTCTTAAGTGGCCGAATAAATTGAAAGGATTTTTAACACTTCTATAAGTATTATTCAAAATATAGACATCTGAACTTGAATCGATATTTATACCTGCAGGAACTTGGTCCAAAACAAAATTAGGATATGTTCCGCTAATAATTCTAGCACTAGCTTCTAGAACCAAAGAATATTTTCCTTTATCGTATTTTATTAAGTTAACATCATCTCCAGCATAAAACTTCTGATAGTCTTGATCTACCACAATATTTGGAGCTGATATACTTATAACTCTTTCGGTTAGATTTACAAATCTATTTAAAGTATTTGGTTCGGGTATATCCTGGAAATAAGTAATTGACGGAATTTCTAAATATGCTGTCCCCGAAGCATCAAATTTTAGATTTAATCCTTGTAGGGGAATAAGCTTATCAAAAAGAGGATATGGGTTTTTCGAAATAAGAGCATTTACTTCGGCTAAACTCATAAAAATACTCGTTTCTTTGACCAGATATGCAGAGTTGTCTATTAAAGAATAGATCGTAGGGAATTTAGCCCATACCGGATGGGTATATTCCATTTGATTTGTGAACATATTATTATAACCGTCCCATGCATAAATCTCTATATGGAAATCCCCTGTGTGATTAACATTTAAAATATAAACGCTATTATCTACTACTCTTGCAGCAAAAGGATCCTGCCCTTGTAAACTATAATATAAAGAGGGATCGTAAATTGATAAAGGTATTCTTGGAGATTTATAAACAACGTCCAAAGTAATCCTTTGCTCATCCAAAGAAGTATCATAATTCCAATTTATAAAAGATTCTATTGTAATATAAGCAGATGGATCATTTAAATCCGCTGAGCTAGAATCCATTACAATTTTTCCATCTAAAATATCTAAAAAATATTTTTTGTTTAAGGTGGTAACTATTCCTGAAGCATCAGTAAATTTATAATTTTCCATACTTAGGAGAGGAACTTTATAATTAGAATCGAATTCATATATCAATTTTGAATTAGATCCGGGGACAAAATTAACATATCCATCAAATTTCCATTTATCTCCTAGGGAACTTTCCATCCAATAATCTCCGCTAGCATCGTATATGCTATATGATATGGAATTTTCCCAATTATCATTATCTGGATCTTTTAAAAATGCTTTTTCGAGAAGAATATTTAGATTAGACGCAGTATCATAAAATTGAGAAGATGTATCCAAAACATTAAAGAATTTTATCTCATTTTCATAGATAAATAATGGTTTTGTTACTAAATTACTTGTAACAGCACCAGCATCTGATTTTCGGACAGAAGCTTTCCATTGAATATCAAAAAGATCTACAAAGGCAAATTGAGCTGTTGGACCAATAAAAATAGTTGAGGGATCCCAATAAAAAATTGAAGCATCTTTATAATCCCAATATCCCCAGGATGGATCCCAGCAATATCTAATTAAATCTATAGCTCGTAAAGGAAGGTTATTTACAGTTATCTTAGTTAACTCCTC
>Ga0209287_10001682_pt1 | contig 10715 bp, 15 predicted proteins | sample PPLLak3cmMay2015_2_FD_187255 | JGI IMG/M metagenome (GOLD analysis project Ga0209287, IMG submission 187255) | Freshwater sediment microbial communities from Prairie Pothole Lake near Jamestown, North Dakota, USA - PPLs Lake P8 Core (1) Depth... | ecosystem: Environmental > Aquatic > Freshwater... | reverse complement strand
CGAAAAAACATAAACATATCTAAAAAAATAACTTACGAAATAAAACTAGCATTCGCAGACACCTAAAAAAACAATAAGGTGTCTGTCTGGGTGTCTGTTTTTTTTGTAATTCCTCTGTGGGCCTTATCTTTCCTATAATCTCATTTTTTGATTTTGATATATCGAAAGGAAAGACATGGCCAGACCAATTAAAACATCAAAGGGTTATAGACTCCAATTCCATTTTCGCAATCTGCAATATAAGCGTGGGCTTATTAAAAATGAGCATGTTGCCAAGATTTTGCAGAACAAGATTTCCGCTTTGCTGGAAGAAATTAAAATCGGCGTTGTTAAAATCCCCTCCGGGATCCCCGTGCAAGATTTTATCTTCAACTCTGTTTTGCAAGAGCCGGCAAAATCCGAAATCTGCACTCCAAATCCCCAGAAAATTCTCTTCTTATCGGAGATGATTGCTCTTTATCAACGGTATTGTGTCCCACCTATCAAGCTTGCCTCAACCTGCCAGACCGAAAAATATCATCTTGCTAGACTCCAGGATTTCATCCATGATAGCCATGACCCGGAGGTCAAATCCATCAAAATCGGCTTTTTCAACGACTACAAAAAATTTCGATATATGGCTGGCGTAAGAACAGACACAGTAAAAAAAGAGTTGGGAACGTTCCAGGCTCTTTTTAAATTCGCCGTGGAGAACGCTTTCGTGGATTACAACGTTGTACGGGATGTGAAACGCGACAAAAGCCAGGTTCCCGGAGGCAGGTTCAGAACTGTTTCCGAGATCAATTCGATATTGAGCAGGGGAAAATATAATCGTGAGGAAATCAAAGAAATCAGGCGTTTTTGCTACCTCCGACCAGGAGAGATAAAAGAACTGTTGAAAATCTTCGAAGGGACTTGGCTTTATCCGATGCTTGTTACTTTTGCGTATACCGGAGTAAGACGGGGGGAGCTGGCAAAACTGCGGTGGATGGACATAGATTTTGAGCGGAATATTATGCAGATATCAAGCGAAAAACAATCCCAGAGAAGCGAGATCAAGCGAAATATCGAAATCCATCCAGACCTGCTTTGCTTGCTACTATCGTTGAGCCTTCGGAGGGGCAACAACAAATTTGTTTTCCATGATGATGGAGGAGAGAAAATCAAGCTAGACACAATGAGCAACTTTTTGCGGAAAAAATTGAAGGGGACGAAATTTGGGGGGATAGGATTCCATGTATTTCGCCATAGCCTTGCCAGTAATTTAGCCGAGAAAGGCATAGATCAGCGCATCATTGACAGCATCCTTGGGCATCAGACAGAGGAAATGAGAAAAAGATATCAGCATCTATTTCCAGGCAAGCAAAGCGAAGCATTGAAAAAAATCAGCATGATGTAGTTTTTACTCTTTATTTTATTGCCAAGATAGACAAACTTAGTAAAATAAATAACAATGCATCTTACATCCCCTATCCGACCAAGGAGATAAAAACTCCATGAGTTCACAGGAAGAAGTTCTATGTTTTTTGGAAAAATGGAAAGAGTCAATAAAAAATGGTATAGATTTTGTGAAAAGAGATAAAAATTTAGAATCATTAAAAGAGTTAAAAATATCTAAAAAGTTTGCAATAGATATTCTTGCCAATTTAGAATTAAAAAATTATTCCTCTGGCCCACAAGCCGACGAAAGTAGCTTGGATCAAGAAGTTTGGATATTTGGATTTGATTTTATGAAAAAGGAAATATATATTAAAATCAAGGTATATTGGTGTCAGAATACATGGCGAGGTAAATGCATTAGTTTTCATCAGGCTGAAAAACATCTTTTTTACCCTTTTAAGTAAAGAAAAATCCATGAAAGAGAATGAAATATCTACGATATGCCCTAATTGTGAAAAAGAACGCCATGCAGAGCCAATCCATGAACAGCGTATTTTTTCACTAAATGAAGAATCCATAGAAATTAATGTAGATTTATTACAGTGCTTGGAATGCGGAGAAAAATTTGAAGACCATAACAAGCCGATAGATGAATTAGACATTGTATATAGAGAATACCGACAACGACACAATATGTTTCAGCCAGAAGAGATAAAAGAGTTGCGAGAAAGCTTAAGATTAACACACGATCAATTTGCGAAGATCATTGGCATAACTAAATTAGAAGCTATTGGGTATGAAAAAGGAGTACTCCAAGAAAAAAGAATAGATTCAGCACTAAAAATTGTGAAAAAATATTCTGTTGTTTTTTCACTCATTAACCCAAAAAGAATAAATCTCCAAAAAAAATCTATACTACTAAAGGAAATAATCGAGCCAACAACCAATATTTTCGGAAAGGCATTCAATTTTTTATCCAAGGTTTATCGTTTCGCAATGGCAAGAGATTTGAATTTACATGAACGGAAGATATATGGACGATGAACAAAAACAATTAGAATCACAAAAACCACAAAGTGAAGGGGATAATTTCCCAAATATCATTTCTGTAGTTTCACCGCTAATAAACGAATTCATACAAACCCAAGTACGACAAATGGAAATAGAGGAAGGCAAAGACAAAAGGAGATATGAATTTAATAAGGCATTGTTAGATATAGAAAAATCTAAGATATACAGCTACAGTGTGTTATTAGGGATTTCTATCGTACTTTTTTCTTTTTTCATAGGAGGATTATTTTACTTTAATCAAGTGGATAAAGCTTTATCGATTTTATCATATCTTGGGACAGCAATTCTTTCAATTTTATGTGGTTATGGGTGGGGAAAAGCCCGTGATCGTCGAGGGCATTAGAGGGACAAAACAAGGGGGCGATTGCCCCCTTTAAAACATATCTAAAAATTTTCTGTAGATCTTATCTAGTTTTCTGTAGATCTTATCTAGCAATAATTCATTATCCTCCTCCTCACCATCTGTCAAAGATTCTAGGGATTTCTGAAAATCAATTAATTCCTTCAACGCCCTATTCCACTTCTCATTTTGCTCATCGTTTTGATGTAAATTTGTCATTTGAAAATACTTTCTACCGATTTCCTTTCCACTAAAAATCTTTCGTGTTTATTTGTTCCTCCATTTGGCTTGATTGCTTTGATCTTTCCTTCTTTTATCAATCTTCTGATTGTTATTTCCGAACGGCGCAGCATGACTGCTGCTTCCGCTACAGTAACATATTCGCTTTCGTTTTGTTTTTGTTTTTTATTCAAAAGTTGGAACATCCTGTCTATCTTTCCCTCGATCCCATCGATTTTTTCCAGGATCAACTTGTTTCCTGTGTTAATCTCCATCATAGATTTCTCCAATCCCCTGTTGATATAATGATGTTGAATAAGTAATTACAAGATTTATATTCGTCTTAGGCCAAGTAGATGATGTCGATAATGATGCTTTTTCTTGTCCCGTCCCCGCGCTTTCTGTTCGCAACATTTTCATTCTTGAATATTCATGCAATGTTTCTCGACGACGCTTTCTTGCCTCATATTCATGCAATGTTTCTCGACGACGCTTTCTTGCCTCTCTTTTACTATCGCGTAATTCCCGCCGAATTTCTTTACACTTGCGCTTTGCAGTGCAGTATTGACGACGAAGCATAATTTTTTCCTCATTTTTTCTCATACCTCACCTATTCTTCATTGCTTGCTTTTCCACGCTTAAAGTTAGGGATGAACTCATATACATCCTCACTGGGAGAACATTCCAAAGCTTTATAGCATTCCGGGTGCATCCTGATGTCATATACGCTACCGGCATCGAATACCGTATAAGAAATCTGCTTATCGCCTTTTTTTATTGCTTGCCAGCACCAATCACAATATTTCACTTTTCTTACAATTTGTTCCTTCATTGTCTTTCTCCGAAAGATAAGTAACGGTAAAAGGTAGACCTCGATACTTTCAATGTCTCACAAATTTTATCTATCGTATATCTCGAATCATTTCGCAGAGATTTAGCCATGGCTATTTGGGTAGAGTCCATAATTTTTTTGCGACCTCCCTTTTTTCCGCGAGATCGAGCTGCTTCCAATCCCGCCTTTGTTCTTTCTCGGATAATCTCTCTTTCAAATTCTGCCAGGGAAGCGAAAATATGAAAAATCAGCTTTCCGCTACTGGTGGAGGTGTCTATATTTTCCTGAAGACTGCGGAATCCGATTTTCTTTTCTTGGAAATCGGTTACAACCTCTATCAGGTTTTTCAATGACCTTCCAAGGCGGTCCAGTCGCCAAACTACCAAAATATCACCTTCACGCATAAATTGGATAGCTTCATCTAGCCCAGACCTGGAAAATTTACTTCCGCTGCCCACATCCTTGAATATTTTTTCACATCCTTCTTTTTTCAAAGCGTCTATTTGCAAATCCAAATTTTGATCTACAGTAGAAATTCGAGCATAACCAACAAGCATAAATCACCTTTTTGTTTCAAAACTCATTATTATTGCTATTCCGGACACGCTGTTTTTGGGATGTATTTTTGGGACTCAATCCATCAAGATTGGCATTTTTTAGGAATGGAAATTTTTCCCATTCCTAAAACGACCGTTTTTGGAATGGATAAATTATTTCATTCCATATTCTCTTTAAAAATTTCTCGAAGCCTGAAAATCTCTCTTTCGTGTACTTCTTTCAATTTTGATATTTTTCTTTCAATATTTTCTCTTACCGCTTTTTTTGCTTCCGATATCTGTATGAAAAATTTTTCTCCAATATATCCTCTATTTCTTACATATCCTGTCTTTTGATCTCCTTTTTCTGCAAATACAATCGTTTTCCCATTATCTCGTTTTTCAATAAAGTAATCAGAATATGCTACAACTTTGCTTGTAGCATATTTGTTCCCTATGTTATGTATTCCAAAAACTGGTACTTCATTTTTTTTATATTCGATATTTTTTTTCATGTTACCTCAATCATTCCGGTATTTCTCTAAATACTTCTCTGCAATCATCCTCTCTTTTTCCCTAGATACAGCTCTTTGCCAAAATAGCACTCCATGAATTTTTATATATTTTTTTCTATACTCTTTAGTACTCAATGGAATAAAACTTTCACCTTTTAATTTCGCCAGACTTGCCTGATAAAGATTCACTCTACTTACGATTCTAGATTCCGCACTTTTTTCTTTCATTTTTTTTATCCTCTAAGATAAGTGTAAAGGATCTCTAATCTTTTTTCTAAATCATATCTAGAGTCAAGTAAAGGAGACATTTTTTCCTCGATCTTTTCAATTTCAATATTTCTTTCTTTAATTTTCCCCAAAAGTCTATCTTTCTCGAAAAACCTATCCTTCATAGTCATTGACTCTATCTCTGCAATATACTTTCTTTTATCCATTTTCACTACTCCCATCTACTCCGTACAATAAAAAGCTATCGTTAGAAGTCCAACACCCAAATAAAATCCGATAAAAAAAGTAACCATTAGGAACCTCCATTCGGAACCCGGACCCACCTCCATTCGGAACCCGGACCCTACATAGCCAAAAGATCTTCGATTACTCCTTTGACTTTTTCTGCTGTAAAGCTGGAAGGGAATACAACGAAATTATTTAGACCATTTCCCCTCGCACACATGAGATCTTTACCAAACGAAGCTATAGAAATTTCAATCCCATTTATTATCATTTTTTGTTCAGCCAGGCTGAAATTCTGTTCTGCTTCGAAATCAAATTCTATCTGATATCTTTCCACTTTCGCTTCCCCTTACAATTTCTCTTTCTAAATTTTTCTTTCTTCTCCCAAATTTTTTCTTCCTCTTTATGAGAGAAGAAAAAATCTATTTTTTTATCAAAAAAAATATTGTAATCGCATAGAACAAAATCAGGATAGCAGGTTATTTGCCATCGAAATTTTGGAAGATATTTTTTCCTTTTTTTCTTCCCTATTGCCCTATTTTTTTCTCTGACAGCCTGTTTTTTCTTTTGTTTTGCCGAAAGCCAACTCTTTATCGCTTCCTGCTTTTTCATCAATTAACCATCCCCTCCTTTCCCTTCATGATGTGATGATAACTTGCCATAGAATCCCATTGCGAGTGTGTTCGGAAAATCCAGTGTATATCTATTCTCGAAGTTGAACTTTATTTGTCCCGGCACATCCGGCACATCCGGCGAGGCATCTTTTTTCTTTTCAGGGAGATTATTAGCCATTATTGTTGAAATGGCCTTACGGCTCCAAAAATCCTCCTGCTTAAAGGGCGGTTGTGCCGATAAATCTGCATTGCCCTGACCCGCTGCCGCTTTTACTTTTGCGGCAACTTCGCCTAATTATCCCCCTTCTACAATGCAGGTTTTTCCTTTCGCATACTATCGAATATCTTTCCCCAAAGTTTGTTTTTTTCCTCTTCTTTTATTTCCGAAAAATATTTGACCTTTGCTACTACTTCTTTCTCGTCTTCACCCTGCCATATAAGCTTGCAAGCTTCTTTTATAGCTTTTTCTTCACCAAGATTGACGACAAACCAGGGGGTCCCATTTTCTGTCCTTTCCTCGCATTGCAGACAATAGCCCCTTTCGATCCTGCCTACGTATTTACGCATGAAGTAGGGGAGGGATTTCCAGTCAACGTCACCATCTTTTTTGTTCTTGTTCCTGGGAACAGCCCAAAGGAATTTTTCTTTTTTGTCTCCCACAGCCGTATCGAACCATTTTTTTACTTCCAGCATCACTTTAGGCTCGCTTCCAAAACATTCGTACCAGGCAAAAAGGAATTCAAAAAGCTCGTCCCTGACTGAATCTCCTCTTTCAATTTTCTTTCGAGACTTGCATGGGTCTTCCATCCCCCCCCATACCATAGCCTCTCTCACTCTTCTACTCCATATCTCGAACCTGCCATAATTGGGGAGATTTATTTTCTCTGTTTGAAGGTGATATGCTCGCAATATCGTCAGTCCGGCCTCAACCAGTTCCTTTCGATGTTCTAAAGTGTATTCCCTGATATTCTTTATCTCGAACGTCCGAGACGTGGGGTCTTCGACTCTTGCGTTAATATTGCAAAGTAGGCATCTTGTTGTGATGTCCCCCCTAAAAATCAGGTTATTCCCAGATGCTAGCCAGAAAACATTTGTTGCCAGGTCCAGCATCTGCGACTTACCCAGGAGCCGTCCCTTGTATTTTTGTTCTGAAAGAATTGTGCAAAGCACATCGCTTTCCACAGGCCTGCTAATATTATCGATGCAAACAATAGGATCACCACCGATCAACAGGGAGCAAAAAACCTTGTCTTCTTCCTCTTTCGTTTTAGGTTGTGATACCTTCGTTACAAATTTTCCCGTAGCTATGAGAGATACCAAATCCGCCAGCAAAGTCTTTCCGCTTCCAGGATGGGGCGCAGAAAAAGAATGAAGGGGGGCGGTGGGCAAAGTCTGCCGTATAAGACCCGTGAGAATTGCCGATACTGCAACGGATGCGTCCTCCCGTTCCACAAAAGGGAATTCCTTCAAGACATTCCATATTTTCTCCATAGCCTTGATTGCATCTTTTTTTGTTGGATTTTCAGGAATCTTGCAATCTCTAAGATTTCCCGGAACGAACAAAAGGCCTGTTTCCTCGTCATACCCTTGCTTATCAAGGATTGATCCATCTGGCCGCAATGTCGGAGCTCCGATCATCCCCGAAAGTTCTGGGATTCCCCATTCTTTTCTTGAAAGATACGTCTCCGCTATCTTTTTTGGGCAATCCACTACCCTAAAATCGTCCATTCTCGAATCGAATTTTTCCCAACGTATGGCGCGTGTAAATTGTTCCACAAGATTGTTTGCATCCACATCTATCAAATACAAAGATTTCTCGTCCCGTTCGATTCCCATTTTCTTTTTTCCACCCTCAACTATCCTTATCAGGATACCATTTTTTTGAAATATTCTTTCTCCATTCCCATTTCCGTTCATCCTGAGTCTTTCCATTAAAATTTTTTCCGCCTGGTCGATCTGATCTGGCAAAGATCCATCCACAATCCGAATTTGAGGAGCATGGGAATGCTCGATTTCTTTTGTCTCTCTTGCCTCCGCTTTTTTCTTGCAAAGGTGGGGAGTCCCGTCTCCATTCACAGGTCGCCTGTCTTCGTTGAAAAGAATCGGATTGCCACAAAATTTGCATGGAATGGGGATTGATTTCAGCCTTGCCAAAAATTCCGTCTCGTTGGCCTTCTTCGCTTTGCTGACCGCATAGTCGAAAGTAATGACTCGAGGCTTAAGTTTGTTGTAGATTTTCCGGTTTTCTTCCAGATTGTATCCGCTCCAGGGAGAAAAGACCCTGTCAACTTCCTCGTAAGAAAATCCTGCGCTCCTGAGCGAATATGCAAGTCGGTACCATGCTTCATTGTCGGAGCAATCGTAGCTCTTTTCCAGGATGTCCAGGACAAGCGCCTTGAATTCCGTATCATTGACTTTTCTATCGTAATGGACTTCTTTTTCCTGTGGTTCTGCCTGTGGTCTGAAAAGGTTCTTCATCTTCTGGAATAGTTCCCAGAAATCTTGGGGAAATTCGGGCAATGACCCAAAGGCATCAAAGTTATGCCATAAATACTGGTCTCCGTCTGGATGGATGGAGGGCGGTACTACGGTTTGAGAACCTGATCCTGACCTGATTTCCAGGATTGTCTTTTTTTTAAGCTCTCGTTCGTCCATCCCCAAGTTATCCAGTCTTTTCAAAAATTCGCCTGGCAAAAGATCAGGCCTTTGCAGGCACTCCGCAAGAGTTATCTTCTCCGTTTTGGTAATCCAGGAAGGTTTCTTAAAATAGATATGTCCCCTCTCCTGGCACGAAAGTATTGAGTCAACCTTCCTGGAGCCACGATGGCACACAACGGAGGTTTGCGGGAATTTGTACTGAAACAGGATTCCGGCCATCTCTGGCAAATCTATATCGATGTTTACAACATCGTCCAGCCTGATTCCCAGGTTGCATCCGCCGCAACCTATCCATTTCTCTGTTTCAGCCCAAACAGCCTCTTTTGGCATTTTCTGCCATCCTTCCAGCACCGGCTTCTTTCCGGATAGCGGAATTATCGGGATAGCAAGCTGTTTGTATTTCTCGAAAAATTCCATCAATTTAGACATTGGACACCCCTAATCTTCTTCTGGCAATATTCCCTTGTATGTGTCGTCATTCTCGACCTGATCTATGTATTTTTGATCCACCGTCTTTCCTTCTGCTTTCTTTCTTGCAAGCACTTCTCTCCTGTATTCCATGATATATTGATATTCGTTGTGCATACAGATCATCTTTCTACGCAGCTTGTCATTCTCCTCCGCCAGCCCATTGCATTCTTTGTTCAGTTTCTTGATCTCTGACCGAAGCTCCAAAGTTCTTGGGTAGTCGTTGGGTTTCTTGATTCTCCTCATTTCGTCCTCAAGATCGCACTTCTCATTTAGAAGAACAGTGAACCTCTCGGACTTCGTTTTTAGCTCTGCTTTCAACTGCTTATTTTCATTCCTCAGCTTCTCGATTTCGTCTCGCTGTTCGGATGGATTCTGGCTCATACTTGCCTTTAACTCCGCATTCTCTTTCCGGAGGGATTCGTTTTCTTGCTGGAGTTTTTGCAAAGCCTCTGCATCTGGATGGGGAGCATTCGCTTTCGCTTTGGTCTCCGGTTGCGGAATCAGCTTTGCCTTGCATTCGGGAGAGCAAAAGTATCCTGTCTCTCCCGATGGTTTCACAAATTCGCCGCTGCCGGCAGGCCTGCCATTCATGTATTTCTGTCCGCATTCGGAGCATGTCGCTATGATTGTAGGCTCTTCTGCTTTCTCCTTCGCTTTCACTTTTTCCAGGCATTCTTGAGAACAACAGTTTTTTTCGCTATACTCTTTCTTGACAAGAGCGTCACACATCCATTTATCGCAGACCTGGCATCGGCATGAAAACGTTCTTTCACCGCCACAGGGAATCCCTTCGCAATGATCGCAGGGATAATCCTCGCCCGTGATTGTCGGCTCTTCTGCTTTCGCCGCCTTCTTTTCTGCAATTTCCCTTGCCACTTCTTTGGCATCTTCCCCTTGCTTTACCTTCTCCGATATGGCGATAGCATCGGTCTTGCTGATCTTCTTTCCCTCGAATGTTTTCCTGGAAAGAATCGCCTGGGCGATCTCCGGCGCAGCTTGCCGGATTGTGTCCACCGCCGTGGAAAATTCCGCATCCCTTCGGACGGTCTTTTCATTTACGCCAAATTTTTCAGCTACCTTCTGCGCCGTCTTTTTTTCTTCTTCTTTTTTAGAAGAATCTAGATTTTGTGCGGGTGAAATCAAGTGGACATTTTGTCCACTTGATTTTGCTTCGTCAGATTTTCTATCCCCTCCCTGATCTTTCTTTTCCCCCTCGTAAATTTTCCCCCTCAAATAGCTCTGTTGCTCTGGTGTGAGCTGGCGGCGATAGTAGTTCTTCTCGATGATGTATCTTTCGGCCTCTTCATCAGAGTGGATTTCAATGACCACGAACGGAACCTCTTTGATACCCAGTTCCCTGCAAATCTTTACACGGTTATGCCCATCAAGCAAAATATTATCGGGAGTGATTTCCACAGGCTCCTTACTAAAGCCATGCTTTCGGATTCGTTCTTTGAGGCCTTCAAATTGCTCCATAGTAAGGGGGGGTAAATATTCCGTATTGAGGGGATGATCTTTGAGTTTTTCGACTTCGATCATGTTTCCATCCGATTTTTTTTTGCTTTCGGCCTGGATTGTGGTATCATTGATGTTAGTATTATTAATTTTGTGTGCTGAATCGGCGTCAAGGCTTACCGATTCAGCCTC
>Ga0209287_10001675_pt1 | contig 10740 bp, 8 predicted proteins | sample PPLLak3cmMay2015_2_FD_187255 | JGI IMG/M metagenome (GOLD analysis project Ga0209287, IMG submission 187255) | Freshwater sediment microbial communities from Prairie Pothole Lake near Jamestown, North Dakota, USA - PPLs Lake P8 Core (1) Depth... | ecosystem: Environmental > Aquatic > Freshwater... | reverse complement strand
TCGAAAGGAATGATCCAGCGCATCGGACTGGCCCACGCCCTCATTCACAACCCGGATCTGGTCATCCTCGATGAACCTTTTTCCGGTCTGGACCCCATTGGCCGCAAGGAGCTGCGTGACATCATTATCAGTCTGCGCCAGGAAGGCAAATCCGTTTTCTTTTCTTCCCACATCATCCAGGACATGGAACTGATTTGTGACCGTGTGGCCATTATGCTCAACGGAACAATCCGAAAAATAGGTGTATTATCCGATCTCATCAGCGACACGGTAAAACACGTTGAAATTGTTTTCCGTCACCCGCAACCAAACCTCATTCCCGGCTTACAGCGCTCCTTATCCAATACCAAAGACGGTTATCTGATGCAGATTGATGAGCCCCAAAAGAATCAGATCATAGAACGACTGGTCACCAACAACGCAGAAATCGTTTCGGTAACAGACCAAAGAAGAAATCTTGAAGATCTCTTTCTGGAGGAAATTGAAAAATGAAAGTGATCATACTGGCCATCAACACCTTCAAAGAGGCCGCCCGCAGCAAGGTTTTTTATCTGCTTTTCTTTATGGGGGTTCTCTTCGCAGTCAACGCCAAATTCATCAGTATGCTGACCGTTGGGAATGAGGCCCGGGTGACCCTGGAATTGGGTCTCTCCGCCATTCAGATTTTCATCACCCTTATCGCCATATTTACTGGCATCAATTTGGTTTACAAAGAAATCGACAAGCGCACCATCTACAACATTCTGAGCAAACCCTTGCACCGGTACCATTTCATCTTCGGAAAATTTCTGGGCCTGATGACCACACTGTTGGCTGCTCTGTTGGGAATGGGTGCCCTGTTTTTATTGTTCCTCATGTTGGTTGGTGGAGCAATTACACCGCAGTTGTTGCTTTTTTTTGCCATGCTTTTTTGTGAACTGGCCATCGTAGTCGCCATATCTCTCCTGTTTTCTTCATTCACCACGCCAATTCTGGCCACCATCTTCACCATAACCACCTACGTCATCGGCCACATTCTTTGGACCTATAACCAGTTTAAAGGGCTCATCACCGATCCGATCTCAAAAATTGTCGTAAAATTTGTCTATTATCTTCTGCCCAACCTGGAAAAATTCAACCTCAAGAGTTTAGTGGTACTGCAAAGTCCGGTCAACCCCACCATTATGGTCATGAATGTACTGTATGCACTCGTCTATACCAGCGCATTGTTGCTTTTATCATTGATCATTTTTTCAAAGAGGGAGTTCAAGTGAAACGGGGAATAATCGCCATTATCATCGCTGCTCTGCTCGGATCCGCCGCTCTGCTTCAGTCCAGACATGACAGTAAGACCCATTATTTCGCCGCCCGAAACGTCACAGTAAACCTGCCCAAAGCCTCCACTTTAAAGGTAATCTCCCTCGGACATCACGACACTTTGGCCGAGTTGCTTTTTTTATGGTCCATTCAGTTTTATTCGACTACTTACTATCGAAACCGCTGGGAGAGTCTGGATACTTTTTTTAACACCATTACCGATCTAAGCCCGGACAACCCCGACTTCTACCTGACTGGAAGCATAACCATGGCCAGGGAAGCAAACCAGATGCCTGCGGCTTTACTTCTGCTGGAGAAGGGGGCCAAGCAGTTCCCCGAAGATTACATTTACTATTTTTGGGCCGGTTACTTTGCTGCCTCTTTTCTGAAAGATTATAAACTGGCCGCCCAATACCAGGAAAAGGCATCCAAGCGTCCCAATGCCCTGCCTGGAATTGTCAATCTACATGCCCACCATGTCTACCAGCAGAATGATCTGGACAATGCCTGGAAACTCTTTTCAGAACTCAAAAAGACCTCACCCCATGAAAGTATACGAGAATCAGCCGACCGTCACCTCTACGACATCCAAACCGAACTGGACCAAAGGGCTTTCAAAAAGATTATCGAAACATTTCAACAAAAGCACCAACGCCTGCCGACCAGCATCGATGAAATGGTTCGCCTCAAGTTTCTCAACTCCCCTCCGGCAGACTACAATGGGGATTTATACAAATACAATCAGGAAACCGGCCTGCTGATTCCCAATAAAAAGGCATCATGGCGGAAATAATCTTTATCGTCTTCGGCCTGATCTGGGGCAGCTTTCTCAACGTAGTTATCCATCGCTTGCCCCGGGGAGAAAGCCTGGTAAAGCCCCGCTCCCGTTGCCCCAAATGTCAACGGGACATCCGACCATGGGAAAACATACCCATTCTCAGTTATCTGTTCCTGCGGGGACGTTGCCCCGGTTGCCATCAATCCATCTCGATACGTTACCCATTGGTTGAAGCTGCTGCTGCATGCGCTTTCTATTATGCTGGCAGTACGTATGGCCTCACTGTACATGCCGGCATGACGGCACTTTTTCTGCTCATTCTGATCGCACTGGGCCTTATTGATTTTGAACACATGATTCTGCCTGATGAGTTAACCCTGGGAGGGGGAGCCATTTTTTTGATCTACTCTTTTTTTAATCCCCACCAATCGCCCCTCTCAGCATTTCTCAGTGCATTTGGAGGCGTCATTATTTTTAGCGGATTGTTTTTTTTCTATTTAAAAGTCCGCAAAGTTGAGGGTTTGGGTTTTGGTGATGTCAAAATGATGATTTTACTGGGTGCTTTTCTGGGGCCGGAAAAGCTCATCGTTACAGTTCTGGTGGCCTCTGTGCTCGGCCTTCTGGTAGGCCTTTTCCTCATCGTTTTCAAAGGTAAAAACCTGCAGATGGCCCTACCTTTTGGGATCTTCTTGTCAGTAGGGGCCATCATTTCACTCATCTTTTCAGAACCCATTCTGCACATTTTAACCGGACAATTGCCATAAACAACCTGTTTAAGGGGAAAAATTTGAGAAAAACATCACTAATTTTTCTGTTGCTCGTTGAAATTGCGGGCCTTTTTCTTTTTTACAACATCAACCTTTTGTTTATCCAGCTCGGTAAAACCGAGATCACCCGCATAAAGAATCAAGCCCGAGACATTGTCCTCATGGCCAGCCATTCATCAGATGATGTGCAATCATTATTAAAAAAAAACCCTCTTTTCAGCCGCATAACCACCACTCAAATGTCACCAGGAGAAGACGAGAACAAGCAAACTGACCCACCGGAACTAATTATACGCAGTCAAGTTAAAAACGGTTCCACACTTAATCTGATCGTTCCGTTGGCGTCACCGGCCTTGAGTATTATCAGCAAAATTCAGGCTGTCACTACCGGCATCATCGTATTGAGTGGCCTGTTGCTGATAATCACAGCATCACTTCTGTTAATTCAGATCCGAAAAGGACGAACCCCATCACCAACTCCGATCCCTATTGACCCCCTGCAAAACTATCTGCTCAACCTCAAAGGCAAAGAAATACAAATGCAACAGGAGGTTGATGTTGTGCGGCAATTGGCTGAAAAAAAAGAGAGTCTGACCGGTTTGATTCTCAATCAGGTTCACTTCGCCGTTATTACCCTGGGGAAAGGACAACGTATTGAGACTTTTAATCATCAAGCGGAGCAGATTTTCAAGAAAAGCTATGCTTCTGTCGTCAATTGTACAATCCAGGACGCTTTACAGGAATACCCTGAAATACTTCAGTTGCTGCAACACTCGGAACCTGTCAGCCTGGTCAGGGAGATTTCAACCCATGACCTGACACTCAGCTGCAACTCCATCAAACTGCCTCATGACGGAATCCTGATCACCATTGAGGACATTACAGACGAGGAGGAAACCCGAAAAATAGATATAGAAAAGAAAAGCCTGGTGCAACTGGGTGAAATGGCTGCCTACTTGTCCCATGAAGTTCGCAACTCCCTGGGAGTAATATTCGGTTATACCAAAACATTGAAACACAATGACCCGAAAATTGACCTTATCAACAAAGAGATTCACTTTTTGACCGACATGATGGATCGATTCCTCGGTTTTTCCAAACCCACCGAGCCGCCACAACAGGTCCCCTGCACCATAAGTGATTTGATCACTGAACTTTGCACTGTACACAACATTCAGGTCGTGCAGCATGATGAAGTCAATTCAGAAGCCATCGCTGACGCACAGCTGCTACGCAATGTTCTGGACAATCTGATCCGTAATGCCGTTCAAGCCGGCGCATCAGAGATCGATTCCCACTACCACCGTGACAAAAGATCCGTGGAGTTGCTATTCACCGACAATGGCCATGGAATTCCCGATTCTCTTTTAAAAAAAATCTGGTTCCCTTTTTTTACCACCCGGGAAAAGGGGTCCGGTATGGGCCTGGCATTGGTCAGAAAACTGGTCCTGGCCATGAACGGAGAAATTCATCTGCTATCAAGCAAACCCGGAGAAACCCGTTTTGCCTTGAGATTACCCACCACTCAGGCATAGATATCTATATTCCTACCCAAAAAATCAGGGGCTGACTGGTACCCACCGGCTCGTTGATAATGACATAAGTTGTCAGGTTTGTTATTTACAGCATCTGGATCAATCGCCTTTCCATTTACACCTGTTTCATTCCGGAAGCTTCCCCGACTTTCAGAAAAAACCAAAACGGGCAAAGAAGATACTGAGTGCGGTCCATCATCCATACCTGTTGCATAATCCATTGGCAAAGCAGGGGGCAAGCGCAACCCCACGCCCCACTCTAATCCTTTAATCGGTACCGGCAGCACCATGACATTGTTCTCTTTATCTCATAGTAAAGAAAAAATCAATTTTTACTACTTTTTTTTGTTTCCTATTCAACATTCATGCATTACACCTGTTCTCCCCTATCAAAATCCTTCAGATGTTCCGATAGCAAGGTTTTTCGAAAACGTGGTACGGCCTGACTGATGGCCTGAGTCAGAGCTTGGCAATTCCCAACCAGAACCACCCGCTGGCGAGCTCTGGTTAAAGCAGTATAGAACAATTCCCGATTTAGCATAATACCATGACTGGGCAGAAGGCATAAAATTACTTCCCGAAATTCAGCCCCTTGGGCTTTATGAACCGTTGATGCGTATGAAAGAATGATGTCATCCATCTGTTCATGAGACAGCTCAAGGGTCCGCTCTCCAAAATCAACTTTCAACAAGCGTCTTTGCGACTCATAACCGCATACAATTCCCTGTTCACCGTTAAAAATTTCCAGCTGGTAATTATTGCGGAGTTGCATTACGCGATCTCCCACCCGAAAATGGCGTCCTGAAAAGTCAACAACCACATCCCGATGATTAAACTGCTCCTGAATCTTCTGGTTGAGCAGCTCAACACCCGCCTCACCACGATACATTGGACTCAAAACCTGATACTCCAGCGAACTGACCGGTAAGCGTTCAAAAATCAGCGCCATTTCCTTTAAAATGAGCCTTTGGGCCTCGCTTCCCGTATCAGCTCTGAGAAATCGAAACCGCTCATCTTCATGCTCACATGCCTTTATAAAAAGATCGGCTCGCCCTGACTGTACGGTCTCCGCCAGATAAATCAAAGGAGCCGCCTGCTCCTGTCGAAAATTGTGTGTCAATACTGATATCGGGAACAAATGACTCCCGATCAAATCACGGATAACATTGCCAGGACCCACTGAGGGCAGCTGATCTTTATCACCAATCAAGACCAGGTGTGTCCCTGGTGTTATCGCTTTGAGCAGCGCCAGAAACAGAAACACATCAACCATTGAAAATTCGTCAACAATTACCATCTGAAACCCAAGGGGATTGCCTTCATGATGTATGAATGATCCCGATTCCGGATCAATTTTAAGCAAGCGATGGATGGTTGATGCCGCATATCCGCTGGACTCTTCTATTCTTTTGGCCGCCCGACCAGTCGGCGCAACAACGGCCACGGATATATTATAATTAAGGCATCGTTTGACGATCTCTTTTATGACCGTTGTTTTCCCGGTACCTGGCCCTCCCGTAATGATTTCAATTGCGGATTCAAATGCCAGAACTACGGACTTCACTTGATTCTCTGTTAATCGCCCGGTTTCATCACAAAAATTTCCATCAGGAAGAATGTGGGCCAAACTGGCTGGATGTGCCATCATTTGATGCAACTTTACGGCAATGGCTTTTTCAGCCCAATAACTGCCAGGGCGTGAAATCCCCTCAATCGGCCTGTCAATTCTGATCAACAATCCCCTGGAAATCAGTCTTTGCAAATGTTCACGCAGCAGTGCCTCCTGCATATCAAATTGCCTTTGAGCCCTCAGTAAAAAATCGGAGAGAGGAAAAAATAAATCTCCCTGGCGTTGTTCCAGCTGCTCGATCAACCAAAGCAAGGCACTCTGAATTCGCAGCGGGTGATTTTTTTCAAAGCCCATGGCCCTGGCGATGGCATCCGCACTCTTAAAACCTACGCCCTTGACCTCTGACATCACCCGATAGGGATTGCTACTGAGTATATCCATGGCTTGGTTGGCATAGACAGCAATAATACGATTAAGTGTTTCCTGGCCGATTCCATATGGAGTCAGCTTAATCATCAGTTCTCGCTGATCCCTTAGCGCCTGATAAGAATCACCCACTGTTTGCGCCACTTTTTTACTAATTCCTCTGATCTCCGACAGCCGGGAAGGGTCTTTTTCCAGAATTTCAGGCAATTCTCTTCCAAATCCATCTATCAATTTCTGAGCAGTTTTCACCCCCACGCCCTTAAATCGGCCAGAACCCAAAAACGCCTTCAAACCATCCAAATCAGTCGGAATAAAATGACAAAAAGAGTGTACCTTCACTTGTCGGCCAAAACGGGGGTGAAAGACCTCCTCTCCTTCGATATCAAGCTGATCCCCTGCTTCGACACCAGCCAGTAACCCAGCAATCACCAAGCGATCCCCATTTTTCGAAAAATGCGCAGTAAACACACCAAAACCGCTGTCTTCAGAAAAAAAGATGCGACGGATAACTTTAACTCGATATTGATCCAAGTTTGCATTATATTCCAACCTTGCCTTAATGAAAAGTCTGCACATAGCTTAAAATATTTTGAAATAGTTGCCCTTCCCAAGGAGATGCACCGAATAACATCAAAAAAAACACTAAACCTTTGACAAAAATATATAAAAAATGGTATCTTTTTAATTATGCGCAAGACTATACTTCTACTCTTTGCAATGATACTGGTCTTCTCCCAACTCAGCGCCGAAACCGTTCGGCTGGGTGCTTTTTGTGACTACTTTACTCCAAAAGACCCTTTGATCCAGGAAGTGTATGGTGCGAATGGAGACATTCTTTACGGTCTTAGGCTGAACGTCATGGTGTATAGGGGACTGGCCGTCAGTATATCATACGGTCAGTTCAAAAAAACCAGCAACACCACCGAGCTGGATGACCTCACTCGCCTGACTCTAAACCCATTGACCATAGGCGTTCGCTACACGCCAATGTTGGGGAAAGTAAACCCTTTTGTGGAACTTGCCTACGTCAATCTATCCTTCAAGGAAGAATCCGATATAGGCAACAGTTCCGGCAAACAAAATGGCTGGTCCATCCTTGGCGGAGTCGAGTTCCTCATCTCCGAACGATTCGGCATTTCCCTGGATATTAAAACCCAGGACATTGACGGACCAAAAGGTTCAAACAACGAACCGGTCAATTTTAAAGGATTATCAGGCGGCCTCAGTTTTTTTGTACGGATCTGAGAGACGTTGAAAAAGAGCAACGATCACTACATCATAGTCTAGATGCGGGAAAAATCTGCTGATGGAAATAAAAAATCTGGTAAAAGAAGCTGTTTCAATTGTTGATGTGGCCTCGCTTTATGTAGACCTAAAACCATCGGGAAAACAATTTAAAGCCCTCTGCCCATTTCATCATGAGAAAACACCATCATTTTACATCATGCCAGATAAAGGCACTTTTACCTGTTATGGTTGCCATGCCTTTGGAGACATCTTTACTATGGTGCAACAACAAGAAGGCCTGAGCTTTCCTGAAGCATTGAAATTCCTGATCGACCGATTTCATCTTCCCCTCAGCCAAAACAATCACAAAAACAGTTCCAGTGAACATTTTGAACAGATCAACGCCCTGGCCTTGCATTTTTTCAAGCAGCAGCTTTGGGATACGGGAAACGGTCAACAAGCCCGGAAATATCTTGAGAAGAGGGGCATCACTGAAGAAACATTGCAAACCTACAACATTGGTATGGCCCCAAATCAATGGAATGAGTTAAGCACTCTTTTGAAAAAAGAAGGTTTTTCAGACAGCCAGGGTATCGAAATGGGACTTTTAGCTGTGTCAGAACAGGGGAAGAGTTATGACCGCTTCCGCAATCGTGTCATCATTCCTATTCTATCAATGAACAATAAAGTGCTGGCTTTTGGTGGTCGCGCTCTGGATGATCAACCAGCCAAATACATCAATTCACCAGAAACTCCAATCTACAAAAAGGGCAACCATCTGTTTGCCTTCAACCTCGCCCGTCAATACGTCCGCACCAGCCAGTCCATGATTCTTGTGGAAGGCTATTTTGATCAAATCGCTCTTTATCAGGCTGGCATCCGCAATGTAGCCGCCAGTCTTGGCACGGCTTTAACTGATGAGCAAGCGTATCTGATCAAGCGGTTTTCTGACTTGGTCTATATCTGCTACGACAACGATTCTGCCGGTCAAAAAGCAGCTTTATCGGCAGTCGAAAAACTGTTGGCTCATCAGGTGAGCACGCGGGTGGTTCAGCTCAACTTTGGCAAGGACCCGGATGAAGTGGTCAGAAAAATGGGCTCCAAAGCCTTTATGGACCAACTGGACCAGAGTGTTGAGGGCTTCCGTTTTATACTTCAACGACTGGGCGATTCCACCGATCTTAAAGACCCATTATCAAAAAGCAGAGCCATACAAACACTGGCTCCCATTATTCAGAAGATGGACGATCGGCTTGTTCGCCTTGATTTAATAAAAAAATGCGAAGACTTTTTCAACATTCCTTTCGATGAAATCAAACGCAATATCACCTTACCGCCAGGCGCTAAACCTCCAGTTACGCAACCCTCGGCAGTGCCAACTCTGGCTGAGGCTGAATTTATCAAAATCTTGCTCACGTTTCCCGACAAAATCGTACAAATCAAATCGCTTATCGACGATGATCTTCTTAAAAGCCTTTCCATCGGTCATATTGTTCTTGCCATGCTTCAATCCTCCAGCGACAACCCACAAATCACCGACCGCATCACTTATACCAGTCAGCTGCTCCGTCGTCTCACCGATCCGGACCGTCAGCTGGTACAACGGATTTCTGAGCAACATGACGCATCCCTTCAAACTGCTGCCATAGCAGATGAAATCCTCGAAAAATGTTTGCTCCTATTCATCGAACGATTGAACAAGAAACGAATTGAACTATTGAATCGTCAGATTCATATGGCCGAACAAAATGGCAATACAACACAAGTTCATGAGTTAATGCAAAAGAAAAGTCAGTATATTAAAACATCCCGTAATAACAAACATACGACGCCCCGCTCCTCAGAAGGAGCCGCCAGGAGGCCCTAGTTGGACAGCAAAAAAAATGCTAAAACGGAAAGATCATCTGCCAAACAGAAAGTTGTGGAATTTGTTCTTTCCAAACCAATCCTCGAAGAACTACTTGAAATGGCCAGAGATAACGATGGAGCGATAAAGCGAGACGATTTTCTCAGCTTTATCACTGACAACAACCTTAACGAACACAAGTCAGAAATTGAAAGCCGATTAATTACCGAAAAAATCAAAATAATCAGGCAACAACCTTGCAATAAAAAAGATCGTGACCAGATATATGGTTCTTTTCAGGATGATTACAAAAAAGAGCTCAAGGCCATATTAAAGAGAGCAAAGAAAAATTTTGGGATTGTTGAAAACACTTATATTCTGAATCTTTTCGAAGGTGAGGACAATCTCAAACAGTTCAGGAAACCATTATCCCGTTTCCTGAAAGAAAATGAGGTTCGCATAGTAAAAGTCCCAAAGAGCAAAGCCGTCCGACCCGGAGAAGACAAAAATGAGATTGTCGGCGACCCCGTCAGGCAGTACTTGCGGGAGATGGGCAATGTCAATCTTCTATCCCGTAATGAAGAAATCAAAATCGCCAAACGCATTGAGCGGGGGGAAAAAAAGGTCATTAAGGCACTGTCCAAAACCAATATCGTTCTGAATTCAGTTATCGATCTCGGCCGTGATGTTCTCGAGGGCATCAAAGATATTGATGAAGTCATTGACATTCATGAAGACATCTATGACGAATCTAAAAAGCAGAAAATACGTGACCGTTTTCTCAAGCAATTTGAACGTCTCAATCAACACAAAAGGGAACTAAAGGACCTGAAGAAGGGCAAAACCACCAACTTCCTCATCGCCAAAAAAATGGTTGAAATAACTCACCTCATCCAGGAAATGTCCATTCTTTACGAGCACAAACGGGCCTTTATCAGCAAGATAAAACAACTCAAAGAAAATTATCAGCACATCATGAGCCGCTTGGAAAAGTTGGATCAACAGCTGACTGAAACCAGCGAAAAAGACAAGCAGGCTGAAATCGCCAGTGAAATTGACAACTACAACCGCCGTCTCGATAATCTCAACAAAAAATATGAAATCAGTCCCTTCGATTTATTCAAGACCGGAGCAGATATTGAAGAGGGCCAGCGACTGATTGAACTCTCGAAAAACGATCTGGTCGAATCCAACCTGAGATTGGTTGTGTCCATCGCCAAGAAATATATTAACCGGGGCCTGCAGTTTTCCGATTTGATCCAAGAAGGAAACATCGGCTTGATGAAGGCAGTGGA
>Ga0209287_10001671_pt1 | contig 10760 bp, 10 predicted proteins | sample PPLLak3cmMay2015_2_FD_187255 | JGI IMG/M metagenome (GOLD analysis project Ga0209287, IMG submission 187255) | Freshwater sediment microbial communities from Prairie Pothole Lake near Jamestown, North Dakota, USA - PPLs Lake P8 Core (1) Depth... | ecosystem: Environmental > Aquatic > Freshwater... | reverse complement strand
TGGCAAGGGTAACTAATCCAAGACTGTTTGTTGAGGTATTGTGTGTTTCCACATATTCTTCTGATCCTGATATACTACCTTTCAAGATACTTATTCTGAATGAAACAGATTGATTTGTTATGGGATTATTTGAAGTGCCATCACGTACTACTGCTTGGTAATTAAAGGATTCTGGGACTTGTGCCAATGTAAGATAACTAAAGACTGTGAGAATTGAGAAAAAAAACGCTTTTTTCATTTGATCAAATTTTAAGACAAAGATTTGCTAAGTTAGGAAAGTATTGAATACGAGTCAAATAAAAATTCATTCACCCAGGAGTTACCTCAGATGGATGGATTTACTAACTTCTAATGTTTGAATTCTTTTAACCCTGTAAACTCAGCTTTATAGCTCCCCCCAATTATTGGCATACTAGGATCTTCATGAGACAGACATGTAAGCATTACACCTGCAAAAACAGGTATTGCATTGATCTGACTTGCCAGGCAAAATATATCCTTATGATTTTCAAATAAATCAATAGTAGGTATCTGTGGGTACATTACTGTCTTAACCCAGAAGTCAAACATCTTGTTATTTGGAGCTTTGACAATCATATGAAGATTTTCACCTTTCAGATTACCTGTAGGTTGCACTACATCATAATCTTTAATAACCAGGTACGCAATAAGCAGAGTTAAGCCAAAGTCATGAAGTTCTGTTTCAGTCATTACCTGACCAAGTTTACTGAAATCATCAGGTATATGTGGTATGGGTTTATACTGCCCATTTGGTAATGTTTTGTTTATGAGTTTCATGAGTATAAATTTATTTAGTATAAACCACTCAGTCAAGTCCCCTTATTCAGGGGACCTGGTGAATACAATTAATACAGTTAGCTTTCTTTAAATTGACGAATTAAGTAAACCGAGCACCTATTTGGCTGGTTAATTAATCTTTAATACATCTGACCGAAAGTCCCCAACTCTTTACCGCACCAAAAATACCAACATTAGGGCTACCTGCATTTAACCTCCTTGCCAGTGACCTTACAGGTTCATTTTATTCCGGATTTTTCCCGATCAGTTCTTCAGCAGCTTAATGTTTGCTCCTTTATCGTTTGCAATAATAAGGATATTATATATTCCCGGAGCTCCTTCAATATAAGTACTAATTACCTGGCTGTCTCTGAAAATAGTATTGCTTATAATTTTCCCGTTCACGTCACTGATAACAACCTTAATCTCAGAAATACTTTCTCCAGGGTCAATATATACCAGCCCGCTTGTCGGATTGGGCCATACCCGCAGATTCTTTGTGAGACTGTTCTCCGCGACAATTGCCGTGGCAACTACCGGATAACAAAGAGATACCGCCTCACAGCCATCCCGGGTAACTTTTACGGCATAGTTTCCGCTTGTGGACGGAGTGAAGATCTGGCTGGTTTCCCCGTCTATCGGGCTGCATCCGTCGTCGCAGTCAAGCCACTGATATTCAGCCGGTGTGGCGTTGGCAGTCAATGTCGCCAGATCCTGTGTGACTGAAACATCCACATCTTTGATTGTCAGATCTATAGTGATCGTATGGTCACAGCCATCAGCATTTGGGACTACCGCAACTTTTATTCCTGATGTAGTATAAACGACCCCGTCGGGGGCCGTATAGCTGAAGCATGCCGATTCGGTTATTGATTCTGAGGAGCTGCTTCTTACGTTTCCGTCGCAGTTTTTGTCCCCTTCATCACAGGATTCCGGAGCCCCGGGATAGAAGGATGCATCACTGTCATTACAATCTCCGGAAGGATCAGCAGCTGCTGCCTCGCCCGAATCGTCACAGTCACAGTCAGCGCTCACAACTGTTGAGCTTACATCAGGCCTGTAACCGTCATCATCGGCATCCTTATAGCAAAGCTCCTCTCCGTTACAATCCTGGTCCACACCATCAGCAGGAATCTCTGCAGCTCCAGGGTGAACGGAAGCATTGGCATCATTGCAATCTCCTGAAGGTTCAGCGGCTGTTGCTTCTCCTGCATCAAGGCAGTCACAGTCGGCACTGATAACTGTTGAGGAAGCATCGGGCCTGAAACCATCATAATCGGTATCGCGGTAACATAGCTCAAGACCATCGCAATCCTGGTCCACACCGTCGCCAGGAATTTCTACTGCACCGGGGTATATAGAAGGATCAACATTATTACAGTCAGCACCATCCGATGAACCGTCATCATCAGTGTCAGAGTCATTAGGGTCGCTCTCTGATGCGTCCACCAGACCGTCATGATCAGCATCTTCTGTCCCATCTGTAAATCCGTCATTGTCGGTATCTGCATCCCTTGGATCCGTGACTGAAGCAGGATCTGCATCTACTGTATATCCTGCTGCAGTTCCAAGGAATGCTACCCTGTTGCCGGCATATGAACCACCGCTTATACCGGCCGGAACAGGTGTTGTGCGGCCTTTTTCCAGGCCGTCAGTTAATGCATCATTATCCGTGTCAATATCTTTCGGATCTGTTTCAGTCGCATCCAGGACCCCATCATAATCCTGGTCTTCATCGCCATCTTTCAGACAATCATCATCGGTATCTGCATCAACAGGGTTGCATTCTGTGGCATCCTTTACACCGTCATGATTCTTGTCTTCATCTCCGTCATTTATGCCGTCATTATCTGAATCCGTATCAAGAGGATCTGTTTTTGAAGCCGGGTCACTGTCTCCAAACCATGAGCCGGCTGTACCCAGATAGGGTTTACCTGAGTAATCACTCACACCAGCGGGCACCGGTGTTGAACGTCCTATTTCCAGTCCGTCATTAAGGTCATCATCGTCTGTATCGGAATCTAGCGGATTCAGTGAATAGTCTGCTTCATCCCCGTCACTTATGCCATCATCATCTGTATCAGCATCAAGAGGGCTGGTTTCTCCAATGTTGAGAGAGCCGTTAAGGTTAGTGTCCTCATATCCGTCAGACAAACCATCATTATCCGTGTCGCCATCACCCGTATCGGTTCCGTAAATAAGCTCAATAGCATCCTCTAAACCATCGCCATCAGTATCCTGTGCAAATACTGCCGAAGCTGATGTTAAAAGGATGCAGATTATAAAAAAGATGCTCTTTTTCATGATACTGATCTTATTATAAAAGTTATAATATTGTAATTCTGATGTTTGCTTATAGTTACATGTCCTGATCCGTATCAGGCAGAATTATTCATAAAACTAAGCAAAAATTGTTATATCACCCATGATCAGATCAGGATCGGTAATACCAGTGAACTCAATCTGCGGTAAGGGGCGCCTGCTTTCTCAATGTACTGAGGGATTCAGATCAAGGGATCATCCGGATCTGTTGGATTCTCAAAATTAATAAAGACATCTGTCAAATTCATACACATGCTCAAACAAATACTTAAAGTATATCAGTGCGAGGAAGTTAAAATTTAATTTACTTTGGAGTATAATTCTGTTAAGCATGATCAGGACATCGGAAAAGAATAGTGTCTTTACAGTATTGCTTGTTGCAATTATCCTGAGTGGATGTGTTCCGGTTCAATATGCACACCTGGCAAAAGACCTGAAGGAAGCATATCCCGGACAACCGGAGGGTTATCTTACTGTATTTAACCTTCCAAACAGCAAGACGATATTACCACCACCGCCGCAACCCGAATCTGCAGCCCTGGCCCTTGATATTGAAATATCTGAAAAGTATCTTAAATCAGATGATTTGCTACGCTGGAAACAGGCACAGACAGATGCAAACCTTGACTTTCCTGTATCAATAGATTCTTTTACATTGGTTCTCGATACAGAAATCTCCCTGGAATCAGCACCATACCTGTATCTTCTTCTTAACAGAGTTATTGCTGATGCTTCTGCATCAACAGCTGCAGGCAAAATATATTATAAGCGGCTGCGGCCGTTTCTGGTCAATAACCAGCCAACATGCGACCCGGAAGCGGAAATCTATCTGAGAACCAGCGGAGCCTACCCCTCAGGACATTCAGCAATCGGCTGGACCTGGGCGCTTATCCTGGGTGAGCTTTTCCCCAACCAGGTAAATGCAATACTGATAAGGGGAAGGGAATTCGGAGAGAGCAGGGTTGTCTGTAACCTGCACTGGTACAGTGATGTTGTTGAGGGAAGACATATGGGTTCTGCAACAGTGGCTGCCCTTCATGGAAACGAAAAGTTCATGCATGATCTTGAAAAGGCAAAACAGGAAGTGAAAAAGATCACAGGAAGAACATTCCGCACAGCAGGTAACTGAATCAATTATCACTCACGCATCTTACAGAGAATCCGCTGACCTTGCTGGTGCTGGTCCTGTCAATGTTGCTGTAATTGTATCCCATTGAACGGTAATATGCTTCAGTAGATGAAAAGGCGGTTGAAGACCACCAGTACCCTTTTTGCTTTATGCTGTTGTAAGTGCCGACATTAACGCGGTAACCTCCCGGTAGAGCAGAAAATCCTGATTCATTCGTTGCTCCGGAATTTGGAACACTCCAGTGTGCGGTGCCTGACTCCTTAAGCTTCGCCCCGGCGCCGGATTCACCCCCAAGATATGTCACCAGAATACTCCACTCTGCATCGGAAGGAACATGCCATCCGGCAGGACATAGCTTATCTGAACCGGCAGCGTGCCAGTTATACAATGCCCCGTATCCGAGCGAATCGCCGTTATACCAGCAATATGAGGCAGAGGTCGCTGAGTACCACGTTGTGGAAACAGGAGTAAAAGGAATGATTGTACCGTCGTTAAGTTTTGTGACTTTAAGGTTCTCAGCCATCCAGGTCTGGGTTCCTATACTTATGGTCTTATAAACGTTGCCATCAATATCGGTGACAGAGCCGTAAACCAGACCGGGGTTGAAAACTATACTGAAGCTGCGGGGGCTTGTTGTTGTAAAGGATATTTCGCTGCCATAAGTAGTGCCACCTGAATATTCAGCTTTAAGCCTGAAGAAATATTCTGTACCGGAATTAAGTCCTGAAAGATTTGCATAGACTGACTTGGTTGTATCACTACTCAATGTTCCGGGCGTACCGCTTACTGAATTTTTAAATTCAGTTGAAGTATCATACTCAAAACTTATTGTACAGACTTTATTGTCAGCGTTAACAGATCCGTTCAGGGTTGCCCATCCCCGGCCGACATTGGATGCGTTTTTCGTTGTTACTGCAAATCCTGATGTCTCTTCCTCCTCTTCGTCCTTCTTGCAGGAAGTAACTGCAAGCGACAAACTCAGAATAATGAGCAAGAGTACCAACGGAAGATTGTACGATTGTTTCATATCGGGCAAAAATACTAAAAATGCGGATTCAGGAATTAAACGAAACCAATAGAAGATTATTGCTTCATTTATTCGTCGTTCGCTTTACACCGGACTGGCAATGCGTTCCATTTCTCAAATGTGCCCATAGTCTTGCTGTGAAAGTCATAGCTCAGTCCCACAATAGCCGCATTGGAAGGCTTTTCTCCCGGCATAAGATTCTGGGTATCTTCGGTTGATGTCCACCAGAGTGTTTTTGTCCCGGGCTCATAATCCTCACTGAAAGATGATATATACCCTGCAGGCAAAGCGGTAAAGTATATTTCATTATTGGCGCCTTCATTCGGGGCTTTCCAGTGAGCTGTTCCGGCCTCCTTGAGCTTGGCAGGATTATCTCCAGATCTTTCAGAACCTCCGGCATAGTCCATTATGTCGTTCCACTCTTCCTCAGTCGGAACATGCCATCCTTCAGGGCAAAGCTTACCTGTTGCCACGGCATACCAGTTGTAAATAGCTCCGTAGGTTTCTGCATATTCCACACTGTTTATAAAATAACCGCGGGCAGGTACCTTTATATCATTCCATTTTGTGTTATCATACACAATTTCAATTGGGGTGCCATCATTAAGTTTGAATGTATTCAGGTTCTGAACAGTCCAGACACCCAATTCTGTCATAATGATCCTGTATACATTGCCATCAAGATCTCTTATCGGCATTCCTTCATTCGGATACTCTTCCTGTCCGGAGAGTGAAAATGTAAATACGACAGCTATCACTGCAATTGAAATGAAACGATAAATTTTATTCATATTTTCTGTTTTTAGTTTCTGTCATGTGTATAAAAGTAATGATTTCCGTATCATTTCATGTCAATTGTTTTGAATACCCTGTATGAATGTGGTTTTATGGTGATCTCAAAACTGTATGTCGGATCAGGCTGCCTGTTACGGAAAGCAAAAACCGGAACGACAGTGCCCTGAAGCGATTCCCCCGAAAGCAGATCGCTGATCGTTTTAACCGGTTCGTTCGCGATGATCTTGACCGTCACAGGTTCATTCAGAAATGACTCAACTATGAATGTTCCGTTGTCGTATATAAACAGGCTAACCATAGAGGGACCTTCAAGCTTTATGTTGAAATCCTGAGTGGCCACAGCCCTGATCCTGTTAAGTACTTCTGGCGGATATTGATATAGGTCCGAGAAATTATCAGGTATTGTAAGCACATAAAGAAAAGCTTTAGAATACTGCGCCCTGTGAAGTATGGGCCAGCCTGTTGCCCCTTTTGTTGCAGTAACTTCTTCCCATGAATCGTTGGTCAGGTAATTGATCTGTGGAATCAGGATCTCCTGTGAAGATTGTGCGCTCCGGCCCCATCCTGCCCTGAACTCTTTAACCAGTGCTTTCCTGTCGGTGTAAGTCAGTTCAACAATATCTTCAATGCCTTTTCCCTGCAAGGCTCTGAGCAAACCTGAAGTGATCATTACATTTTTACCTGCCTGCAGCCGCTCCCTGATCTTTTGTACGATCTGCGGGTCAGATTTTGCTGATTCTGTGAGGATTATATTTTTCCCATCCATAGGGAAAGAGGGCAAGATATCCATCGGGATGCCAATCATTCCGAGATAATTCTGAAGAAAATCCTCTCCGGTGGCATGGTATGGACGATAACTTTTTACTCCGGCAGGATTTCCGAGCAAGCCCAGGAACTTATCGACATTCTCAAAAGTAAGTCCTGCAGCCCTTGCAATTGTTGTCGGAGTAATGGTTTTGGCACCGGTCTGAACAGGTTTCATCATCTCATCCCAGTCGAAGCTGGTGCCTGTTCCCTGCCATGCTCCCTTCAGCTGGGGACGAATAAGCGTCTGCAGCTGCCTGTAATCGAACATTGTTATTTCGGGAGCTTTGGCAAAAAGTGTAAGCCAGAATTGTTCGGCATAACGGTCAAGATAAAAGGCTGCGCCTGAATCGACCCATCCGCCACCGTTACGTCCGGGGGCAAGGTTATTAAAGTATCTGATGATCAGGTAGCTTAAATATTGCTGAAGGTGCTGATCGGTAAAAACAGGATCACGGGTCTCGTTGCCGGTATAGATGCCGTCGAACATTGAAGGTTGTGTCTCAAGGTTGAAGCCCAATCCCTGGAAATGCTCGTACCAGTTTGGATATTTTATTACAACCTTAACCTTCGGATTGACTTTTTTTGCCGGATCAATTACCAGCTCACGGGCAGCTTTTGTCATTAATTTAAGGCGGTAGTCAGTCCAGCTCATTTCTCCCTTTGCCTTGATGCAGAGATCGCATTTGCAGCTGGTAAAAAAGAAATCGTCAAGTATGAACTCATCGAAATACTTTGCGGTATATTCTGCGATCTCCTTTACTTTTTTCCGGTGTTCGGGGTTTGTAAAGCAGAAGGTCTCAAAATTGTTGCTCTCATCAATGGTATAAGTGATGCCTCCTGCTACCTGTAAGCCTTTCGACCTGAAGAATTTTATTGCGGATTCAAGTGTCTTCTCATCCACTATCAGCAGATCGCGGTGAGTTTCAAGATATATTTTATCTATTTTAACCTGCTGGCTGATGAGGTTCCATGTCTCTTCAAGCTTTTTCTGGTCGGCCATTTCCTTCACCTCATAGGCTCGTGTATAGACTGAAACGGTGAAGTTTTTGTAAAAGGGCGGTTTTTGTGCTGAGGTGATCAAAAAGGAAATTGTAACAATCAGCATTAGGAACATTTTCTTCATTTGACGGATGAATTAATTGTGAATGGAAAAATAAAGATAAAAAAAATCCGGCAACAGGGCCGGATTGTTAATCTTTATCAGTTTAAACTGTTTTATCTGTATACATATTCGGTCTCTCCGTTCACTTTCACCGGGTATCCTTTATCGTTATACTCGTATGCATAAGTTATAACTGAAACTTTCTCAACTGACGGATCCACCTCAAAATGAATCGTATAGGTCTGCTTAACAATATTGTTGGGATTTGTATTTCTTCCGGGTGCGACAAGATGCCTGAAAGCGTAATAAGGGTTATTCTTGTCGTCAAATTCATATTCAGTTGTTGTGCTTAATTCCGGTAAATCGCCTCCCCAGTAATTATACCTTTCTTCCCTGATCAGATTCCCCGAAGCGTCATAAAAATAGTCCGTGTAGGCTGAGGGATTACCCTGCCAGGATGACTGTGACCTTATTATCCTGTAATTCTCATAGGTAAAGGTAGAATATTCCGGACCTGAAGCGGTAGCACGCATATAGCTCTTTTTAACCAGCCTGTTTTCGCTGTCGTATTCAAGCTCCTGCGTAAGGCTTTTTTCGGTATTGGAAGGATCCACCCACTCAGTCCGGTTCATGGAGGCCTGAACGACAGTTGAATTACTGCTGTAAGTTCCCGGATCAATATAGAACTCTGATTTTACGAGCTGGTTATCATTATTATAGCTGTGCCTGGTATAGGTGAATCTGGTCCTGTCTTCAATTGGCAGATTTTGCGTGTTGTATGAATACCTGTGCACTACCTCTCCATTGTCAATAATCTCGCTTAACAGCTCCATCCCTTCATTTTCGATGTTACGCTGATTGTTTTTCTCGCATGATGCAAATGCCAGTGCACTGATAAAAATTATGGTTACCGGAAGTTTTCTCATAGCACGGTAAAGTTAGGCAGAATCCGGATAAATGTATCAAAAATCATTCCAAAGGATTCAGGAATCGTCCTGATTTTACTGTATCAGTAAATTGCTTCATGAAACGGGAGGCAGGAGCGCCATCGACAATGTTGTGATCAAAAGATGCCGTAATGCAGAGATGCTCTTTTTCCGTTATCGTGGTTCCCTCCCTGACCGGTTTAAGGTTGATCCCACCGACCGTTATAAGAACTGTCGCTGAGCCATGCGGAATGAACCAGGTGCTCTCCCGGCTGAACATTCCTACTGCAGTAACTGCCACTTTACCATATCTCATTCCCATCCTGATATTCCTGTCAGCGATCCTGATAAAAGTTTTGATCAGAAATCCGGGAATTAATCTGAACCATGTACTTCCAGTCAGGTTGCCGAGTTGCTGACTTTCCTTATTCTGGGCAGCCCTGATCTCGTTATGGATCTCTCGTAAACTCTTTGCCTGAGCTTTGCTTATTGCCATTGGCTCAGGTACTCTTTCTCCTTTCAGCTCTCTTTCAATCAGCACCGAAACAGTCACTTCATTAAGGATGACCTGTCTGCGGCCGCTTATGAACGAATTAAGGAGAGGGTGATCTTTTATGACCTGTGCCAGGCAGGTGACAACATATGCTGTCAGCGATAATTTCTCTCCTGTTTTCTGAAAATATTCATTGATTATCCTTCGCGGTTCTGAAATATCAACCTCGGTGATACAATGAATTGTATTCTTCTCCCCGGTGACAGTTGCAGAAGCTATTACAGCTTTACGGTTGAATGTCAGCGGAATGACTTTATATCCGTCTTTTTGTTTCATTAAAAATGAAATCCTTTAACCGCAAAGGTCGCAAAGAAAAGCAAAGTACGCAAAGATTATCTCTGCTTGCCGGTTATCTCCTCAATACTTAGCTTAAGTATCAACACATTCTCAACCTCTTTTTCAGAGTATTCGTTATTGCCGGTTTTGCCGTAATGAGACATAATTATATCAAGACCCTCTTTTTTCCCGTTGAAATCCGTTATAAACTCAATGGTTCCATAACCAATCACTGACCTGTATTCTGCACCCCAGTCACAGGGCTTCTCCTTTTTAATGATCTGAGAGGAGAGCTCTATTTCAAAGCAGACCCGGTTATCATGTTTCAGAAGCTCAATTTTCTTACCAAGAGGCGATGAGTGAAAATATATGGCATTGTTACTGTAACCATAGTTTAGAGGGACGATATAAGGCCTGCCGTTATCGATCATAGCTATCCTGCAGACTTCAGATCCGGAGAGTATCTCTTCAATAATTACCGGGTCTGTTATCTCAAATTGCTTTCTTCTCATAATTATTAAATAATCTATGTTGCCAGTTACTTGTTGCTTGTTGCTTGTTGCTTGTTGCTTGTTGCTTGTTGCTTGTTGCTTGTTGTAAAAATATTTAGTATCTTTAAAGTTCGTTGTTTTTTCGTGCTAAATCAAAATAAAATGAGTAGTTATAAGGATTTGGAAATCTATAAGATAGCTTATGATCTTGCAAAAAAGACTCATTATGCCTCGCTAAAAATGCCCTCATTTGAGCTCTATGAGCAAGGCAGCCAGGTTCGTCGATCTACAAAAAGTATTAAGGATCAGATATCTGAAGGCTACGGGAGACGAAGGTATAAACCTGAATTCATAAAGTTTTTAACTTATTCACAATCATCCTGCGATGAAGCCACAGGTCAAATTGAGATGATTATAGATTTATATCCTGATATAAAGGATTTTACCGGACTGCTTCCTGAATATGAAATCCTCGGAAAGAAAATAAACATGTTTATCCAGTACGTAGAAACCAGCTGGAAACTCTGATCGAAC
>Ga0209287_10001667_pt1 | contig 10772 bp, 5 predicted proteins | sample PPLLak3cmMay2015_2_FD_187255 | JGI IMG/M metagenome (GOLD analysis project Ga0209287, IMG submission 187255) | Freshwater sediment microbial communities from Prairie Pothole Lake near Jamestown, North Dakota, USA - PPLs Lake P8 Core (1) Depth... | ecosystem: Environmental > Aquatic > Freshwater... | reverse complement strand
ATATTTAGTTCTGGGTGAACATCCCGTTATAATACTTCCTGAAATCAGAAGCGAAATCAGCCATAAGATTTTTGTCCTCATATTTTTCTGTCAATATTTATAAAACTGTAAATTATCATTATTTCTTGCAACAATGACAAGTTGATTTTTATTTATTTTCAGTATCTTCAGATCGCGTATCTCCCCCCTGGTAAAAAAGCCCGATTTGAGAGGTGAAAGGGGCTGCCATTTTCCTTCAACGGTTCCTTTTAAGAGCAGTCCGTAGCTGGCATCATAGATCCCTGTTTCAGGTTTGGCCCGGTAGAGGTTTCCGCCTGTTAATATGTCACAAATACCGTCATTATCAAAATCATCCGCAGCAATTGCAAAAACCGGCGAGAATTGGGCTTCAGGAGGGAGCGGGGACAGGGTAAATGATTTATTGCCATTATTTATCATAAAACAGCTCTCCATGATTTTTGCATTTAATATGACTGACCTTTCCAATACCTCTGCCGGGAAAATATTATCAATTGTCTGATCTTTATAGTCATTATACGTCTTATATTTATTCTTCAGGGAAGGGATTTGTCTTACAAGATCATCCTTCATCACCGCAGGATAAGATCTGTTCCCTTTGTAACCACAGATTATTTGTTCAATACTTCCATTCAGATCAAAATCATTCACGTACATGGTTAAAGGCTTTTGGTCAGATGCTTTGAAAAAAGAGTTCAATCCGTGATTGCCCACAACAAAATCGACATTCCCGTCGCCATTCAGATCCCTTGCAATAACAGCATTCCACCAGCCTTCGGTATTCAGTAAGCCGAACCGTTCAGATTCGTCTTTGAACACTCCCCGCTCATTAACAAATATCTTTACCGGCATCCAGTCGCCAACTATAACCATGTCAGGATCGCCATCATTATCTATATCGGCCCATTTCATATCTGTAATCATGCCTGTATTTACCAGTTCGGGCGCCCTACCGGCTGTAATATCCGAAAAATTTCCCCGGCCATCATTTTCCAGGAGATATCCATTAACCGGCAAGCCATATTCAAACGGGCGCAGGCGGACACCAACGAAAAGATCCATATCACTATCATTGTCAAAATCTGCCGCCTCAACGCAGGAACTGCTTTCAAACCCGGATGCAGGAAGCATTTGTGGTGATTTCGAGAATTTACCTTTTCCGTCATTAAAATAAAGTCTGTCGAACAATGCTGACGAACTTGAAGGAAATTCATTTCCGCCACTGGTTACGTATAAATCCGGATCCCCGTCACCATCAGCATCGAAGAACACACAATCTGTATCCTCTGATTTTTTGTCAGTTTTAAATAATTCCAGATTAGTATTATTGAAATGACCCTGCGGATGCTGTACAAACAGGGCTCCGGGATAATCTCTTGCACCACATATATACAGATCTTCAAGTCCATCCCTATTCACATCTCCCACAGCAATATGCGGTCCCTCATTTGACAACATCCTGAATAGAAGCCTGTCTCTCTCAAAATCCACAAAGTCGTTTTCCCGGTGTGTAAAATCAATGCCCATAACTCTTTTAACATTCTTGAAGACTTGCGGATACTGTTTTTCAATTAACCTTGAATTTCTTTTTCCCGCGTCTTTTTGATCTAGAATAAGTAATTGATTAACAGCGACATCTTGCAAAAAAGTGGTTTTGCCATCAGGCCAGTTTACCAGCAGGGAATCGATTAAGCTTACTGATCCGAGTCCGAAATGGAGGCGGCAATCTACAGAAGATTTAAAACCGCGCATAGGCATAAGTTCCTGGTAATTTATATTTTCTTCACAGTAAAGTGTGACATTGGCGCCAATCGCTCCTGTATTTTGCCCTGTGCCCTTAAGGGTTACTGTAAGATAGTTGGCATCGGTTCTGGCTTGTGACTCATTTCTGAAAACAAAAGGAGGCATATTTACATTATTGATAACCAGGTCGAGGTCCCCGTCGTTGTCAAGATCACCATAGGCAGCCCCGTTGGAAAAGGAGGGGGTATTCAAACCCCATTCATCTGAAAGGTTGGTAAACGTCAGATCGCCATTGTTATTAAAGGCATAATTGGAAATCCTCACTGACGGTATATTATCAATGAGACTTAAAATCGCTGATTCCTCGCTTTTAATCAACGACCTCATAATGGCCGGATTTGAATATATATCCAGAAAGTCACGGTCCAGAAGATCCTTATAGATGCCGTTGGCAACAAAAATGTCTCTCCATCCGTCATTGTTAAGGTCCATTATCAATGCTCCCCAGCTCCAGTCGGTTGAACTGACACCACTCAATCTTCCTATTTCGCTGAAAGAACCGTTTCTGTTATTTAACTGAAGAACATTCCTGGCAAACTGGTGATAATAACCTTTAAGGACTTTCATCCGGTATGTGTCCCAATTCTCAAACAGCACCTTTGTCTTAAGCCGTTCATTGTCTTCAGCTGTCATCTCTGTTGTAAAGATATCCGGCCAGCCATCATTATTTATATCAGCCATATCAGCGCCCATTGCTCCAAGGCTTATCTCACGCATTTGTGATTCGAGCGATTCGGTAAAAGTGCCGTCTCTGTTATTGATATACAGGTAATCACGCTCAAAAAAATCATTCGATACATAAATATCAATCCATCCGTCACGATCAATGTCCCCTGTGGAAACGCCAAGGCCAAATCCGATTTTGCTGGAATAGATCCCGGCTTCTTTTGTCACCTCAACGAAATGCCCTTCATCATTCCTGAAGAGTTTATTTCCACCAAGGGAGTCTGGTATCTCCCGCTGCCCCTGTTTCATATCAAAATCTGTGACAGACTGGAAGGAATTGTTAAGCAAATAACAATCAAGATCTCCGTCGCGGTCATAATCAAAGAAGGATGCATGGTTTGATAAACCAAAAACTGCAAGTCCATATTCTTCAGCTTTCTCCGAAAAGGTCAGATCGCCGTTATTAATAAACAGTTCGTTAAAGCGATGTTTACCCTGAGGATCACCTGATTTGCAGATATAAATATCAAGCCATCCGTCGCCATTGATATCTGCAATACTTACTCCGGTGGACCATGATCCCAAACAACCCACACCTGCTTTTTCGGTTATATCCTTAAAAAGAAAATTGCCTTTGTTTAAATAAAGTTTGTTTCCTGTCTGGTTTGCACAAAAAAAAATGTCGGGAAGGCCATCATTGTTAAAATCACCAAGGCCAATACCTGCGCCATTATAAAAGTTCCTGTAAGTATATGTATTGTATTCCTCGGTATTTTCCACCTTGTTTATGAAATCAATATTTGTATGTTGTTCGTAGAGAAGAGTAAATAACTGTTTTTGAATAAAATAAGATTGTTCAGTATTGCATGAGCATAGAAGTATGGGCATTAACATTTTCAATGCCGGGGAAAAACAATTAATCCTGTTATAACGCATACTAAGAGACGGTCATTTTAAATCCGAATTCTGATAAAGAAAAAGAGAGCAGGTAAATTTAGTAATAACCTGCTCTCTTGAGAGATATTATTCAGATAATACTAGTAACCCGTGTTCTGAACCAGATTGGGGTTAGCAGCAGTTTTATCCTTATGTATCGGGAATATTGTAAGATATGAGCCTTTTTTCACTACATCACCAGGATTATAGTATGGAAGAATCCATTTCTCAAGTTCGTCCCATAACCCCCAGCGGATAAGATCCTGTCTCCTGTGATTTTCGGCGAACATCTCACGTCCGATTTCATTTAACAGTTCTCCGCCTGCAACACTGGGTCCTGTCATATCATAACTGATAGGTCCGTCAAGAGAAGTAAGGGCAGGCACTCCGGCCCTGTTTCTGACCAGGTTTACAAGGGTAAGTGCCTGAGCTACATTTGCGGCTCCGCCTTTGCGCCATAATGCTTCAGCTTTCATGAGAAGTACATCGGCATAACGAAAAACGGCGTAATCATTGCTCATGTTATCAGGCTGGCTTCCAAGGGCTATTTCCCATTTGCCTATCCTGACACCGGACTGACGATAAGCCTGGGGGCCAAGCTCATTGATCTGACCTTGTGTTGACCCGATGTTTCCGAAATTCAGAGGTGCACCATCGGGATCTCCAGGCAGCGGAACAGGCAGGCGGTTGGGCTGGGGTACTTCGAATCCGTCGTCCATAACAAGCCCTCCTCCAGCCTTATATTGATACCCGGCAATAAAAGTGCCTCTTTTTGTGGCAGGACCTGTAAGAGTCCCGGCATCTCCTTTTCTTAAATCGGCATCGTCGTAAGAATTATAGAATTCTTCCATTGCACAGAATCCGTTCCATGGCTGAGCAGTCAGATTATATGTTTGCTGGCTGCCATAATGCAATGACCTTACAGCTATATTAAAATTCCGGAAAAACACCTGGTCATAGGGAATTGCAAAAATGAATTCCTTTGATCCTGAATTGTTTACATTGAAGTTTGAAAAATAGTTGCTTTCCAGGGAATATTTTCCGGAATTGATAACCTCATCACATGCGTCAATCACTTTATCCCACTGGGCTGTTCCGCTGTAAACCTGAGCATTGAGGTATAATTTGGCAAGCAGTGTTTGTCCGGCGTAGAAATTCATTCTTCCATAAGTTGTTCCATCAACAGCATCAGAAAGTTTTGGAACAGCTGTTTCCAGATCGTCAACAATGAAATTATATACTTCTAACCTTGATTTTGTGGAAGGAGCTGCCTCAGCAGTGGCAAAATCAGTAACCAGGGGCACATTGCCAAACCAGTCAATAAGCTGCCAGTAGAAGAAACCGCGAACAGTTTCAAGTTCAGCAATAAAAGCATCGGCACTTGCCTGATCAACCTGCCCGCTCTCCACAAGACTCTGGAACTGATAGATCAGTCTGTTGGCTGTATTAACACCTCCGAATCCAAAATTCCAGCCTCCGTTGAAATAACCATCTTCAGTGTTATAGGAATGCAAATGAGCTCTTCTGAGAGTTCCTCCGTCATCCCAGTCCTGACCTCTTGTCGGAACAACTATCTCATCTGTCATTATTTCATGCAGTGACCAGGGGTCATTTGAGGCGAAATCTGCAAACTGTGTGTATGCGGCACCAAGGGCTGAAATGAATTCTTCTTCGGTTTTGAAGAAATTGGCCGGTGTCACGGAATCGAACAGTTCTTCATCCAGATTGGTACAGGACTGATTCAAAGTTGTTACCAACAAGGCAAATAATGCAACTCTTATCAGTAACAAATATCTTTCTAAATTATGTCTTACTATTGTTTTCATGTCTTATACTTTTTCAGGATTAAAAAACAATGTTTGCACCAAAAGTAACAGATCTTGTTCTGAACCAGGTATTTCTTCTGTCAATACCCGGTATAAGAGGATTGTTGTTACCTTCAATATCTCCATACCTCGGGTTCGGATCCGCACCTTTGTATTTAGTTATATAGAATAAATTGTTACCGGCAAAGTACAGTCTGATCTTGCTGAAACCTGTACTCTGAGGTACACTGAAATTATAACCAAGGCTCATGTTATCGAGAGTGACAAAATCGGCATTTTCGATATGAGTGCTGTTCAAAACACCTGAAGAGTTGTTCAGGTAAGTCCCTGATGTCGGATTCTTCATGTCTTTTGCTGTTTTCGGCAGATTATAAGAACCTATCATTTTAGGAACTTCATAGAAGCCGCGGTAGGAATTAAGCAGATCGTGGCCGAATACTCCACGGAAGAAAACGCCCAGATCCCAGTTTTTATAGCTAAAATTGTTTGCAAACCCCAACAAAAATTTCGGCAAACCGTTGCCGACAATCTGCCGGTCGAGAGTACTGATGGATCCGTCGTTGTTTGTATCTTCAAAGATCAGGTTCCCGCTTTCGTCAATTTCTTTGTATACCAGAGCCAGCAGCTGCCCTATAGGCTTTCCTTCTTCAGCTCTGATAAGGGGTACGTCAGACTGCCCGGGTGCACCCATGCCTCCCAGGTCACGGATTCCGTACTTCAGATCAGCCCCATTAAAACTACCTGACAGGGAAACCAGCTCGTTAGCGAGGTTGTAGGATGGGGTCATGGTTATACTATAGTTTATATCACTCGTCTCAACAACATTCCATGTAAGTGATAATTCCAGACCGCTGCTTTTTATTTCACCAAGATTCACAAGAGCCCTGTTATAAATGTTCGGCGGAACAGGTACTTCATATTCAAAAAGCAAATCTGTTGTGGTTCTTGTATAAAAGTCAAATGAGCCGACTAATTTTGAATTCAGGAAAGCAAAATCAACCCCGATATCTATTTCGCTTTTCTTTTCCCATTTGAGATCAGTATTTGCATTACTTACAGGTGAATAGCCTGGTACAAATTCCCCGTTATAGAAGAAGTTACCGCTCGGACCAAGGCGAAGTAACGATAAATAACTGTTTCCCGGCTGGTTTCCTGTCAGACCATAACTGGCACGGAGCTTAAGGACGTTGACAGCATCGTTATTAATAAACCCGGCAAGGTCCATTCCCCCTCCGATGGATGGGAATAATCCCCATCTGTTATCTTCTCCGAAACGCGATGAGCCTTCATACCTTGCACTGGCGGTCACAAACCAGGTGTCTTTTATATTCAGGTTGATAATTCCGAAGAATGCAATAAGTTTATATGAGTTTTTGTAACTTGACACAGTCCCTATCCCGTTCTTAAAATCGAGGGCTGCACTGAGATTGTTGTAAGTAAAGGCATCAGTCAGAAAATCACCGCCTTCTGCGGAAGAGCCTTCATATTCAAAGTCCTGATAAGAATAACCTCCGACCGCATTGAGATTTACCGAAGTAGCGATATCACCGGTCCAGCGGGCGGATGTTTCAAAAAGCTGGTTGGTATTGATATTAAAACTTCTGCTGGCCAAACCGTTTCTGTTCATTCCTACCCAGTAACTGTTTTTATCGTAATATTGGCCTCTCAGGAAATTGTTATTCTGCCTCGAGTAGAAAGCGTCAACGGATAATCCCTTCACTATCTGATAAGTACCTTTAACTGCTAAAAGTAACATTCTGTCTTTGCCGTCATTCATGTTTTGTTCAAGGATCTGAACGGGATTATAATAATCATATAGTACTTGCTGGAAATATCCGTCATATATCTCATATGCTGCATCGGTACTTCTTACGGGAGCTGTCGGATTATAAACAGAAGCATACCGGAATGCATCGGCAAAGCCATATTGGGCCGTCACATCTGTAGCACCGAGATTGACATCCAGGGTAAACTTATCATTTAAAGCTTTCTGGGTAAAGTTTATTCTTCCATTCAGCTGCTTACGTCCGGTATTAAGAATAACACCCTTTGAATCATGGTAATTGATGGATGCCCGGTAGCTTGAGTTCCCCGCTCCGCCCGACATGGCAAGATTATGTGTGTGTGAAACGGCAGTCTGTGTAGTTTCTTTGAACCAGTCAGTACTGCTTCCAAAATCAGTTCCTGCACCAATCTCAGCGGAAAGAGCTCTCCATTCAGCAGCAGTCATAACAGGAGTTGTTTTGGCAACCATTTCTGCGGTAATATAACCATTGTAGTCGATAATTGAAGTACCTTTTTTACCTTTCTTGGTCGTAACAATGATAACCCCGCTGGAACCCCTGGTTCCGTAAATAGCTGCAGCGGACCCATCTTTCAGCACACTCATCGTTTCAATGTCATTCGGATCAACATTCTCAAGAGATGCGCCAAGCACGCCGTCAACCACAATTAATGGTTGTGTATTGGCACCAATGGTACTTAATCCCCTCAGGCGTATGTTGTAGCCCTCATTTGGATTGCCTCCGGGTCTGCTTAAGGATAATCCGGCAACTTTACCAACAATCAGCTGTTCAGGGCGGTTTACATATCCCTTGTTGAATTCCTCTGATTTTACATTGGCAATTGAACTGGTAATCTCTTTCTTTCGCTGCTGGGTGTATCCTGTAACAACGATTTCACCCAGAGTGCTTACCGCAGGAGCCAGTTCAACATTGATCGTTGCCTGGCTGCCAACAGTAACCTGTTGAGGAGTGTAGCCAATGAATGAAAAAACAAGGATCGCATCAGGACCAGGAACTGAAATGCTGAAATTACCATCAGCATCAGTTATTACTCCGGTTACAGTCCCCTGGACAATAATATTCACACCAGGCAGAGCGCCTTCCGCTTCTGAGGTTACTTTACCGGTAACCGTTCTTTGCTGAGCACTTGCCAGGCTTACCGTGAAGCAAAACAGGAAAATAGAAAAAATCCATTTCCTGAACAGCATAAAAACAACTTTTTGGGTTCCCATCGTAGAATTATTAAGGTTAGTTATAGGTTAGTTAAAATAGTCTTAATTTCAAATTCCTGCTCCCGCTAAAATCAATCAGGCTTATTTAATGATTGTGATTATACAAATATAAAATTATTAAAGAAATTAAAAACAGATTAACGCTTTTTTTATAGGGAAAATGGAAGAGTCCACAGCAAACGTTTGAAATGTAATCTGATCATGCTTTTCAGAGCGGATTATGAAAATATTGTTTAGTTTTTCCACCGCTTCCGGGAATCAAATTCTTCGCGCCGGCCTCATTTTCATATCACAGGAAAATGGGTTACTTTTGTATTTCATGTAAGTATTGAGCCTTATTAACAGAATGGAAAAGGAGCGGGTAACGATAAAAGATATTGCAAGGGAACTGGGCATTTCACCTTCTACAGTTTCGAAGGCACTGAAGGGTCATCCCGATATAAGCTCTGAGACAAAAAGAGCTGTGAGGGAGCTCGTTGAAAAATGGAACTACAAACCCGATCCTGTAGCCCTTAGCCTTAAAGGGGGTCAGGGAAGGACCATCGGAGTCATTGTACCAGAGATCGTCCATTATTTCTTCTCGACTGTGATCGGCGGCATGGAAGACATAGCATACGATTCTGGGTACAATGTGATGTTCTGCCAGTCGAATGAATTGTATGCAAGGGAGGTAAAAGCTGTTGAGACTCTTCTGAGCAGCAGGGTCGACGGTATCCTTGTATCTCTCAGCAAGAATACAGAGGACTATGATCATTTCAGGAAGATCATGAAAGCAGGAATACCTCTTGTTTTCTTCGACAGGATATGCGCTGAGCTCGAAACCGACAGGGTCATTGTCGACGACGAACAGGGCGCTTTCGATGCTGTTGAGCATCTTATCAAAACAGGCTGCAGGAACATTGTGCACCTTTCGGCACCCCAGAACCTGGTGATCGGAAAAAACAGGAAAGAGGGTTTTATCAGGGCTCACAGGGAGAATAACATGCCTGTGCCGGAAGAAAACATCATCAAATGCGATACTGCTGATGAAGCAGGGAGGGTAGTTCCGGAACTTCTCAGGCGAACCCCCAGGCCTGATGGCCTATTTGCCGTTAATGACCTGACGGCAGCCTCGGCAATGAAAATGGTGAAACTCGGCGGCTGCATTGTTCCTGATGATATTTCCATTGTTGGCTTTAGCAGCGACCTGATCTCCGACCTGACCGATCCCACCCTGACATCTGTTCAGCAGCATGGCGATATTGTCGGGAAGGAAGCATTCAGCATGCTGATAAGAAATCTTGAAAACAGGAGGGAAGCCCCTTTTCAGACGAAAGTCATCAAAACTGAACTGGTCATCAAGGGATCGACAAGGAACATACTTGGAGTTTTTAAAAAATAGCTTATTTTTGAAGGATTAACCTTTATATACATATATAATAAATACAATATATAACTTATTGATTATGAATATACCGGCAGATCTTTTGTACACCAAAGACCATGAATGGCTTCGCATTGAGGGAAATACAGGTTATGTTGGGATCACCGACTTTGCCCAGGGCGAGCTTGGAGATGTGGTATTCGTCGAGATCGAAACTCTTGGTGAAACCCTGAAACAGGGAGATGTATTCGGAACCATCGAAGCAGTTAAAACCGTCTCTGACATGTTCATGCCGGTAGGAGGGGAGATACTGGAAGTCAATCCTGCAATAGAGGAATCACCCGATGTGGTCAATAAGGACCCCTACGGCAAAGGCTGGATGATCAAAATAAAAATTGCAGACAGTGCTGAAGCTGCCGGACTGCTTTTGCCTGATCAGTATAAAGGGTTGCTATAAGGTCTTCTTGACCTCAACTTCCTGGTAGCCTTCAATCACGTCGCCTGCCTTGATGTCGTTGAAATTCTGAATGTTCAACCCGCATTCATAACCTCCCACGACTTCCTTCACGTCATCCTTGAAGCGCTTGAGTGACCCGAGCTCACCGGTGTAGACAACTATGCCGTCACGGATTACGCGCACTTTAGTGTTCCTGGTGATCTTGCCTTCCTTCACATAGCAGCCGGCAACAGTTCCGACTTTTGTAACCTTGAATATCTCGCGTATCTCAAGCGTGGCAACGATCTCCTCCCTGACCTCGGGCGACAGCATCCCTTCCATGGCCGACCTGATCTCCTCTATGGCATTGTAGATTATAGAATAGAGTCGAACATCTATCTCTTCTTTCTCGGCAAGCTTGCGGGCTGCAAGCGAAGGACGAACCTGGAAGCCGACTATGATAGCGTTTGATGCTGCGGCAAGAAGCACATCCGATTCTGATATCTGACCGACAGCCTTGTGAATTATATTCAGTTGTATCTCAGGCGTTGACAGCTTGATGAGCGAATCGCTCAGAGCTTCAACTGATCCGTCAACATCACCTTTGACGATGATATTAAGCTCCTGGAAGTTGCCGATGGCGATCCTTCTTCCAATCTCGTCAAGAGTAATATGCTTCTGGGTTCTGAGTCCCTGTTCCCTCTGAAG
>Ga0209287_10001666_pt1 | contig 10775 bp, 12 predicted proteins | sample PPLLak3cmMay2015_2_FD_187255 | JGI IMG/M metagenome (GOLD analysis project Ga0209287, IMG submission 187255) | Freshwater sediment microbial communities from Prairie Pothole Lake near Jamestown, North Dakota, USA - PPLs Lake P8 Core (1) Depth... | ecosystem: Environmental > Aquatic > Freshwater... | reverse complement strand
GATATCCTGGTTTATGTGGCACAGGAGACTCTGCAAGGATTATGAGGCGAATTTGGAATCAAGCGAGGGCTGGATACTCGTGGCTTCCATTGCTATGATGATTAATAAAATTTAAACAGGCTCTTACTCTTTTTGCGGCTTCACTATCAAACTTGTTTCTCAACTCAAGATTATACTCATATGGGTTTACAATTAATTTGACAATCCCTGAACGAACCCATTTTTGTAGAACGATGTAGAAATACAAAGAATCCATGAAATTTTGTAACCAATATTGTGGATTCTTTATCGGATTAATTTTCTGATTAGTAACTGATGGATTTTGCAATGGATGGAATACAATTATTTCATCAGAATATAATGAGTATCTTACAACTTCATTAATAATCTTATTGGGATTTAGTTTATTATAATGAATGCTTCTAAATAAATTTGATTCGGATTTTAGATTTTCAGCATAATCGCTTTTTAAAGGAAATAGTTTTGAAAAGAATTTATATGTAGCTGAAATCTTAGCTTTGGTAATTTGCTGAGAAATATCAGACCAACGATGAGCCTTATTAATTTTAAAATTCTCATTTAGAAAGTCATAGAATTCAAGATTCTTCTGTTGGTAAAATTTCATTTATCAGCTCTTTTTAAAATTGGCCATAACGGTTGCTGCTAAAAAACGTTGGGGAGTTCGAAGCAGCAATCTTGTCCCACGTTAAAATAAATGCAATGTACTAAAATATAATTTATCTAACTCTCTGCCCCAATGGTTTTTAGCAGCTGTTAGCGTGCGGTTTTTTCAAAAATCAATTTTTCAATACAAGTTCTATTAATTAAATCATTATCGGTGATAATGTTTTGTGCTGGCATTCCTATTCCACCTATGAAATAAATATCATTTTCAAATTCAAAACTTAATACCCCGATTCTTTTCTCATAAAACTTATTATAGACTTCTCCGCTTTCTCCAGTTAAAGGATTATAGTACGCAAATGTTTTATTTACTCCAACTGTGGAGTACTCATCACTTCCAGCAACACCTCCGAATACACCACCTAGACCATAAATAATGAAATCTCCATATTTGAAATTGATACCATTAAAACATTCTTTAAAATAGGTGCGATGCTTAATATTTTTCACAAATTCTAAAACCTTCTTTGCTTTGTTGAATTTGTAAACATTAGGGTTGCTTTCTCCAATTAATGCGTAATAATCATTCCCAATCTTTGCATCATTCAAATAATAAAGGTTAAAAAATCTAGGCGACACACCATTATTATCTGACAATTTCACATAAGTTTCTTTGTTGAAATCATAAACATACATTTTCTGTTTATGAATGCTATAATCAGAAAAGTCATATACAAATAATGAGTCATTATGAAATAATGCTTTTACTTCATGAGAATAATTTTGTTCTAAGATCTTTGTTGATAAAATATTTTGATTAAAATCATATGTAAAAAGGTTGATTGACCCTGCGTTGTAAAGATTTGCGAAGATTTGCCACTTTCCATTTACAATACTACTTACTCCCGCACCGCTATCACCATTATAGTTTATTCTTGCATTAGCGTTAATAAGACTCCAACTTTTTGATGAAAAGTCAAATGAATAAATACCAGTCCTTGTTGTTACAAAAAGTTTACCATTATAAATAATACAGTTAGAGGGATTAGAAAATGGTGTGTCAGATATTTTTTCAACACCTTTTAATGTAATCAGAATTTTATCAACTTGTAAGTTTTGTGAAATGTATTCTTTTGATGGTGTATGCATAATTTTTACTTCTTTTATATCAGAAGTAAGTTTAAATCCGTTGGCGGGATATGTTGTAAAACCCTCTGTTGAGAAATTTGAAAAAGGAATTATTTTCGGATCTTCATTATTTTTCATAATACTTACTTCAAGACCATTAAGGTCAAGCGTATCACCTTCATAGTAAACAATTTTACGAGGTGGTTTTGTTACAGTTAGTTCATATTTATCTTCATCTTCTTTTTTACATGTTATTAATGATAATATCAGAATAAGCATGAAGAAATTCAAAAAATACTTAGTAGTCATTTTAATCATCTTTTTAATTATTTTATTTTTAGTAATCAAACTGCACGCTAACGGTTTGCGTATTTGTAGTGTTTGGGAGTTTGAAACCGTTTTCTTGTCCCTCGTTATAAAGCTACTTAAAAGCGTTGAACTTACCAAAACATCATCAGCCCAAATACTATAAATACGCTGTTAGCAACTGGTTATTAACGAAGTAGCGTATATGTTTCCATGTACAATGCACATGCTTACGAGTGGCGTTGGGGTGCTGAAAGGGCTTGAAGGTTCTTTTGCAGCCATTGGATTGAGGGGGGCTGGTGTGGGCTGCAAATGTACCTTAGAGCGCAGGGAGGGGCGGGCAGGTTTCACTCCTATCACACATTAGTTATCTAATCATGTTTCCGTTCGATAGGGTTTCAAATCGAAGAAAATGCGTCTTAAATTCAATTTTCTAGGTCTGGTTTCCATGCACAAGGGTCTTAAATGACTTCAATAAGGTCATACATTCATTCAATCGGGTCGAAATCCTTTTCAATTAAATCTTACAGGCGTTCAATTGAGAGGCACATGCTATCAATTGGCATAGACAAGCGTTCAATTGATAGGAACATGTCTTCTATTGGGATAAACGAGCGTTCAATCGAAACAGAGATGTATTCAATAAGGATAAACCTAATAGATTGGAGTAGGTTGTATTAACTGAATATCTGCGAATTAACCTCTAATCCTTTTTACTTTATAATAAAAGTCTTTTCTTTACATGTTTCTACATATACCGACCCTTTAGTTTCATAATCATAGTCAGCACTAGTAGACCAATTCATTTGATGCCCCGCTTTCAATGCCACAATTATATAATCTATACTTTTACTTTCTAGATTATAGAAACACTGTTTTTGCCCAGGTTGAAGAGAACATTCATTAAGGACGCTATACACCCCTCCTCTTCCCCCATATATAACTAGTCTAACAGTTATATTAAATCTTGTATTATTTTGAAAACAATAATCACCCGTCATTTGTGTTTTGCAGTTGATATTTTTGCTTGGTCTATCTGAACCTTCTCCAGATGCAGTAGTTTTTGAATTTGAGGTATTACCAGAAGGTGAAGTTTTAGTTTCAATGTAATTATCGTACTTAGTTCTCATACCATCTGTTGCTGTAAAAGAAATTAGCACACCACCAATAGTGGAATTAAGCGAAATGTTTTTTGTGCGGATATTAACAGTAATCTCATTATCCATAAGCGTTATCTCTCCGTAAACAATAACGTCCGAGCCAGATATTTCACCCAAACGCTGTATGGTCTTGGAATCAAAAGCGCCACTACCGCTCTCCGACTTAATTTGCTGAATAGCTTTTTCAATATCAGTACGATTTTTTACTGCAAATTGGTTATTACTACTATTTTCTAATTGAGTAGTAAAAACATTTGCAAGCCAGCTGCCAAGCTCACTGATTTGCTTATTGGAATTTTCAAAATCCAGAACAGCTACACTCGTTTTCCCAGAAGAGAATAGTTTCTGCGAAATCTCCTTTGCTGCGTTTTCCAACTCTTTGGTGTAAGTGGTTTGTGCTTTTGTAACATTACAAAATGTTAAAATAATAGCAACAGCAATAATAGTTCTTTTCATCATAAGGTTATTTTAGTAGTTCAGAAATTTTATTAAGTACATTGAGCTCTGCATCTTTTTTTGTAACACCTATTCCTTTGTCTGTGTAAGTGCGACTATCTATTACTGCTCCGCTCTTCACATCTATTATATTTAATTGTAAGGTAGCATCTGCAACAAACATATCAAATTCGTTTTTTAATATACCGTTAACCTGATACTTACCGAGGCATATATAATCGAGGTTATCTTTTAAGTGCAGTTTATTTATCTTGAACTTGTCCGCATTAAATATTTTCTCAAATGCACCCTTTTTAATAAAATCTGTATTAAAGAACGAAGGATTTGTGTTATACCCTTTGCTGTTTTTTAGGACATCGGAAATATTTTGTGTTAATGGCTGATTCAATGTACTGCTTTGCTGGTTTATTATCATTACAGCCATTTCATTACTGGATTCCTTATTCTTAAAACCTTTATCAAGGACAGCCTTTTGAGAAAAACAGAGATTACTCAACATTAGCAGGATTAAAAGAAAGCTATTTTTCATTTTATGTTGGTGTTAGAAATTTATTTTATCGATTTATAAAGATAAACTGCATAGATATCTTTTATCATTTCGTCAAGCAGATTATTACCAATATCTAGGTTATCTATTAAGCTATAACAATTTTTGTATGAGTAGATTTTTATTACAACATTTGGGCTGAAGCGTTTGTCGAAGAGGACTGCACGGTTGGAGTTAATTTCAATCTTGTAATCACCTTCACCAGCTAGCCATGGTTGATTCGAGAAAAAGAAGTTACTCTTTTTACTGTTTATATACTCTGACATTGGCTTATAGATTTTCCCAAAACAATCGTTCTCCTTTACTTCAATTTTTATCTTTTGTTCTGTTTCGTTCAGGTAATCAGTAATATAATTTCCAATATCTTTCAGGTTAACCTCAAACTTCCCATTAACAATGACTTTATATTTACTCTTATTTAGCCATACTGTATCGGCTTTTATTTCGATATTTAGAATCATTGCGCTGATAGCGTTTTGTATTGATGACCTATAGTTTGATGTAAAGCTATCGCTGGTTTTATTTTCTTTACCTTTTGCCCCTTTTTTAGATTCTGTAATCTCCTCCTCCTTCTTATATGTAGTCAGTACATTAATATACCCTCCATATGCTATTACTGCATTTCTTTGAGCATCATTGATAGCCTCATTTAATGCTTTGCCATTATCCGATTTTTTATGTACGGTAGATTCACCAGTAGATACAGTAATATTATTTTGAGAAATGCAATAATTACTTATGCAAAATAAGGTTATAAAAAGAAATGTGGCTTTTTTCATTTTGTAATTGATATATTTCACAATTAATGAATAATACACCTTTATAGAAAGAGGATTATTTATTAGGTCATTCTTTTAAGCGAGTATTTTTTTCTATTTCAATAAATACTTGAATAAGTTCACAGAATGCAATGGTTAATAAACTAAAGAAAATAATTACCCCACCTATTTGTAATTGAAGAATATCACTTGGTCCAAAAGAATGATTAGGTAAAATAGGTTCAATAATTCCTTCATAAATAAAGTAATAAAGACCAACTATTAATGCAATATAACAGAGTACTTTTAATACTGCAGAAATAATATTTAAATTAGGAAACTTATCTTTCATAATGTTAAGGTTTATTTTTGTTACTATTCATTTGGCTTTTCGGTAACGTCCTGTTTTTTTAAGTGGTTTCTGGTCTCCACTTTTTTATTTAAAAAAAATGTAAGTTCATAATGTTTCCACGCTAAATTACGGTTGGGAGCAAAGAACCGTTTCTCTATCCCTCGTTAATGCGAAAACTAAAGTACGAAGAACTAAAGTTTTTAAGGTTAAAAACTTTTCAAAAAAACGTAATATTATCATTATTGATTTCATATTTCTATAAATTAATTATTCAAACCTATATTCTTCCCCATATTTCTTAATTACCACAGTATGTTCAGTAGGGATATAATTTGGTTTAGGTAGATAATTCTTTAATGAATTGACGTAATCTATATTAATAAACTCTATCCCTTGCTGATAAATTACTTCATACATACCATTTTGCACGTCTCTTATACCAATAACTTTTGGTTTACTATATTGTAAAAAGAGTATTTTTCTTTTTGCTGGTATGTCTGGTCTGTCGATAACAGTCTCTGAAATAAATGAATAATAGATATTACCAAAATAGTTTTCTCCTTTTTTTGTAATTCCTTTACCTTTTAATTCTATATATGGGCAACCATAAACTGAATGGGGTACTTCTTTCAATTCCCCTTTTTCAAAATAACCATTATCTATAGCCCAATTTACAAAATGAGGCAAAAAAGAAGATAGTTCTTTGCTCGGAACATAAAAAGATGTAGATCTTTCGTTAACCTCACCTAAGGCATTTGCGTTTACAGTAAATTCAACGCAATAAGCTAAATCATTAAATTTAGCTCCCCATAGTTTAGGATGTTCAGCATCATAATTCAAATGCTTAATAATTAATTCTTCTGCTTTTTTATTGTTCAATTTGTTGTTTTTACAACCAACAAATATTAACAAAATTGCTAATGTTAAAAAAAATAGTTTTTTCATTGTATTTGATTTTAGTTAATTCCTAGTCATTTGATTTTTCGATTTCGCCCCATTTTTCGTTGTCAATTATTTTAATTTTTGTTGAGTTAAATAACAGTTCAATGATTTTCTCAATAGTTTTTTTATCTGTTGTTTCATTTTTTTGCCTTGTTGCTAACTTGACGTTATACTGACTTAAAGGCTTGATAAATAGTAACTAAATAAAGGTAAAAGGCTGAAAGGCAATTAAAACTTAAAACAAAACCTATAAAAGATGAAAAAAATGAGAACCTGTCTATTTATAAACTCTATAACTTTCCCTTTTTCTTAAGGCTATTATATTTTTTTCTCATGCGCAATTCAAAGGTATATTTTTTTTATTATTAATCATCAAAATACAAATTAATTTCGTTTCAGCTTCAATCCGTTTTATTCTAAAATTATTCAGTGCATTAGGAAGATTAATCGAACTGGCAAGTGCGGTGGCAAGAAAAGCAGTGTATGGCAGCGCAGGGAGGCATGCAGGGAAAGGGCTGACATACTCTGCTTTTGTGCGCTGGGTTCTCATTTCTTTTCTCTTTTCGTTGTCTAAGAAATATCTCTGCCGTTGAACAGTATAACTAGTTGCTAACTCGTTTATATGTCTAGCTTTTCCCGACCTATACATCCATTTTGGGTGTATAGGTCGGGTTTTTATTGAATTATTTCTGCTTCCGAAATTAGCTATTTCATTAAACAAATCAAAACCATTGTGATGCTATTCAGCTATAAAAACTTTTCGGTTACTTGTTTTGGGGTCTATCGGAAAGGGTTGCGGTTTGTTACCTGGGTAGAGAACGATGTGAAGTGTGTTTTGGAATTACATATCGTTGAAAAGCACGGATTACAAAAGAACTCACTTCGTTCGGCTGTAATCCGTGCGTAAGATCCTATTTTTGCTTGCTAATCATTACTATTGCCTGTTACACCAAATGGGATTCTTAAGCTTAATGAAATATTTCTACCCGGATTGTACATATTTACCTCCTTTAGCGTTGATAGGTGGTCGATGTATTTCGTATCAAGCATGTTGTTTACGCTTACGCTTAAGGAGACAAACTGATTCTTCACTCTTATATTCCCCCCAACACTTAAATCCAAAAGGGTGTAACCCTTTGTGGTGGTCTCATCGGGTGCAGCGTTGTTCTGATTAAAAGCCGTGCTAGTACTCAACGAAACGAAAACGTTATGGAAAAACAGCATCTTCTCCTTCTCGGTTTGCAGCTCAAACCGCAATTTATGAGCAGGAACAAATGGTAAATAGTCGCCGTTTTCTTGTTTCCCAATTACCGATGAGAATGTGGCTTTAAAGTGCAGCCATTTAGCTGGTTTTGGGTGAATATGCAAACCTGCTTCGCCGCCATACAGGGCTGAATTAGCCTGCTTGTATCTGAATATATCAATTCCCGAAACCGTAGTATCGCCCGTTGGAGTGATAAAAATATAGCTATTCACAATATTGTAAAACCCAGCAATGTCGAAGGTGTAATTATCTTTATGGAAATGAACGCTTAAATCCGCTTCATAGGCATTTTCAGGGACTAGATTTTGGTCCCCAATTTCATACCGCAGCTCGTGCTGACCGTTGGAGGTCAGCTCTGCTAGATTAGGCGTACGGTAAGCCGCTGCAAAGTTTATTCTAAATAATAGCTCCTCAGAAACGTTATACGTTGAACCTAATGAACCGCTGAAACTACCGTATGACCTATCAAGTGCTGGTCGGTATGTCAACGGGTCGGCTGGTAGGCCGATTGCTTGTGTTGAAATTGACTTGATATCGTAGCGAACACCCGTTTGTACTTTAAACTTCTTGAAAAAAGTATATTGTAACAAGCTGAATGCAGAATAGTTATTTGTTGTAGCATCGGGTAAAAGCTTCGTTTCCCGGTTATTTACATTTGTATTTGTTTGGTTGAAACCCTGAAAGCCAACGATGTACTCTGAATTCTCCTTCGATGGCAAGTGGAGCTTGGCTTCATAGGTAAGGGTTGCAAGTTTCATTTGAATTTCAAAAACGTTTAAATCGCCAAAATGAATCAATTCGGTGCTCTGGTATGCTGAACTTAAATCGAGCTTAAATTTGCCCAAATAGAGCTTGTTTTGCGAAGATATCAAATGGGTATTCAGCTCCTGATACAATATTTTATTGTCTCTTCCTCTTTCCGTGATAGCGTCAATGGCTTCATCCTCCACCAAACCAAGTTTTTGATTATTGAAGTCGTAAAACAATTTAAAAGTTCCTATTTTATCGGTAAAACCTACATTGGTTTTGATTGATAACTCTTTAAAGCGAGAGTTAGGCGCAAACTCACCGCCACCCTGTAGAAAATCGGCATTCGTTTTTTGTCCAATCCTAAAACCCCCAAAGAGTTTCTTCGAAGCTCCTTTTATTCCTAAATTATTTGTTAAGCCAAGCGTATTCGAAAAAAGTTGCATATTGTAATCACCAACAATAGTACCAACTGGGGCAGGTCTGTCTTTAATAAAATTGATAACCCCGCCAATCGCATCGGAGCCATAAAGCAGAGAAGCAGGCCCTTTTATGATTTCAACATCTTCGATTCCGAATTCATCAATTCCGAGCGGGTGATGACTAGAATACTGATAATTCTCGAACCGAACTCCATTATTCAATATTAGGATGTCATTCATGGAAAGCCCTCGAATTACAGGCTTTGAAACGCCACTTCCTTTTGAAATCATATCAACACCTGCTACCTGCGTGAGGGTTTCAGCAAAATTAGGGGTGTTTTTAATAGTCAAAGGGCTAAGCTTTAGAACATCTATTTTTACAGCGTTTTCGTGCTGAGTTGAGCTGTAACCACCCGTAATTACTATCTCTTCCGCATCGATTATAGCCTGCTTTAGGGTAACATTTAATTCTACGTTTTCTCCATTCAGCAAAACTGCTTCTATATGGTTTGTATATCCTACAAATGAAAATTGGATTTTAATACTGCCATTGGGCAAATTCGATAATTCATAGTTTCCATTAGCATTTGATACTGTACCTTTATTCAGGTCTGGAACGAATATGGTTGCTCCAATCAAAGGCAAATTGTCTTGGTCAACTATTTTTCCTGATATTTTGTTTTGTGCTTCTGTGATATGATACGACAATATCATAACGCAAATGATAAATATATTTTTCATTCTATTACGTTTTACGTTTCAAACAGATTTTTTAATTATCCTCGAAGAGAGGTTATCTTGTTTAAATTCGATTGTGGAGGCCCACGTAATAATAATGAATGTAATGAAAGGTTTGAATATTTAAAAGATCTGTAATTATTAGAGTAATTATCTACATGTTGCACTTTCTGTAAGCAAATATCTTCTGTATTCGATGAGAAAACAGAAAACTCAAAATCACAGATATAACAGTTATCGCTAAACTCAGGGTAATGCTTATCATTTGCTAAATTATGAATAGAATGCTTGTGATGATGCTCAAACTTTTCAATTGAAGGTAATAGGAATACCAACAAGAGTAATATGGGAGCAATATTTTTTAACGTTCTTATCATCAAATGCTAAAGCTATAAATTCTTTCTATCTAAAAAATCACAATTTTAATAAATTATTTTATTAAACCAGTATTACTCCCTAATGTTCACAGTCATAAGTAAACCACCACCGGCTGAGCCGGTGGCTTTAATATCAGAACCCTCTAAAAGAGGGATAACAATTGAATACCGAACAAGAAACAACGATTTCCTTCGGCGAACTCACCAGCGACTGGCAGTTCGGTTGTTATTTCCAAAATGGGTTGTTTTACTTCGTAAATCATCATTCGTTAATCCCTGCCTCGCCGGCAGGCAGGCTTGTTCTTAAATCAAAAAAAATATTTTAATGAACTATTGTAATGGCAAAGCCTAATTTACATGACCACCGTCAAAGACGGTGGTTTTTATACTGAAAAATAAAATCATCTTCTCTTAATTTAAATAACAAGATTTGGTATTTCTAATATCAAACAAAAAAGGTGGAAGAATCCACCCTTTCTAAGGCAAACTTGCTTTTGGCAAGTCTTTCCAATTGCAGCTTACTTTTGTAATAGTGATTTTTTAAACAAATCAATATCCGCTTCAATTATCATTGAATTATAATTCTCGATACAAGCCAATATTGCCTCGCGGGGCCCTTTTTTCCATTCATCGCTCCCATAAAAGGCACCTTGACTTTTTTGCCTGTCCTCAAGATTTTTGTAACCTCGTATTAAATAGAACGTTTCTTCATCGTCAAGCGAAAAGCCATAATCTATAACATCAACATTCCAACGTTTTAGCATAGGAAGGCTTTGCTCAGTAAACACCTTTTCGTACACTTTTCGGGTATCTTTTTTAAGCTTGTATGTTCTTATTTCTACCATCATTATCTTTCAAATAATTAGGTTATTCGACGAAAGGTATGGAAAGGAAGAGAGATAATCTTGTTTTGCTCCAATATTGACCCCAGAGGGGTCGGATGTTTATAGAAAC
>Ga0209287_10001665_pt1 | contig 10778 bp, 14 predicted proteins | sample PPLLak3cmMay2015_2_FD_187255 | JGI IMG/M metagenome (GOLD analysis project Ga0209287, IMG submission 187255) | Freshwater sediment microbial communities from Prairie Pothole Lake near Jamestown, North Dakota, USA - PPLs Lake P8 Core (1) Depth... | ecosystem: Environmental > Aquatic > Freshwater... | reverse complement strand
AAAGCAAGACAGATACTCAGGGTTCGATGGAATAGGATAGATGCATTTGATGTACATCCTGGCGTACCTGTTGGGCTGGGAGGGATAAAACCAGAGGTATGCTTCTGGGTAGAGCCAGTCTTCGTTGTTCCCCAGGAGCACCTGTTGATCATCCGAGGACATAAAACCAGTGCATGCGGTCGCAGAGCCTGAAACCAATAGACTGATCAGCAGGATACACAGACAGGGGATCTTCTTCATAGGTTTCCATCCTTTGTTCTCTTAAACGTTTTCTTCTTATATGAAGGTTCTTGCAGGTCTTTTGGACAAAGAGAAAATGAACCGCATCTGCGTATGGTGTTTGTCAGAAGAGATGGAAGAAAAAAAGGATGGAATGGTGAGGAAAAATCCAATCCTTGTCAATCGTTTGTACGCCTGCGCACCCTGTGCGAATTATCGTTTAGCTTTGTTTTTCATTTTCTGTTCTTGTTCCTTCATCTCTTCAAAGGAATCCATGACGGCCTGTGCCCCGAGATAGACGCCAGCGCCAAACATCTCCTCTGCCAACTCTTTCTTGGAGAATGCTTTGAACTCGTCTTTTTTCTGAGACCAGATGTCAGGGAATGTTTCTTTGACCATGGTTGATGCAAGTTTATCAGCGACGGTATCAGTGATGTTCTCCATGGGGATGTCGACATGGACGTTTCGTCGCTCCTCTTCGGTGAATGTGCTGTAGTTCTTGGGATCTTGAAAACAGGAGTAACAGAGGTGTTTCTTTGATGTTTTCATCATTTCTTCAGGGCATTCAATCTCTGTTCCGCAGCAATCACAGGTGACTTTGACAATTTTTTCGTTTCTACTATTTTTCCTTTTATCACCTCCCTAACGTTACATTACAGAAACATGTGGTCTTTTAAAAATATGATGCAGGAGGACGTTCTATGACTTTATTACTATTCTTACCTTATAATTCAATTTTGGTAAATAATAAAGGAGGAATAGAGCAGTGGTATTTCTCATAATTTTATGATTGTACCTTGTTATAGATTTTTAATAAATCGTTGGCTAGCTGCTTTTCCCCAAGGTTGTTTGCCATATCGATGTTGTTGAACGTATATTTAGCTAGATCTGGTGATGTTACTAGTAGCTTTTCAAATAACAAAGCAACAAGATAGTTCTTCTTATCACGATTTTTGTATCTGTCCTTTTTTATTTCAAGGTTGATCCAGTCTGGTTTACATACCTGGATTTTCGGAATATCAAGATCCTTCTTATTTCTAAAGAGTGGCTCAGATAACTCTAGAGACTTGAACAAGATGGATGGTACGAGTCCGGTGGGTTTTTCCAGATGTTTTTCATACTTCAACCAATCCTTCGAAAAAGCGAGTAACGAGATTCGTTGTAGATGAATTAGCGATGGACCTTCCGGTGTCGAACTTGTGGCAACTATGACATCAATATCTCGACTTCTCAGGGTGACAAGAGCACTTCCGACCATGCCTGCGTAGATTATCTCAATCCATTCGATTTCTTTGCATACACTTTGTATGAGTGATGATAGTCCTTTTTTATCGACATTCACACTTTCACCAGATTTAAAAAAAAGAAGATTATTCTTTCGGCTCAAGAATGCATCTGTGCTGATGTGCCATAATGGTAACGGAATAATCTTCGAAGAGAGGGCGGATGCCTATAAGAACCGCAGGGCATTGTTTCATCACACAGATATCTACATTTGAGTAATGTACAAATCTCCCACCTCGTCCAAGTAAAAAGTTAATTGTTGCTGTGCTTCCTTCAGTTAGTCCACCTGCGGTATGCACTGGGTTCGAGCGCGGTCGTAATTCTAATCCTAACATATCAGCCAAAGATTTTGGAATAGTTATTTCGTAAGCTCCTGAGTCTAGAATCGCGTTGTTTAAGAGCTGTGTCTGTAGGCCGTCCTTATGCAAAAAAGTTATTGGTATCAGAGGGACTCCAAAGCGATTGTCGTAGGTAAAATTGAATTTTAAAAGAGGGGAATGTGGCATAATCTCAGAAGAAACATGTTCCTGGTTCGAATCTCTGTTCGATGATTACCGTGCCATGAGGATATTCTTGCCCTTTTCGAAAAACGTCAGCAACATTATCGCTTCTATACAGTACTTTTCTCTTTTTGTTGAGGAGTACCCAGGTGCCTTCGTGTTTTTTCGTATTCTCTTTCTTTTTCATGACCATTTCTCCTATATCTTCTATTCTTTATATTTTTTTCCTAAATTTTTCTTCTTTTTGTCTTTCGAGATCCTGTTCGATTTTTTTATTGGCGAACGCTACATACACAGGTTTCTTGTTCATCTGAGTTTGACTCCGGATCTCTGTATCTTTTTGATCATGGTTGGGTTCCAGGTCCAGACGATCCTTCCATCTTTATCCATGAGGAGTTTTCCTGATTGCTCGAGGTAGTCGATGATGAGGCAGAAGGTCTGGTACATCATCTTCTTCGGCAACGCTTTCCAGAGTTCTGTTTTCTTTGGGTAGTTCATGTGCTGGAGCGCCTCCTCAACCATGAGTATGGAATCGAGTGTTGGAGAATGGAGTATGGTGGTCATGTCGCACCTGCTTATTATATAAGTTTATATAATTCATATATTTAAACATTTTTCTCAACCTCCCATAATTCATACACATCGCAGGGTGTTCCATCCTTATAAGGAATCAGCAAGGGTCGTTGAAACTATTTATCTCCCTGTTATTATAGATGTAAAAGAGAACTGGAGCTCTTCTCCGTATTCTCTCTTAAAAAATCAAAAAATATAAGAAGGATTAAATAATTCATTTTTCCTAAGTCTATTGTAAAAGTCTGGGAGATGCCGTGGTTTGAAATAGGTGGTATCTTCTAAAAAGATCAATCGTTTATACTTACTTTTATTAAACTACATATTAATTTTAGTATAACTATTATTGAACTACATTTCAATTTTAGTAAATTATAAATAGAGGATGCGTATAAAGATAGTAGTATGTATGTTGAACGCGAGATAAAGAAACCGTTTGATAAAATCGTCACCAGTTATTCCATGGTCGCTGTCGTTGGCGCGCGTCAAGCAGGAAAAACCACCTTTCTTAAAAAACAGATGGAGCATGCGAAATCCACCTATGTCCTCTTTGATGACCCCGATGTACGCTCGTTATTTGATGATGACGTGAAAAAATTCGATCAGCAGTACCTCGAAGGAAACGACCTCGCCGTCCTTGATGAAGTCCAATCATGCAAGGATGCGGGACGTAAGCTAAAATACCTTGTTGATTCCGGTCGAAAACTCTGGATTACCTCTTCCTCAGAAGTCATTCTCGCAAAAGAGATCCTCTCCTATCTTGTCGGAAGGATCTCCATTGTACGATTGTACCCGTTTTCGTATGAAGAATTTCTCGTGGCAAAGGGTCAGAAGACAATGACATCAGCGATTACGCAACGGATGATATGGGAACATATCCAATATGGGGGATACCCCAAAGTCGTGTTAACCACCGATAAAGAAATGAAAAACACCATTCTGCGCGATTTATATGAAACGATGCTCCTGAAAGATGTTGCACAGACGTTCTCTATCGATGACATACGCACTCTGGAGAACTGTGCAAAATACCTTGCACTTGGTATCGGTAACATCCTTTCCTATGAGAACCTGTCAAGTTCCCTTGCGATATCGTTTCAAACGATCAAGAAGTATCTTGATGCTATGGAGAAAAGCTATTTCATCGTACGGGTGAACCCCTATTTTACCAACAAGCTCAAAGAGATTGTGAAACAACCGAAAGTCTATTTCATCGATACCGGGTTACGGAACAGTATTGCGAAAAATTTTACCACTGAACCTGAAGGGAAGGTCTTTGAAAACTATGTGTGTTCTGAGCTTCTGAAAGCTGGGGTGGTTCCGAAGTACTGGCGGACGAAGACAAAAACTGAGGTTGATTTCATCGTCGAGAAACCCTCTGGTGTCATTCCCCTTGAGGTGAAACTCCATGCGGAGCCTGGGAAGATCGAACGAGGCCTTCGGTCGTTTATCAAGATGTACCATCCTAAAGTCGCCCTTGTTGTCACCTATCAAGGGAAGCATGGCCAGATGAAGGTGAATGGCTGCACCGTGTCTTTCACTGATATTGTTGGAATGCGGAGCCTTGTGACCTGATCTTCTTTTTATACATCGATTCTTATAGATTTCAGTGAATTAAATCAAAAAATATAAGAATGATTACATAATTCATTTTCTTAGGTCTATTGTAAAAAGTCTGGGAGAAAAAAAGTTATGAATATTCGTGAGATGCCATGGTTTGAGAGACCGGGGGCGCGCCTGAAACGCAGTGGTCCTGAGGTGCTCTCTGATGCTGAGCTGCTTGCGATCGTGCTTGGTCGCGGAAGCAGAGATGAAAACGTCATCGACTGTTCTCGAAGGGTTCTTCGTGAGGCGAATCTGACGTATCTTGCGGAGCAATCGGTGCCGCAGCTTGCCAAGACGTTTGGTGATGACGAAGTAAAAGCAATGAAGGTCTCTGCGATGTTCGAGCTGTTCCGACGCACCAACAGGCTCAAGGCAGCCGGGTTCAGCCGCAAGATACAGAGTGCGGAGGATGTGTACCATTATTTTGCTGACAGGCTGGCGGAGAAGAAGAAAGAGTATTTCTACGCACTCTGCCTTGATACGAAGCATCGGATTATCCATGAGGAACTGGTATCAGTCGGGATCCTTGATGCTAGCCTTATCCATCCCCGTGAGGTGTTCAACCCTGCTATCAAGGTTTGTTCACATGCTGTTATTTTAGTTCATAACCATCCGAGCGGGGAGGCGGAGGCAAGTACTGCGGATATTGAAGTTACTAAGATGTTATATAACGCCGGTGATATAATCGGAATCAGTGTTTTGGATCATATAATCATTGGTAAAAAAGGTTTCGTCAGTTTACAAAGAGAAGGAAAAATGGATGTTCAATCAATAAAAAATTAATCGTATTAAAGAATTAATCCCGGGTTTCTTTGCATTCTAGTCAGTAAGAAATAAAACCTTACGAAGGGATTCATTATATTTCGTTGAGAAATCACTCCATTTCCTTCAATTTCTTCAGGACTTCCTTTCCTTTGTTCGTTATCCCATATATCCTGTTCTTAGGTAAATCAGGTGTCAAACATTCAATCAAACCTTTCTCTGTCAGTTCCCTCAACGCTCGACTGATATGGGAGAGATGTTTCCCGGATATTTTAACTAATGAACTCGGTGTCTTAGGGCCAGATGCGAGAGTTTCAAGACAATATTTCCGCGTTCGACCCTGGGCGAATGAAATCAGTTCCCACATTCCACTTCCGATATCCGATGAATAATAATATCTATTGTTACCATTTGATTACCATATTATATGCTATCGATTACATCATGATGATATTCTGGTAAGAAAATAGTTTTCCTGTCACTAGATTGAAACTATCAATGTCCTATGAACATATTCTAAGAACAGAGCTTATTGGCGGTAAACCAAAATCCTTCGAGGATAAACGGAAGAAGAGAATCCAGGAAGCATTACGTTGGCCATCTGGTACGGAAGAAAAACCAAGGAAACACATCGTTTCAAGTGAATCAGACGAAGTCGAGACGTTCTTCCTCAAACCAGGCAAGGAGGTGTTCAGAGAAAAGAATCCCAATCCCTATGATATGACACCTTTTGTGGGCGGTTCTGAAAAAAGATTTATTTTCGCTGATTTGTGGACAGAACTTTCACGGATTTCGTTAGTGGATTTTGATATTTTTAAAGCGGTTCTGACATTGATTTATAGGAACGCATATATGATAGATCATGTGGAATCGGACAATGGTCAGATAAGGTATTTACCAAATAATGAAGTTTTAACATGCATAAAGAAGATGGATAAAGACATCGGTAATGTTCTATCCGAAGGTCTGTTCAATATGTTATATTTTTTGGATGTCCTCGGATGGAACGAGGATGTAAAATATCATACTGAGAAGAGTTTGCCATGCTTTGGAGGGAGATTTGAATTCAACACTGGTCGAGTCAATACATTGCTCACGTGTATTCGCGTACCTTACCAAGGAGCTCTTTTCGTTAATCATGTCATTGGTAAATACAAGGATAAAGATGAAATAGATTTCATGTTACTCTATACAATCATGCAGCAGTTCGCAAAGTCTAGAGGGACCTGTGTACCAACGCATCAGAACCTTCTCGAATGGTTATCACCGTATATCGTTGATAACAAGGAAAAATCCAAAAAGTTGTTTTGAAGAAAAAATAAGTCTACGGAGCTCTAATTGTTCAATAACAGCACCAAGATAGAATTTTTTCCTCTGCCTTCAACAATGATTTCCGGTATGGATTTTTTTCAGTACCATCCGTTTTTTTATACATATTTGCCAGAGCATGTACCGACAAGAGGCCAGACATGATGGTCACAATTGGGAATCTCACGTTATCCAAACGTGGGACGATTCGCGGGTCTGTACGATGAAGATAGATTTCTGCGTCATATATCTTATTTATCAGGACCATCTTGCTCGCCAGATGACAATACCTTTTGTTGCTAAATATGGATAACATGATGGCATCAAGTCCATCGAAGAAATCGATTGGTCCAATATAGCGCCCAATCTTTGGTATGTTCGTGGTGAACATCTTTTGGAACATCGTTAAATCTGGAATCTCTAAACGTTTTTTTCCGATTAATGATAGATGGCGTTGAAAATTAGAAGCCCAACCAGGGAACTCTACCCAATCTATTTTCACCATGGGCATCCCCTTATCGAAGTCCTTCAATAGACCTCTGAGCACTTCCTTTAGGACATCTGTAAGCAATGAACTATTCATGGACGTGATTATCTTCTGGACACTCGTCTCGTCGAAGAATATCTGATGGAACATCTTACCACTCCCTTTATGGACACACGATTTCCAAAAGATACCACCTGTGATTTTTTCTCCTATAAAATCCGTGTTCTCCATCACCACCAACGCTGAATCTCCATATAATGACGATGAGAGAACCGGTCGTCTGATGCGTTTATTTTCTTTAGCTTTGAAGAAATTATTGACGCCCTTGATGTCCTCTGCCTCTTCAATGATTTCTTTGGGTCTTGGCATTATTGGTCTAAAGTCGTTTTTCTTCTGACGTGATAGAGTGATTTGGCACCTCTTTCTGAAATCCTCGTCGTGGAATTTTAAGATGTTGTCCTGGATGTCCTGCGAAATGGCCTTTGCCAATGCATAGGATAGCTGACAAGGGACCGCGTTGCCAATCAATTTGTAACGGTTGTTTATCCTTGATGAGGCCATCTGGAAATCGAGTGGGAAACCCTGGATACATGCGACCTCTCTCACCGTGGGTTGCCGGTATACCTTCCGCTTTGAACCCTGATATACAATTGTTTTTTTCGTCTCAAGTACCATCGATTCCCGTGATGACGAGTTGTATGTGGCCATGATTGTACGAGCTGGTGCTCTTTGGTTCTCTGGAAGCTGCATCCGGCCATATTGTATGTGACGTCTCTTCAGATGTCTCATCTCCTCCCAATACATCGGATGGAGAGAGGTATCGTACTCATAGTCTCTAATCCTGTCCAATCTCACCTTATGATGTGGATAGTTCGGATCTGCGACAAGACCGCTTATCTTTGCAGCTCTGATATTTATGTTTAATCGTTGTAGAAGACCGCCAAGACTGACATCGGTAGAAGGGTCCACCTTTTGATTTTCCATGAGGTCTATCGGATATTCCCCGGCGATGAATCTTTGACGGTTCTCACAGGTCCCGTAGTCAGATGCTATGAAGACATTACCACTTGGGATTATCAATGATTCACCTATAAGACCTAGTCTTTTGAACTGGCTCCGTGGAATCCCGAGTCGTTCATATTCTATGCTCCATCCCTTCTGTCTAGAGCCTTTGCATTCATCGTCTAGGGTTTTCTCAAGATGAGGGACGTTCTCCATCAACCAATATTTTGGTCTAAACAAAGTGACGAATAATAAATGTCTCCTTACGAGAATCATACCTTTCTCGATATCTCCCCTCCCACCTTTCTTCGCGAAAGAGAACTCGGTGCACGGGGGGCTACCAATTACTATATCGATAGAACCATATCTCCGTTCAAGGTCTTTTTTTAGGTTCAGAACATCGTCGACACCAAAATCGAGAAGGTCGATGTTCCCCGTCTCGCCTAGACCGTTTATCTCATGGGTCTTACAAGCTGGTTTCCAGTTGTCGATGCCGAACACGACATCGAAACCTGTCTGATGGAACCCCTCGCTGAATCCACCACCACCACAGAAAAGATCGATTACGGTGATACCTTTTTTATTGACCATAGGGATTCCACGTTAATTATTCTTAATAAATCTCTTGACTTCCTTTGCACACGAGATTGCATCGTCCTTTATCATACATTCCCAGAACACGAACACTTTCCATCCTTGTTTTGTGAGAGTTTTCATCTTGTCTTTATCCCTTTTCTTGTTTCGGGTGAATTTCTGTTTCCAGAAGTCCAAGTTGGATTTTGGTAATGGTAGATTGCAATGCGGACAACGATGCCAAAAGCACCCATGGACGAATATGGCGATTTTCCTCTTTGGGTACACAATGTCAGGTCGTCCAGGTGCTTTCTTCCAATGAAGTCGATAACCTATGACACCTATTTTTCTTAGCGCTTTCCTCAAATCCATTTCTGGGTTCGTATCTTTTCCCTTATTAGCTCTCATCACCTTTGATGTGGTCTCGGATTTTGGTATGGGCGCTCTGCCATCTCGGATATATTTGCTAGTTGTCAAATTCTCCCCCGCTCATTTAATAGAGTCAATAGATGGATTATCACTTAATGTTGATTAATATATTCAAATTTTTTAGCATTATATAAGATATATTATGGAAAACAAAAAAGGTTTAAGTAGATTTATGTTCCTTCTATCCGAAAATGAAATTAATATAATAGAATCTAATGCAAAGGAAATGAAATGAAAGTATGGATTGAAGTATCTAGTGATTATCGTTTTGATAAGAAAATCGCAGGTGAGAGCGGATTAATCGCACCAGCGATGAACAGATATATCAACATGATGAATGGTGTAAAAAAGGATGACATAATCCTCCATTACATCATCAAACAAAGAGCCAAGAAAGAACATGAGAGCAGAATAATTGCGATTTCAATGGCAAAATCAGCGATGTACGAAGAGTCACTTCGTATAGCTGTCGATTTGAAAGAAATCGTCATGTTACCAGTAACTGTAACATTGAAGGAAATTAAAGAAATGAAAAATAAATCTCCTGATCTGAAAAAACTGATTAGAATGAGTTTATTACGATATCTAAATGAAATAAGCTTGGCGGATTTCAAAAATATTTTAATTATACATCCCGAGAACCTTGAAGTTCTCAGGAATTTGAAACTTTATAAAGAAATTCTATGAGATGGAGGATAATTAATCATTAACCTATGATTAGATGTTATTGTTTATATGGAAAAAAACTAGGCGAAAATTACAACCCATTATATCAAATTTTTTTCTTCAAAATGTATTTGTATTATCCCGAAATTACTTTCTCCTGGAAAAAGAGATAGATGATTCAGTTCCGATGAGGAAACTGAATCAAAGGAAGGTGCGGTGGATTATTAAAGAAATAAATAGCCAGGAGAGATCCATTTACAGGATAGCGAAAACGCAAGATATCACTCCTCAATGGACTCGCGAACTCTACCAAAGATATCAGGAGAGTGCACAGTATCCATCTCCAAACGTGACTTTCGCAGTTGATAGTTAATTTCTTGATAAGGACCTATTTCGCACTTCGCACTTTTTGCTCTTTTTCAGCTAATAAATTGGTTGAAAAACCCTTCATTAAATGTCCTTTTCATAGAAAATAAGGGTATTGATCCAATAAAAATAGGAAACATACCTCTTTTCACTCCATTTTTATTAATAATGATCGCAAGTACGAAATTTTTAAATTGAGATAAGTGCAAAAAATTTTCTTTACCTGCGATTGATTGTTAGAACGCCCGAGTGATTGCTTTATCTATAAAGAGTTCAGTAAGTGCGAAACTCAGGCTTTAGTGTGTAATTTCTAAAATTTGTAAATAATCGAAGGTAAAATTAGAAATGATTCTTCCATTTGTTAGAACCTTTATACAGATGTATAAATATCACCTTATGCCCATTTATATTGAAGATTCTTTTTCTATATTCATAGTTAAAATTTTCTGGTCCACATACTTCTATATAAATCCCAAAATGAATCAGGTAGAAATCCGGTGCCCATACTCGTGGTCTTTTATTTTCATCCCAGACGAATACAGGTTGTTCATAAGACCATCGAATCCCAAATTCTTTCAATACATTAGCAACTTCTCTTTCAGCGTTCTTCATTCGATCATAAACAGATTCTTTTTGCATAATTTAACCTCCAAAAAAAGAAAGAAAAAATGGAAAGCTGTTAGGGAGAAATGTCGAACGTACACTCCTCTGAAAAACAGGGTCATGAGCGTACACGCCAACAGGAGAAAACAGAGGCCCACTCCGACGGGGGCGAGGTCAATGATTCTTCCTCTGTTTTCGAGTGTACCTCGTACATGTAAGCGAACTTTTGCCTGAGCTTCTTCTTGATTGTATGCCGTTTCTATTATATCGATATTTTTCACATTAATTTCTGGATGAGAGGTAATTATATTTTTTGTTGATTGGAATCCACAGAGCTGACATCATTTATACCATCAGTGATAGTCTGAAAAAAAAAAAAAAAGAGGGGGGGTCGTACCCCCACC
>Ga0209287_10001659_pt1 | contig 10819 bp, 4 predicted proteins | sample PPLLak3cmMay2015_2_FD_187255 | JGI IMG/M metagenome (GOLD analysis project Ga0209287, IMG submission 187255) | Freshwater sediment microbial communities from Prairie Pothole Lake near Jamestown, North Dakota, USA - PPLs Lake P8 Core (1) Depth... | ecosystem: Environmental > Aquatic > Freshwater... | reverse complement strand
TCCTGTTTTTGAAAGAAGACTCTGAAACCAAAGGAGATTCTTTCTTTTCGTATGAATCGTAGTCAAGATTGGAATTTAATGTGCCATCGGCATTTTTATGAATAGTCCAGGATAGGAACCCGTCCCAAACGCGGGGTATTTATTTTTCGCGGACATCGACTTCGACCGTGAAGAATTTGAAGTCCTTGTAAACGACATCCGTCTTCGACCGGACGAACGCCCGGCCCCGTTGGTTGAGATAAGCCTCCTCGGCAATCAAGCGGCTGAGGAAATGAAGGCCGTTTTTTTCCGCCCGAAATTCCGAGCGGATCGTGATGCGCGGCTTTCGATCGAAGCTTCGGCCGCGTTTTTCGAAGATTTCAAAATGGCCGATCCGGCCTTCGTTCCAATCGATTCTCAGAATCGCCGCCGTCTCCGCATCGATCCAGGCCTTTCCGTAAAGGGTCTTCGTTTCGGGCGCATCGGGTTTCGGAACGGCCTCGATGATGATGGCCGGACGCTCATCGAGGGTCTCCCGGCCGACGACCGTGTACACATAATCTTTTTGAAAGCGTTCGGCAAAAATTCCAGCGGGGCCGAGAAACGCGGTCCCGAAGATAAAGACCTCGGTTTTGAGCTTGGCCTTCGGATCATTTTTCTTCTTCCCGTTTTCCTCAAGAAGATTTCGGTTTTCAGTGATTTTTCCCGCCGTCCCGAGGCACTGATAGTCATAAGTGTAGGATTTATGTATCTTCCACATAGAGGGGGGAGGGACGGGAGGCTTGTTCCAAGAGGCTATCGCCTCGCGGGCGTTCTTTGGCTGAGGATAATCAAGAGCCGGATCGATTGTTTCCTTGATCTCTTCGCGGCAAATAAAATCTATAACCGCGCTCTCCAGCCGGCGGCAATATTCGGAAGTTTTCTTGAGGAGGGACTCCAGGTTTCCGTTCGCCGTTTCTTGGAGTTTCAACTTTTCCCGGATGCAGATGGAGGAATCGACGGACGAGGGAAAGGAAGACAAGATCGTCGGGAGAACGATCAGAAAAAAGGATATATATTTCTTCATGCTTGATTTCCTCCTCGATAAGTAAAGTTTATCACAAATCTTTCGACCGGTGAATAAACAGGGAATCGGCAAAGTCTCCTTTGACACCTGATCACCGGGAGTGATATGAGTAAAATCGAAAAATCGGATTTGAGGAGATTCCGCATGTCCCGACGCCGCCCGATCATCGCCTGGATTCTTTTTGTCCTAATGTCGGCCGCCCTTTTCGCCGGAACGATTCCGACTCCCGAAAAATTCTTCGGATTCCCGATCGGCGCCGAGAAGAAACTCGCCCGCTGGGACAAGATCGTCGAATACATGAGGCTGGCGGATCAAGCCTCGGACCGGATGATCCTTCAGGAACCGGGGAAGACGACGGACGGAAATCCCTTTCTCCTGGCGATCATTTCCTCGCCGGAGAATCTTCGAAACATCGACCGTTATCGACGGATCAACCGGAAAATCTTCGACCCGCGGGCCGTGGCTTCCGAGGCCGAAGCCGACCGCCTCGCCCGCGAAGGGAAGGTTTTTGTCATCGTCACCTGCAGCATCCATGCCTCCGAAGTCGGGGCCACCCAGATGTCGATCGAGGCGGTCCATCGCCTGGCGACGGACAATTCCCCCGAGACCCGGAAGATCCTGGACAACGTCGTCCTTCTCCTCGTTCCCTGTTTGAATCCCGACGGGCAGATCATGGTCACCGACTGGTATTACAAGACGCTTGGCACTCCCTACGAAAATTCCTCGATGCCCTGGCTTTATCACCGGTACACCGGCCACGACAATAACCGGGACGCCTTTATGTTCACCCAGGTCGAAACCCGGCTCCTCGGAAAAATCATGTACGAGGAGTGGTTCCCGGAAATCTGGCTGGACATGCACCAGATGGGCAATTCCGGGGCCCGGCTTTTTGTCATGCCGGCCAATGACCCCATCAATCCCAATGTCGATCCGCTGATCTACCGGTATGCCGGGATCCTCGGCTACGCCCAGGCCGCCGCTTTGGAGCGGGCGGGAAAAACAGGCATCATTACCGCCGACACCTACACTTACTGGTGGGAAGGGGCGATGGGCTGGGCCGGCTGGTGGCATAACATGATCGGGATGCTGACCGAGGCGGCTTCGGTCCGGACCGCGACAGCGGTCGATCAAGAGATGGCCGACCCCAAGGCTCTGCCGGCGCCGGCCGCCGCGACCGAACGGGGCGAGCGCGGGGGGAGGGGAGAAGAACGCGACCCCAATCGGGCGATGCCCGCTCCCCGGGACATCCAGTTCCGTTCTCAGTATCAGCGGCCCTGGCTCGGCGGGCGCTGGACCCTGCGGGACATCGTCGATTACGATTACATCGCCGCCTTCGGGCTGCTGGAAACCGCGGCCGACCTTCGGAGCCAGATCCTCACGTCGATTTATACGGCCGGTAAAAACCAAGTCGAAGCCGGGCGGAAGGGTGATCCTTTTGCCGTGGTCGTCCCGGCCGTCCAGCATGACGGCCCGACGGCGGTCAAGCTTCTCCAGACGCTGGCCCTGGGCGGTGTCGAAGTCCACCGGGCGGCGAAACCGTTCCAGGCGGACGGCAAAGATTTCCAGGCTGGAGACTACGTCATCCTGATGGCTCAGCCGTTCCGAGCCTACGCCAAGGACATGCTCGAGGCCCAGGACTATCCGAAAATCTCTCCGGCTCCCGGGATGCAGCCGCGACCGCCCTACGATGCGGCCGGTTGGTCCCTCGGCATGCAGATGGGCGTCGAGACGATCTTTGTTAAAGCTCCCTTCGAGGCGGACTTGAAAAAGCTTGGGACGATCGCGGTCCCGGCCGGGCGGGTGACCGGTTCAGGGTCGATGTATGTCATCGGCCATGAAGCCAATGACGCGCTTGTCGCGGTCAACCGGCTGTTGAAGGGAGGAGCGGAAATTTCCTGGCTGACCGAACGGTTCGAGGCCGACGGGAAAGCGTATGCTCCCGGGGCCATCGTCGTTTCGGGCGGCGCTAATTTACCCGGGCTTGTGGCCAAAGTCGTCGGGGAACTCGGCCTCGAAGCCCGCGCCTTGCCGGCCGCTCCCGCGATTCCGGCGATAAAGATCCGGGCGCCCCGGACGGGGCTTTTCCAGCCCTGGGGCGGCAACATGGACGAAGGCTGGACCCGCTGGGTTCTCGAGCAATACGAGTTCCCCATCCGCATCCTCCATCCCGAGGACATTCGTTCCGGAGCGGGTTTGAAGGACCTCGACGTGGTCGTGTTTCCGGACATGGGCTTGGCTCAAATCCTCGCCGGACAGACGGCCCGCAATGTGATGCCCGAATATAAAGGCGGGATCGAGGACGCGGGCCTTCAGGCCCTCCGGGCCTTCGTCGAAGCGGGCGGGACAGTCATCACCCTTGGACGGAGCACCCAAATGGCGATCGACAGATTCGGAGCCCCGTTCCGCGACGCCCTCCAGGGTTTGAACCGCGAGACCTTCTTCTGCCCCGGGTCCGTCCTCCGGGTTCTCGTGGACAATACCCTTCCGATCGCATACGGGATGCCGGCCGAGGCCGACGCATATTTCTCCAGCTCGATGGTCCTCGATGCGGCTCCGGCTTTCGACGCTCCGCCGAGCGCCGTCGCCCTCATGTTCCCTAAGGACAAGATCTTAAGAAGCGGCTGGCTTCAGGGCGAAAGCTTCATCGCCGGAAAAGTCGGGGCGGCCGAAGTCCGCATCGGAAAAGGCCGGCTCGTGCTCCTGCCCCTGCGCGTTCAGAACCGGGCCCAGACGCACGGGACGTTCAAGCTTCTCTTCAACGCCATTCTGACGTCGGCCGCGAAATAGAGAATATCTACTTTTCGCCCTTGACCAGATAGGTGTCGTACCAGTCGAGCATCCGGCGGTACATGTCTTTCCGCTCGTCGTTGGTGTTCGGCCCGCCGTGGGCCCCGTCGCGGTAGTTCAGCCAGACGCACTTCTTTCCCAGCCGGCGGAGAGCGATGAAAATTTCCTGTGACTGGACGGCTTCGACGTTCGGGTCGAGGTCGCCGGTGATGCAGAGCAGCGGCGTTTTGATCCGATCGGCTTGGAGGATGGCCGAATGGGCGAGATACCGCTCCGGGTACTCCCACAGCGTTCCGCCGAGCCGGTCCTGGCTCTTCTCCGGGGCGTGGGTGTTCCGAATCCCCAGGCGGGGGCTCTGGGTATAGAAGCTCAGGAGGTCGACTTTCCCCGAATTGTTGATGGCCGCTTTAAACCGGTCCGTCTGGGTGATTAAGAGAACGGTCGCATAGCCGCCGTAGCTCGTTCCCTGGATGCCCAGCTTATCCGGATCGGCCACTCCCATTTCGATCACTTTATTGATCGCGGCCAGGGCGCCCTTGGCCCAGGCCTCGCCCGGGTACCCGGTGACGAGGTTGACCGAGGGGTGAAGGACGGCGTATCCGGCCGAGGTGAAAATGTTCAAGGTCGCGTTGAAGCCGTTGTCGAAGTAGGATTCGTAGACTTCGGTGATCAGGGGGTAGCGCTTCCCTTTTTCGAAATTCGCCGGGTAGTAAAGGACTCCATAGAGAGTCTTGCCGTCGGCGTCCCGGTAGGTCACGAGCTCGGTTCGGCTCAGCGCCTTGGCCCGGAGCTCGGGGTTGAGATCGGAAAGCTTCAACGGTTTCTGGAAGTCCGAGCCGACGGCGAAAAGATCGTCGGGATGATCGCCATCGGATTCCATGTAAAGGAACCGGGAGCCGTCTTCGGCCATCCGCCACCGGGAGTAGAGCCGGGCGGAGCGGACGAGGTCGGACATCGCCTTCGACCGGAGTTCGAGGCGGATAAGCCCCCGGTCATATTTATCTTTGGCCGATGTGCTGAAAAAGACGTATCGTCCGTCGGGGCTCCAATCGACGAGCTGGAGATTGGGCCGGTCCTCCTCTTTCTCGGGAAGCTCGTAGACCATTTCCTGCGACCCGGAGAAGACATCGATCAGCCAATACTGACGGGGTGGGTCGGCGACCGGCTTGGCCGGTTGATCTTTTGTTTCTTCGGGCTGAGGACGGGTGCTTGTGCAGAGGAGAGTCTTCCCGTCGGGGGAGAATCGGCTGAGGCCGAACGTCCGCTTTTTCTTGGCCTCCGGGGCTTTGTCCGCGGCCGGCTTTTCCGCCGGCTCTTTTTCGCCGGTCAACCGCCGCGGTTCCTTGTCCTCCAAACTCATGACGAAGACGTCGCCCTTCTCGATATAGGCGAACCGGTCGTTATTCTTGGCCCAGGTTATAGACCGGGCGGAGGCGGCCGGTTTGAGGAGGACGCGCGACATTCCTCCGGCGAGCGGGACGACCTCCAGCTGGTTGCTTGTCCCCCGGATGATGTCGTAGTTCGTCTTTTCGGTGACGTCCCGCTCGAAGACAAACGACCGGCCGTCGGCCGTCAGCCGGGAGGAGAGAAGCGGGGTTTCCGGAAGAATCTCAACGACTTTTCCGGAGGCGATTTCGCCGGCCACGGGAATCACCAGCTGCCCCTGCCGGCTGACCTCGTCCCAGGGAAGAAACGGCTTTGCCGAATCATAGACCCGGACGGCCTCGGTGGCCGCCGCGGCAAATGCCCGGGCGCTCCTCGCTTCCCAATCCGAAGCCCGGACAGAAAAGACGAGTTTCGTCCCGTCTTCCGTCCAGACGAGAGGGGAGTTGGAGGCGATGGCTTTGGGCAGCTTGAACGGCGCCTTTTCCATTTTTTGCGTTTCCCGGTTCCAGACCGCCAGCTGAAGGCCCGGATTCCGGTAGAGGAAAAGCGCCAGCTTTTTTCCGTCGGGCGCCCAGGCCGCGCCCCGGTACTGCTCTTTTCCGGGGAAGACGCGGACTTGGGTTCCGGTTTGGGCATCGATGACGACAAGCTCGGAAGGGAGCGGCGGGGCGACATAGGTCGGGTCGCCATAGCGCTTATTGTCGGAAGGGATCCGGTCTTCCGTCCGGCTCAGAGAGGCGGCAATCCAGCGCCCATCCCTCGTCCAGTCTTCCACCCGAAGGGAGACAACCTTGAAGTAATCTTCGATGGTGAATGGCGACGGCGCCTGGGCGGCCAGCGGGGTCTGGCTGAGAACGATAATCAACGCAGCCATCATCCAAATTACGGCAAACTTGAATTTTCCGGTCATGGCTTTCTCCTTCCATTCATTCTAGTCTCTTTCGTTTTGAACGAGAAAATAGAATTCGTTGCGACGGCCGGAGCGAACATCGTCCGGTTTAGGGCTTTCTCGATGTCAAGCTTGGGAAGCCGGCTCGGAAGAAGCCGGCCGAGCGAAGATGTTTGAGCGTCCCGTGCCTTGAGCCGTAAGAAAGTTTTCCGGGACGCGAGTTCTTCGCCGCCACGCCTAACCAATCGAGAAAGACCGTGAAGAACCGGACGCGTGAGCGAAGGCCGTCGTTTTCTCATTTATTCTCGTTCGAAATGAAAGAGATTCTTCAGGTTCGGACGTATCGGGCGATCCAATTGATATCCTTGTCGCTTTCGGCCGAGAGCGTGACCCGGGCGAGGCGTCCGTCCCGGTCGATTTTGGCCACGGCGGCTCCTTCGGCCTCGACCTTATCGAGCTGATAGCCGTCCGGCTCCGTGAGATAGAGGATGTATGGGTCGCCGGGGATGGCCCGGCTTTTTCCGGTGAGCATTCCTCCGTCCCAGCGAACGCTTTCCAAATCCGGACCGCCGCCGGTCACATGCCGGTTGGTGGCGACGACCTGGGGGCCGGGCCTGCGTTCACGGATGATGAAGGCTTGCGACCGGAACCGGGGATCGAGCGGGCCCGGGGCGAAAACGCCGTTGAAGCACCCGGCGAGCTTCTTGGACCAGAATTCGAAGATGTAATATTCCTTGGCCGGGTCCAGGCCAAGGTCGGCCAAGCGGATTTCGCCGAAGTCGCCGCCCGTCCGGCCCAGGACCAGCCAGTTTTCAAACGGCCGGTCGATTTCCAGGGAGTAGAGGAAACAAGCCGGCGTGTAGCCGGCGTCGAAGGGCCGCGGCCCGCTGCCGCTCACTTCGGCGTCGGCTTTCGCGACGAGGGCGGACCGGGACGGATCGACGTCGTATATCTGACCCGGGCGGGTGAAGAGGACGGGAGCGGTCCGCCGGGCCGGCTCGATCGCCTCGGTTCCGTAAAGGGCGGGCTTGTCGGTCAGCATCATGAGCGAACCGGTCAGGGTCGTGACCAGCGTCGAGCGGTATCCGTCGGCGTCGAGCTCGATGTGGTCCGGATCGTTGCGCCAGACGACGTTGTTCCAGGAGTTGAATTGGGACAGCCCGGCGTAAGCGAACCCGTCGTCGCCGATCCGGCAGGCGTCGACCAGCCCGATGAGCTCGGGCCGGATGCCCCAGCAAGCCAGGAGAAAGCTCTGCGGGCCGATGGCGTCCCGCACGGTTTGGACGTAGCGGCGGAACGCGGCCACGGGATCGACCCGCTTTTTCTCGAAGTAATCGCGATTGGCGTTGTATCCCTCGTAGCGGAGATGCCGGAGGGCGTCGAGCTTGAAATAGCGCCAGCCCTGGTCGATCAAACCGCGATATAAGGGCTTGACCATCCGGTCCAAGGCGGTTTGGTTGGAGGCATCGAGGATCCAGCCGACCCAATTGCCCTTGACCGGATTTCCGCGGGTGTCGCGGACAAACCAGTCGGGATGCTCTTTGACCGGGGGAAAATCCAAGGTCGACGCCGCCGTCCATATGCCGGGGACCAAGCCGCGCTTTTTGATCGTCTCGACCAGATAGGGGAGGCCGCGGGGGAACTTGGCGTTGGGATTGAGCCATTTTTCCGGGGCGCCCTGGATCTGCTGGAAGCCGTCGTCGATCTGAAAATAATCGTACCCGTACGACTTCAGGGCGGAGGCGAAGGCCGCGGCCGTTTCGACGACATCCTGCTCGGTGATCCGGTCGAAAAAGGCAAACCACGAGATCCAGCCGGCGACGGATTCTTTCCACGGCGCGTAGGTCCAGGGCTCGTAAAAGGCCAGGCCCCGGTGCTTGTTGTAATAGCGCGGCCGGAAGCGCAGGACGATCTCTCCGCCCTCGGCCTCAAGGTCGAAGGTCAGAGCTCCGCCTTCGGCCGCGGTTGGAAGGATCGTCGCCTTGGCCGTCGGGTCGACCGAAAGGACCCAGTCGCTCCGGCGGTCGTAGACGGCCCGGTTGAGGAGGCTTCGGCTGAGGCCGGAAACGTGGCGGACCAAGAGCGGCCCGGCCCCGCGACGGTCGCGGCGGTCGACTTCGCAGGGGAAGGCCTCTTCGCTCGCCCGGATCTTTCCGATCAATCGAATCGGACCGTCCGAGCCGCCGAACAGGTAAACGACCTGCTCGATTTTCTCGCCGGTTTGAAAGACGCGGGTCCGGGTTTCCAGAGACGAGCCGGCGTTTTCGATCGTCCCTTCAAAAACCGTCTCGCCGGCATAAGCCAGGCGGACGGCGGATCCTTCGACCTGAATCCGCCCGGCTGCGTTCGGCGGGACGCCCGCGGCCTGAGCCGCCGGGACGGCGGCCGGGAGGACGGCGGCGAGGATGAGGAGCGCGAACCTCCGGCTCCCTCCCGATATTCTTTTCCGGTGATGTGATGCTGGTTTCATCCTGGCGCCTCCGGCGATCGCGAAGTCTTTATCTCCGTCTGACCGACTTATATCATTATCGATTATCGCGGCGCGTGTCCACTCGAAGATGGATCATGGGAAATCCTTACAGTCATGGCTGTTTTTAAATAACCGGTTTGTGATAGGATTCCTCAGCGAGGGGAACCGGGAGGTATCGCGAATGTCTCTCTCGGGAGGTTCACCCATGATGCGACGCATCCGCTGGCCGGCGGCGATGTCCGTTTTCCTCGTTTTGTGTGCGTGTACGAAAACGCAAAGGGCCGATTACCCGATCCAAGACGTCCCGATGACCTCCGTCCGCCTCACCGGCGGATTCTGGGCGGAGCGCCAGGCGACCGATGTCGCCGTTACCATCCGCCACGAAATGAAGGAGAGCGAGCAAACGGGCCGGATCCGAAACTTCGAGCTGGCCGCGGCCGCTCTCCAGGGGGAGACCGGCGGGAAGCTGCAGACGTCCTACGCCTTCGACGACTCCGATGTGTACAAGGTCATCGAGGCGGCAGCTTATGCCTTATGGCTCAAGCCGGACCCCGCGCTGGAAAAGGACTTGGACGTTTGGATCGCCAAAATCGCCGCCGCCCAGGAACCGGATGGATATCTCTATACCGCCCGGACGATCAATCCGGCCAATCCGCCCCGGATGTCGGGCCCGGAGCGCTGGGTCAACCTCGACGACAGCCACGAGCTCTACAACGTCGGCCACATGTATGAAGCGGCCGTCGCCTACTTCCAGGCCACCGGGAAACGGAACCTTCTGGACGTCGCCCTGAAGAACGCCGACTTCATCGTCAAGACCTTCGGCCCCGGAGATAAGCAGATCAAGCGCGTCCCCGGCCACGAGGAAATCGAAATCGGATTGGTGAAGCTTTTCCGGTTGACCGGAAAAAAGAAATATCTCGACCTGGCCAAGTTTTTCGTCGACCAGAGGGGCAACGCCGCGGGCCACGACCTGTACGGCGAATACGCCCAGGACCATAAGCCGTTTCTTGAACAGGGCGAGGCTGTCGGGCACGCCGTCCGGGCGGCGTACCTCTACTCCGGCGCGGCCGATGTCGCCGCTCTGACCGGCCAGACCGCGTACTGGGCGGCCCTGGATAAAATCTGGGAGGACGTCGTCACCCGGAAACTGTATCTGACGGGGGGCATCGGCTCGGCCGGCGGGATCGAGGGTTTCGGTCCGCCGTTCGAGCTGGGAAACGAGACCGGCTACGCCGAAACATGCGCGACGATCGCATTTGCCCTCTGGAATCACCGGATGTTCCGCCGATCGGGCGAGGCCAAGTATATGGACCTTTTCGAACGGGCGGCGATGAACGCCTTTCTTTCCGGCTATGGGCTCAGCGGCGACCTTTTCTTCTATCCCAATCCGCTGGCTTCGCGCGGCGACACACAACGGACGCCCTGGTTCAACTGCGCCTGTTGCCCTCCCAACGTCGCCCGGTTCATCGCCGAGATGGGAGGGTTCGCCTACGGCGTTTCCGGCAACCGGGTTTATGTCAACCTGTTCGCTCAGGGCACGGCCGACATCGGGACCAAAAATGGCAAGGTCACCATCGCCCAGACCACGGATTATCCCTGGTCTGGAAACGTCAAGTTCGAAGTCGGATTGGAAAAGCCGGCCGATTTAACCCTGATGATCCGGATCCCGGGTTGGGCTCAAGGCCGGCCGCTTCCCGGCGGGCTGTATGTCTACGATGACGAAACCGTCGAGCCGTCCGTTCTCAAGGTCAACGGCGAGTCCGTTGCCTTCGGGCTCGATAAAGGATACGCCCCGGTCGCGAGGACTTGGACGAACGGAGATGTCGTCGAGCTGTCGCTTCCGATGCCTGTCCGCCGCGTCCGGGCCTCAGCCGAGGTCAAGGCCGACGCCGGGCGGATCGCCGTCGAGCGCGGCCCGCTCGTTTATGCGGCCGAATTCGCCGACAACGGCGGGTCCGTGACCAATCTCCTTCTCAAGGCCGAGGCGCCTTTCGCCGCCGAGCATCGGGCTGATATTTTGAACGGGGTGACCGTCGTCACCGGAAAGGCGACCGCGTTCCGGATGGAATCCGGCCTGGAAACTGCGACGGAAGTTCCCTTGACCCTCATCCCGTATTATGCCTGGGCTCACCGGGGCCGGGGTGAAATGGCTGTTTGGCTGCCGATCGAAAAAGCCAAGGTCCGCCCGACGCCCGAGCCGACCCTGGCCTCGATGTCCACCGTCACGGCTTCTGACGGGGCC
>Ga0209287_10001655_pt1 | contig 10842 bp, 11 predicted proteins | sample PPLLak3cmMay2015_2_FD_187255 | JGI IMG/M metagenome (GOLD analysis project Ga0209287, IMG submission 187255) | Freshwater sediment microbial communities from Prairie Pothole Lake near Jamestown, North Dakota, USA - PPLs Lake P8 Core (1) Depth... | ecosystem: Environmental > Aquatic > Freshwater... | reverse complement strand
CATTGGAATCATGGTCAGGCGTAAAATATGAGCCGCCGGCGGTTGCTCAGGCCGAAAAGCCGGCGGAAGAGACCGCGGTGGCGCCTGCAGCGGTCGAACCGCCCAAGGCGGAAGAAAAAAAACCGGAGCCAAAAGTCGAGGAGAAGGCCCCGGAACCGGCAAAGCAGACACCTGAAACCGTAACCGCTCCGGCGCCTTCAAAAGAGGAGCAGCCCAAAGAAGAAAAAGCTGCGGAAAAAGCTGAAGAAAAGAAGCCCGGAGCAGGCCCGGACAAACCGTCATTTGAGCTTTCTGCCGCAATGGTGACCGTTGATAACGAGCAGTGGACACGAATCGCTTTGGCGGTTGATGTGCCGATCTGGCGTTTCGGCGTCTGTTTTGATATAGAGATGTTTTTGGACGCGCAGGGTAACTTCAGCAACAAGGGGTGGAATTTCGACAGCGGCAGGGACGTTACCGAAACACTGTTGCGCAAGATACGGTATGTCAGATTCAACCATCAGGGCGACCCGCTGTTCATAAAGTTCGGCGGTCTTGACAATGTGACGTTCGGCTACGGTTTCATCGTCGACCGGTTCACCAATATGCTCAACTATCCCGGCGAGAAGCTGCTGGGACTCCAGTTTGACCTGAATGATATCAGCCCCATCGGCATAACGCTGCAGACACTGATACCCGATTTCCAGGATTTCGGTAACGACGGCGGCATTCTGGGGGCGCGCCTCGCGTTCAAGCCGCTGAAGGCGACCGACAAGTTTCTTATAAAAGGCATTTCGATCGGCGGAACCTTTGCAATGGATATAAACCAGTATGCTCCGGCGCGTAACTGGGACTATACCCTGCATGGCGACAAATGGGACAGAGACGAGGACGGGAGAACTGACAGCACCTATCTGTACGACAAATACGGAAAGGAAAACTATTATCAGAACCTCGTGCTGCTGCATAAAATGGAGGTGGATGAAAAAGGTAAAAATGACTATGATGGCGAGATTGTTCATGAGGACGAATGGGCAAAGGACGCAGAGAACAGGATGATGATCGTTGGCGGTGATATCTCTATTCCCATTATCACGTCAAAGATATTAAACCTCGATGTCTATGCTCACAGCGGCGTCACCCTTGATGCCGACGATGAGGATAAGGACAAGATTTATAAGGGTTGGGGCGTCGGCGCTCCGGGCGTAGCAGTAAAAGCCGGCCCGGTGTGGGCGCGGGTCGAGTACCGCCATATCCGGGACAGGTTTTCGCCGGGATATTTCGGGACGTACTATCTTGATGAGCGTATCGCACGCACGCCGAAAGTACATGTAAAAGAGGACTCTTTGCCTTCGGTTAAGCTCAACGGCGTATTCGGGCTGCTGGGCTGTAATATCGCGAACCTGCTCATCGTCAGTGGGAGCTATCAGCGCCTCGGCGGTGAGGGTGCGGAGCTGGATCAGCGCGCCGAAGGGACCGCAGCCGTTGGTTCCAAGGTGATCGAGCGTATCCCGAAGATCAAGAAAGTCGAGGCTTTCTATTATCAAACGAATATCAATAAAACGGAAAAAAGGCCCTTCTTTTACCAGTCCCCGTTCACCTATTGGGGATACCGGCTGGGCATAGAGGTCGTTGCCCACACCTTTATCATCTGGGAGACGCGGTACGGCTGGGTGTTGAATAAGGATGGCACTGAATATGTCGATAATAAAACCGTTACTATACAGGCGGGACTTAGTTTTTAAAGCGGATACAGAGTAGTTTTTGCTATACAGAAGATGACGAATATATCTCCATTACTGGAAAAAGCGCGGACCGAAAAACGGAGCAATGGTTTTCGTCTGCCCAGGCGTGGAAGGATCCGTTTCGTTCTGGTAGTCATTATTGGTTTTTCCGCAGTCTGGTGGTATAAAAGCCATTCTCGTTCTCCACAAAAAAGCGGGGCGGACAGGAAAGAGAAGATTGCCAATCCCCGTTATCCTGCAAAAGAAAAGGCGCCTGAACGCCCGAAAGAGAGCCTGCAGGAGAGGTCGGTTCATGCAAAACGACCAAAAATCAATTCGTACGACGATGTGTGCGCGTTTATCAGGCTCTATCCGCCTCGTTTGACCCATGCGCAAGACACGTTCCATTTCAGGGACGGCGCGTATGTGGTTCATTACAGCATCGATACCGCCCTGCAGAAGAACGGCAGGGAGCTGTTCAGGCAATATCACCCGAAATACGGCGCGGTTACGGTTCTGCAGCCATCCACCGGCAGGATTCTCGCACTTATATCGTATACCCGCCAGAACGAAGAGAGTCTTGGGAGCACTCTTTTCTGCCGGAGCATTTTTCCGGCAGCCTCTATTTTCAAGACCATTGCCGCTGCCGCAGCGATCGAAAAAGCCGGTTTGCGCGGGGAAAGCATGCTGCAAACGTATGGCGCGAACCACACTCTCTATAATTCGCAATTACGCAAGGAACTGCCCGATTTCAGAGAGGTTTCCTTTCAGGAAGCCTATGCATATTCGATAAATCCGGTTTTCGCCAGAGTCGGGCTTTTTGTTGTCGGCGCCAAAGGGCTTAGTGAATACGCAACAAAATTCGGATTCAACGCGGACGTACCTTTTGAGCTGCACATTGAAAAGCCGGTATTTATTTGCCCCGACAGCTCCTTTGCCGTGGCCGAAGTTGCATCCGGATTTAACCAGGCGACAACAATATCCCCGGTATTCGGCGCGTTGATTGCCGCCGCGGTTTCGAACAACGGGTGTATGGTCGCACCCACACTTGTGGACAGCATTACCGACCCGGAATCCGGCAAGAGGATATTCACCCGCACAAGCGTCGTGTGGCGTATGCCGATCCGCAAATCTACAGCCGAGGAGATGGTGGGGCTTATGAAAGAGGTGGCGCGTTACGGAACCGCCAGAAAATCCTTCAGGTATATCAAACAGTCGGATCGTTTCAAAGAGATCGATTATGGCGGAAAAACAGGGAGCGTAGACAAGGACAGCCTGGGCAAGGTGGACTGGTTTGTGGGGTTCTGCCGCCATAAAAACGACAAAACACAGCATGTTACCACCGGTGTAGTTACTGTGCACGACGCGTTCTGGACCGTGCACTCCAGCTTCATCGGCGCGGAAATGATGAGAAGTCATATACGCAAAATACAGATCGCCCGGAAAGAGCAAAAAGAAGCAAAAGCTCTGGCGGAAACGGTATCCAATGATTCCGTTGCACGCAAGATTGACGAAAAGATGTAATGCAGAGCATGCTTTCCGGAGAGAGGATTTCTTCATACCCCATATCCACGGAGTGACGACCAACATGAGTTTTCTACAGAAAGTCGGGATCATCGCCATCATCATCATTTTTGGCATCACCCTGCTCTACTTTCTTTTCCCGCCAGATCAGCAGAGAATAAAAAACCTTGTCAATAAAGGCAAAACAGGCATTGAAGAACAGGATATCCTGAAAACCATGTCTGTTGTCGCGATAGATTACCAGGACCGCTATGGGCTGAACAATGCCGGATTACGAAGCCTGTTTTTCGAGCTTTTTAAACTAGCCGACAAAATTACCATACGCTATGATATCACCGAACTCCAGATCAGGGATGATACCGCTTATGTGACCGCCGTGCTCTGGGCGAAGGGGATTATAAACAGCGAGCAACAGGATATCGCGGGCGACAGCAGACTCCCCGCACAGATCCGTCTGAAAATCAGGAAAAGAGAGTTTATGTGGAGGGTTGTCGGGTCAGAATGGGATGATGTACAACAGGTTAACAGGGGGCTTTTCGGGTTTTCGGGGTTTTAGTCTGTCCCGTTACAGTTTTCGTGGGAATTATCCATGCTTCTATACTATACCTGATTACATTTGTAACCATTTTTTGCAACATAATTTGGTAATATTGGCTATAGTAGGCTAAATTTGATTACAGGATTATTGTGGTTCAGTTGGGAGGGGTATGGTCGATATTTTCGATTATTCCGATTACCGAAAATTTATAAAAGATTTACAGCAGACAAAGAGTGCGTTGAGCGCTGCTTTTTCGTACCGGTATTTTGCCCAGAAAGCGAATATCAACTCCTCCTCTTTTTATCCGCAGATTGTCAAAGGTAAGCGAAATCTCACAAAAAACACGATTATGAAGACCTGCGTTGCCTTCAGGTTGAATGACCGTGAGGCAGAATACTTCGAGAATCTGGTGTTTTTCAACCAGGCGAAGACTATTAAGGAAAAAAACCATTATTTTGAAAAACTGGTTGAGCTGCAGAAGCTGCGAAATGTGAAGAAAATCAAGGAGGAGCAGTACGGGTATTTTTCGGAGTGGTATCACTGCATTATCAGAGAGATTGTGACGTATGTTGATTTTAAGGAGGATTTCGGCGCGCTGGGAAAGATGCTGAATCCGCCCGTAACTGCAAAGCAGGCGAGGGACTCGGTCAGGCTGTTATTGCGGCTGGGGTTTTTGAAAAAGGCGGATGATCGGTATGCTCAGACAGAACCGTTGCTGGCCAGTGACAGCGGCACGGATTTCAAAGTGCATCAGATAATGAATTTTCAGATACAAATGCTTAAGATGGCTATAGAGTCCTATGATCGCTGGGAACCGGACAAGCGTCTGACATCAGCAACGACCTTCAGTATTTCCGAAAAAAGCTATCACCAGTTTGTCGAGATTCTGCGGGATTGCCGCGCCCGGCTTATGAAGCTCACCTTTGCCGACGATTCTCCCGAGCAGGTCTATATGCTCAGCATGAACCTGTTCCCCATGACGCATAAAAAGCCGGGAGGAGGGGCGGATGAGTAGATTGTGCGGTTATATTTTACTGATTAGTCTGTTGCTTGTGGATTGTGCCGTCGACCCTCTGGCAGGCGGCTCGACCGATACGGAGCTGGGAGGCGTTGTTGTCGGTGTTGTATTGCACGAAAACGGGGAGCCGGCGCATAATGCGCACGTGACAATACTTCCGCGCGATTTTAATCCGGTAACGGACGGTCGGGTTTCAGATTCAGTCAAAGATACAACCGACCAGAGCGGTCGCTTTGCCATAACCGTTCGGGATACCGGAATATATAGTGTTGGAGCGGTTGATTATGGACAAAAAACGCTGGCGCTGATGGCCGGGGTTGCGATTTATAAAGATACCGTGCTGGTGCAGCCGATATCTTTGCAGGCGCCCGGAACGATTGAAATTCTTATACCAAACACGATCGATACTGCGGGCGGGTATGCCTATGTTCCGGGAACCGCGCTGTATAAATATTTAGCCGACGCTGATCCTGCAGGCAATGGCGGGTATTCCCTTTGCCTTGAGCCGGCGCCTGCGTCAACCATACCTGTTGTTGTTTGCACGAGCGGGGATTGGCAAATTTTCTCGGTTGCGCAGATGGTGATTTCTTCCGATGAAACGGTTGTCATCGACCTGACGACCAATACCGTCAAACCGTTATGGGATTTCACTCTGATAGTCGGCGTCTCTCAAAAGACGGTCGGTTTTTATGGCGGTATGGATTCTGTTGCATTGCTGGTTAAAAGGCATGTGCGGTGGATAAACGACAAATTCAACTATTCCGGCGAGTTCAACGGCGTGTATCGGTATATCGTCGACTCTCTATACCAGTATAGCGACGATATAACGGTTGAGAGAGACAAGCCCATGACCGGATTCGATTACCGCCTGCTGTATGACGGATATTCGGATTGGGCAAACGGCGGCTGGTATTATGATACGAGGACCGTGTGCCGCGTCTGGAGCGTGACTGACGGCAGCGGCACGTTCGGCCAGGGGTCGGTGGATATTACAACCTGGGAGTTCGGCCAGGCGCGTGGAGCCATCGTACTATCGTGGATAGAGGTTGATGCGGATAAAAATCCGGTGAACGGCACACCGTATTCGGTTACTGTTGAATCAGTCATGAACTATCCGTACGGTGTAAATATATGGGATAAAGCAAGCATCAACTTGATTAATTATTATGCTGATACGTTTTACATTAAACCTAATATAATCAACAAAGCCTTTCCTGCTTCGATGGGTATTATTGCCAAGTCGTCAAATGGTACAGAGTTGGCTGGAGCTTCAGTGCGATTTTATGGGATAAGGCTTCTTTCCAGTACAGTTGATAAAGACCCGGTGCTTTCAGGAGTAACGGATGCACAGGGAGAGTTTGTTTTTCCGAAAAATCCATTTAATCCGGATGCGTCGGATTATTTGACCTATTATAATATGCTGATCTCGGTCGAGTTTCAGGGAGATACAGTATATGCTTGGGAGCCGGTATTTAATGCAGCGAATACCTGGTTTGCTAATCCGGACAGTGCGTACCGGATCATGGTTCATTTTTGACCAGAATTGTGCAGGATTAAGGGGATTACTCGGATAATCAGGCATATAAGAATTACAGACGCCGGCTTTAAACAAAAGCAAAACAGTTTTGGGAGCACCATTATCACAAAAAGGTAAAGGATTTCAGAAAAGAAAATTCTTATTAGATTAAACTAAAGGAGAGGAGATACTATGATTTACAAATTGATGTGTATTTTTATTGTAAGTGCTACATGTATATTCAGCCAGCCGTATTCCGGAACGATTTTCAATTTCCCCAATTCTTTCAAGGATTCTGATCCAACAGCGTTTACAGAAGTCACCTACAAAGGACAAGAGATGCGGAGTGTATACGACCGTCGCTATGGCTTCGTTACCATTAACGCCTACGTGTATATTGCCGATTTTAACGACGGCTGTCCCCGCTGGGAGATGATTGTCAATCCGGAATTCAGCCAAACTAAAGCAAAGGAATTGGCTGATACATACGCGCGCAACATAGGGCAGATGCCGATTTGCATACGCACAAGCATAACGGGTGCGGTTATCCACGATGGAAATAACCCGTGGGGAGGGGGTAATCCTCTTACTATCCACCATGGTCAAGGGTTAAGTTATTTGAGTCAAGGCATTGTGACTGAAACCATGATTCATGAAGCTACTCATGCCGCCTTTGACCCCAAGTACTATACCACGGAATGGTATAATGCCGCGAAAGCTGACGGCCAATATATTTCAACGTATGCCAAAGCGAACCCGAGCAGTGAAGACCATTCCGAGACCTTCCTGTGCTGGCTGGCGGCGCGGTATAAAAAGGACCGTATTTCTTCAAGTGATTTTACAAAAATCACTACCACGGTTCCGAATCGCCTGCAATGGTACGATAAAATGAACTTCAAGCTGAGTCCCATTACAGCCACAGGTGTGGCTGATAAAAATGATTTTGGCCGGTCTTCGCGATTTGCCTTATTCGCAACGTATGACAATCCAACTCATAATACGATTCACATAGGATATACCATTAAAAATCAGTCCTGGTTTTCCCTGCAGATACTGGATATGAAAGGCAGATTAGTCAAGACACTAGCGGAAGAAAAGGCTGAACCTGGCACGTATCAAAAAATCTGGGACGTTTCTGATAATGCTGGTCAGCGAGTTCCTTCTGGCACCTACTGTTACCAATTGATTGCCGGAGAATTTAAGATAGCTAAAACCCTTGTGTTGTTTAGGTAATTAACCTTGCAATTGGAACACCGATGGAACGGCTATGGTCGGCGCAGTGCAAACCTTCGGAGACCTCACTAACTGGCATCCGCACATCCACGCAATGTTGTGAATACCAAGGGACGGAGACAATTAATATACATATAGCCTCGTCATAAATATATTCTCGTATCCGTTCCGTGGACCCATCTTTTCCCGAAAGATTTTCTGAACGATAGTAAAGCATCCGGAAAAAAGAGCGGCATATCATCCCAAGGAGGAACTGATGCGGCGAGTTCTGTTCAGGAGGAAACGCGAGATAGAAAAGTATTTAGGGGATTTCAGGCGGAGCGGATTACCAGTAACTGGAGTGGCCCCGGTTAGAAGATCAGTTAACAGTTACCAGTTAACGGTTAACCACAAAACAACCTGCCGGAACGGAGCACATTATTTACTGGGTTTACCAAAGTTTCATGCGTGCGTTTTTATGCGTGGTGCGGCGGTGCGGCACTTGATGCCAAGTCGTTTGCAGGCCTTATGTGCTGTCTCGTTGATAAATTTGACCTGTTTTCCTTTCGGTATCTTACGAAGTTTTTTTTCGAATGCTTCCCGCCACTGCCATACTTCTTCTACTGCTTTACCATAGTTCATACGTCATCCTCGCCCTCATCTGATAGTATAAATTTATGCGGTGTGCTGATGTCCACCATCAAGTCATATCCGTTACGGATGTTGATTGCATTGAATCCATCGATACGTTGGTCATTGACAAGGTGCTTGCAGTTGTAGCTTACAATATGCTTGAGTCCGTTCACGGTGGTTACCGCCACGTGCCGACAATCGTTATAAACCCGTTTTGAACTCTTCCCGCCAAACTCCGCAGCAATATATTGTTCAGCAAGCTGGAGCGCTTCCTCATCGAACTCCAATAATACCGGGTCGATACGGTTGACGTGTTCAACAAGCCGGGCTTGAAGCTTCGGGTCGCTTGTGGCTTCAAGTTCATCGATAACCACACTTGAGATATAGGCTTCATAGAGTCCGGTCTGTATCGCTTCGAAGAACCTTTCCGCCGTCTCTTTCCAGTCTGGTCGGTCTGTGTGTTCAAGCTGGTTCCAGACTGACGTTTCTATGTAGAGTTTTTTCTTCATCTATGTGCAACCTTTACGGTAACACCGTTCTGTATTGCAAGTCCTTCCATCATTCTCATCACGACTTTCTGGTCCTTTGGCGGCAATTTCTGCAATGTATCGACATGCTTACGGATACTCGGGGTCATCTCGTCCTTTCATATAAAAAATATACTATTGTTTTGCATTAAGAAACATATATTGTATCTTTCATGTGTGACTGTTTTAATTGTTATGCATCCGTTCCCTGAATCCATCTTTCACAGAAACAAATTCTGAATGATATTAAAGCTTCGAATTATTTCAAGGAGGCAAAAAGTGCGAAGAGTTCGGTTCTGGAGTAAGCGGGAGAGAGAAAAGTCTTTGCGGGATTTCAGGCGGAGCGGAGCATATTATTTTTAAGGATTTTCTTCTGAATCGTTAACCTTTCGTGCAAATCAATCGGCACACTGCCTGGAGGAATACTTGTTCAATCAGGGTGAGGGAAGGCAGGAAATACTTTTTTCAAGGTTTATCAGCGTCAAAACCCATCGTGGAAAAATGCTGGTCAAAGGTGAAGCATCGGGAAATCTGATATTGCTTCATAACTACGAATGAGATGCAATCAGTAATAGAGAATCCCTGGTCTTTATACTGCTGGTATAGTAAAAAGCCTTCCTGTTCGATATATTCATCTGCGTGAATAATCTCGACAAGAGGGTCCTTGAGTACGGCTTTCAGAAATTTAATTGCCTCTTTTTTTGATACTTTCCGCTCAAGCAACATAGTGGTTTCGTGAATGACCAGATTGGTCGTTATAAACCTGACATTTTCCTTCATCAAATGGTTACGATGCTTCATTGCTTGGTCATGATACTGGTCATTTTTAGCAATTCCGGCAAACCACGCGCCAGTGTCGATGAAAACGATTTTATTCATAGAGGTACTTGTCATGGTTGGCTGCACCATCGGTTACTTTGCTGATTGCCGTGCCGAATAATGCAAAAACGGAAGCCTTCCGTAGCACTTTTCCGGCGTTTTTAATTTTAGTCTCGGTTTTCATGAACTTTGCGAAATGATAAACTTCTGCCTGCCTGGTTACCGGCAGTTCCGAAATCGTTTCGGCTACCATCTGTGGAAAATTTGGTGTCATATCGCTTTATCCTTCCGTTAATGCTTTTATCTGCCTTAAGATTACTCGCTGTTCTTCTTTTCCGAGTCTGTCGAAAAGCTTCATTACATGATCTGCCCGGCTATTACCGTGATGTGGCCTTGTCGTTTCATTCGTTGGTTCTGGAATGCCGTCGTCCCCGATGCGTTCATCAACAGTGATATTAAACAAGCGGGCAATGTGTAGAAGTCGCTTTCTTGGCAACTTCGAGCGTCTAGTCGCATGGATAAATATACATAAAATGAATATTTTATACCATATTTAATTATATGTAGGGACGGTATGTAGGGACGGAGACAACTGACACGCATATAAATTCAGCTCGGATTAAATATTCTTTTCGTGGCATGCAAGCATTTATTAAGTATCCGTTCCGTGAATCCATCTTTCACAGAAACAAATTCTGAACGATAGTAACGCTTCACATTATTTCAAGGAGGTAAAAAGTGCGAAGCGTTCGGTTCTGGAGTAAGCGGGAGAGAGAAAAGTCTTTGCGGGATTTCAGGCGGAGCGGAGCATATTATTTTTAAGGATTTTCTTCTGTATCGTTACCCTTTCGTGCAAATCAATCGGCACACTGCCTGGAGGAAGCCTTGTAATGCAGCGCCTGATCGAATACATTTCCCGCTGCCCCTTCTCATTAGCGCGAATGATTAAAATTACCGGCGGCGGCAAGGTACTGTACCGCGCCAGCCACCCGGATTGCACGCGCTACCCCGAACTCGGCCTGGAGTTGAGCCTGCTCCCCGGCATGAGCCGCAACTACCAGGCCTTTGACCCGCTCGATTTTCTGGCGTCAGTAACCCAGCACATCCCCAATAAAGGAGACCATCAGATACGATATTATGGCTGGTACTCGAACAAAAAACGCGGCATGCGGAAGGACAAGGCTGAATACACTCCTGCTGACGATCCTGAATCCCTCACCGCATACCAACTGAAACAGAGGCTAATCCTGCAAAGCCGAACATTAAGGAAAGGGATTTATATGCTTTGCTGGATAAGATTCTCTAAATGAATTATCTACGAAAAAAACGTATATACTTCATTAAGAGAATCT
>Ga0209287_10001649_pt1 | contig 10877 bp, 9 predicted proteins | sample PPLLak3cmMay2015_2_FD_187255 | JGI IMG/M metagenome (GOLD analysis project Ga0209287, IMG submission 187255) | Freshwater sediment microbial communities from Prairie Pothole Lake near Jamestown, North Dakota, USA - PPLs Lake P8 Core (1) Depth... | ecosystem: Environmental > Aquatic > Freshwater... | reverse complement strand
AGCGGTTATTGAAAAACAAAACCGAGGTCGATTCTTTCTTGTCGGCCTTGGTCATTTTAATCCGGAAATCCGGCAATTAGTCCAATATAATCAGATATCGTTAGTCAAATTAATCCGGAAATCAACAATGGGCAAAGAACGGAAAATTAGAAAAACACGATAATCTTCTTTCTATTCTTTTTATGTGGCGACGTTGGAGTGATCCATCTCAGGTGATCGAGTATGTTGAGTCTTTAATTACAGATGACAAGGGACTCATAATGTTTATTAAACATTTTCTTTCTGATGTCCGAAGCCATGGGATGTCGGATTATGTCGAAAGTATTCAATGGCGAATTAACCTTGAAAGTATAGAAACCTTTGTTGATTTAAATGAGGTTGATAAAAGACTTAGAAAAGTGCGATCATCAACGGAATTCAAAGAGTTGGAGGAAAAGGAGCAACTGGCTATAAATATCTTTTTGGATACACTTGATGGTAACATTGATGACCTTTCAAGGTTTTAAACTACCAAGTCTGTTTCGTGATGTTCATAAAACCATCACATTCATAAGGATGGGTGTTCCACTGTTGCTCCACACCCACCAGTGATGCGGATCGTTAAATTGACTCTTCTGGAAGGAGAGAAGACATGCAAGAAAGACATACCAAAGAACAGAACGAAGCTCTTTTCCCGCCATCCCATGAATCAGACCGAAGTCCCTTCTCAATGATTCGAATGACCTTAACAGTTTTTCGAAACCAGTTTATCATTTTATCAATGTTAACAACTACTGTCGTCATCACCTCTTTGATGCAACCTGTACTCTCTCTTGATGAGAATCAATATCTCTACTTTTTCTCTACTTCGGCACAAGTGATTGCGGGAATATTCGGTTTCCTAATAGCTGGATTTATTTTCTTTCGGGGGAATCTCGAAAAGCAAAGTGAACTTGACGAGTCGACGAAGGAAATTGTCGAATTCATCAACAAAGACAACTTCCACATGTTTGTGACGGTTGCCCTGTTTGGAGGAGCGTCGATTCTGTCTTCTCTCCTTGCCATTAATTCTTGGCTTTCTCTCAACTCATCTCTAATTCATCTTCTTATAAATTTTACTGCATCGTTAATTGTAGTTACGCTTGCAATTTCCATCTTATTTTCGATCGAATTGGTTCACCCAAAAAAAATCGAACTGGCGAGCAACAAGATCCTGAGGTTGAAAGGTCGAATCAAAGAGACTGTTTCTCTTGAAGACTTCAACCTAGCATTCAATCAGTTGGAATTATTTCTCACAAGAATTGCGAACATCCCTGCACTTGAAATGAATACTCAATATCGGAAGGGAACAAAATATGATTCGTTACAGAGACTGCTGCAAAGGGAAATTATAAACTATGAAGAAAGAAGCTTAATGGTCTCGCTGTTTCAATACAGGAACTCAATAATTCATAGTACAGCTAAAGTTCTTGTTGATCGACGGATGAGAGATCTAGCGACTGACATGAAGGTGAATATCGAAAAACGGCTAAGAGAAAGAGGGATAGAATAAGAAACGTAACAGTCGTTTCAACCTGGCAGTGTGGACAAGACTCGCTGTAGGTTAAGCATCTGTTAATGAATTTCTATTTTTTCCTCCCAGTGCCTATTTTCGGCATTTTCGGGGAGCCACAAATAACATCAGTCACGCACTGGGAGAATATTTTAATTAGGTAAAACATCGGCTATCATTGAAGGCATTTCCCCAATTTCTCCTTTCCCTTTGAATTGCCTTTGAGAATGATTCCGGGCTTGCGGGGATGTCTGTATCACGATAGCAAGGGTTCCAGTGGTCAAGGATTCAAGGGGTCATGTGAGATATAAGCTTGGAAGCCAGGAGGTTGGGAGGCTATAAAGCTATGGATTTTATTTACCGAGTCTTCTAGCATCCCAGTTGACGCAACTCTACTCCTTGAACCATTATCATCGATCAACTAATGTGGAGATGATCTTTAATTTTTGATATCTTTAATCAGCTCTTGAAATTTTCCCAAGATATATTGTTTGAACTGATCTGCAGTCAGTCCTGGAAAGGCATTTTCAGGTCTTTGACTTGACACCATGGCAATCCCGTCTGCATTTATGTCTGAGAAGAATGTTTCCATATTTCGCATGAACCTTGGAAACCATGGCGAATACTTATGTCTATAGAGCTTTAATCCATCAATTATTCTTTGGTAAAGCTCAGGGCAGTTCGCAAGTATGTCAAAGATATAATAGAGATCCTTGGCCTTTTTAAACAGGTTTTTTCGTCTGCTGAATACCAGTCCTTTATGAAAGATATATGCCTCGGGCGCGGGGACCCTTATTTTCAAATACTGTAATTTCCCTTCGGCCATCAGGTCGTCTATTTCAACTTCAACAGGATTTTCAAGCACCACAGATACAAATCTTAATGCCACGGCGTGAAGGCCTTTCTGTACCTCTATGGCAACATCCTCCGATGCCCCTCTTTGATCGGTAAGAAATTCAATTATCACATTCTCGCCTTCTAGATTACCTTCATAGTAAATCACCGGGGGGATATCATTGCTTCTGAATTTGGACTGTAGACCCGATTGAATCAATAATTGATCTACTGTTTTGTCCCCTATCATCGGGAGCTTGATCTTGACGAATAGATCAATATCTTTGGTCCTTATGGGTTCTTTTGATTTGTCCTTAATAAGGTAGTGATAATAGACCAGCGGAGCCCATCCGCCGCCTATTATAACCGCAGGCAGGTAGTCCCTGATAATCCATAAAGTCTTTAAAAAACCCTTCTTAAAATCGTCTGCCAATTGATATTAATCCTTGAAATATTTTTTTAATCGTTTTTCATAAATATATTCTGCCTGCTCTAGTCCTCTTATTGGGTACTTGTAAAGATCCAGATAAAGCTGCAGGTCCGACACAACCTTCAAGCTGCCGATCTGTTGTATGTCGTAAAATACGGAATGTTTATAATAGGGCATAAGAAATATCATATTTGCCCCTTCATCCACCTGTCTGAGATTCAGGTTGTCTGCAAACCATCTGATGTCATTTTCATCCTGTATATACATATGCAATTCATTATAAACGGCATAGGGCGAAATGAGATTTGCGCCCGAATGGAAGCCAAAGGCATAAACCAGGTTTTCCGGGATTTTCAGCTTTTTTATTTTATCTAATATTTCATCAGGGCCTTTGGCCATGCAGAAAAATCTGATCTCTTTATTTTTTTTATAATCGTATTCGCGAACCCAATCTTCTAAAATGCTTTCAGGGTCTTTAAAAATCAGTTTTGAATCTTTACGGGAGATATAATTTCTTTTTTCAAGTTCCTCTGACAATCTGGAAATAAAACCAGGGTTGAGGCTTACAGAACCGGCAAACTCACGCACTCCCCATTGTCTTTTTACATCCTTTAGTGCCGCCCTGAGAATCAAGGAAGCCTTGTCTGAGAAAACACCTCTTCCTTTTCTTTTTTCGGGGTGGCGGTTAGAAAATCCGATGCGTTCAATGTATATGCTTTCATATTTGATGAATATATTGCCTGACAGATCGAGGTAGTATACGCCTTCATTTTGGCATTGCTCTCTTCTCTCAGGGCTGAGATATTCAGCTATAATAATTGGAACAAGATTCCTGTCATAGACAACATAGGATTTCAGTGCTGAAATTTTTGCCTTCAATATAGAGGAGCTTTGCTGTGAAATTACTTCTCCTGCCATGTCAAACTTAATGCCTTTGTATGAGACGTGCATTATCAAATCGGGCATCAGGTCTTTTTTTACAGGTTTGCCGATCTCAAATTTTACGTTAAGATCCTTGATGGGGAGCAGTTCATTAGCCCGCTGCTTTAATTCTTTTATTATCTCCAGTTCCTTTTTCATTGTTGCCTATAATAATATTGTTGTCCGATTGGGCAACATACTATAATTAAGCAACAGTAATGTCAATAGAAATTTTATTGAACTCAAAAAACTGCAAAATATTTGTGAGACTTTTTGTGAGAAAATCCCGAAAAAGGGTGAAAGATCTCACACAATATAGAAAATATGCTAAGCCTGAAAAGATTACAATATCAATAAAATCTGAGACATGGGGAGGTTGGGAAACTCAATAATTGCGCCTGCGAATCCGCAGGTCGGGTGTTCGAATCAGGCTGGGCGCACCAGAAATTACAAGGACTTAGCCGATTCGGCGAAAATCCAATGATGTGAATAATTTTTATTGACTTTTTATAGGGGTTATATAACATATTTTTTGCTGCCACTATTTTTTTGCTGCACCATAAGGGGTGTTCAAAAAACATATCATTATTTGACGTATCAAATTTGTCTTACATCCGAACGACCTGCCATTACGTTGGGAGGCGGAATCCAGAAGATCGGATGCATAAAATCTCTTTAATTTGAATTGAGTCCAGCTTTTGAAAAAGTTGATTTCAATATAAATGCAGTAAACCGGAAATAATCACACTTTTCGTGCTCTTTTTTTAAGAAACTCAGAATTCAAATTTCATTTCTCCTGCTCATCTATTGATTCGCTCACAGGAACACTTTTTGAAGGACCTCGAATAATTTATTATTTCAAGAAGGCATTAGTTGCATAATATGTTTTGAAACTTTTTATTCATGAATTCGCAGAATGTCTTGGGCTAAATGCAAATATTTTCTCTTATTCAATTAAAACAGTTGAATTATTCTCCGGAGCAAAACGACTGCACATTAATTGGATAAGGTACTTAATAATTTAGAGGTATCCAACTTTACAACAACACAACAAGAATAAATAAAGGGGCAGTATTATGGAAAAGAGCCGGAAGCATAGATGGCTAAAACTGATCGTAATTGCTGTAATATCATTATCTACCGGGTGCTCACTCATAAATCCGCACATCTCATGGGACGAACCCCCATCCCTTATCGGACCCCAGAAAGGTGGTCCCTCTGCCGGAAATACTAACACCAGCGCTAACCTGGAAAAATATTCACTTGAGTGGTCAATTGAATATGCTGAAAACGCAAAAAAGGCTTATAAAAAAGCCCTCGGAAACCAGTCCGACCTCTCGTCGTGGCTCGGCATCGGATTAATTCCCCTTGCCAGTGCCACACTAGGCCTCGGGATATTGGATAAAAGCCATACTCAAGCTACCTGGATGGGCTTGGGTGCGGCATCTGGGTATGCCGTAGGGTCGTGGCTTTACAGCAAGCCAAAGCAGAAGGCCTATGTCGCGGGCTACAATGCCACCTGCTGTGCCATCGAAGCAATCCTCCCGTTGCATTATGTCATAAATAAAGAGGAAAAGTTCAACGAGAAACTTGAGGGATTATATTCCGAAATCGAGGTTGTAAAATCGGCGATTGGCAATGTTAAATCCCTATGCGATCAAATTTCCAAAGATTCCCAAGAGGTTCAGTTGCTTATCAAGCAAGCAGATGACGTTGTCAAGACCGCCGAAGCGCTTGTCACTTCGGCCAATGATATAACGGCCAAGGCAAAAAGTCTGGATTTTCAGGTGAAATCATCTGGCATGAGCCTAAAGGAAGCCGTGGATCGGATCAACTCCCAGGTATCCGGGATACTTGTTGAAACTGGTGCAGACATACAGTCACTATCCTCTGTAATCGGCGGCCTGGCCGGAGCCTACGGGGAATTCGTGAAGATACCACAAGAATTGAAGACAGAGGAAGTAGCTGGGGCAGAGGCTCAGGCCAAGGTAGATGGGGCAAAGGCTCCGGTCGAGAAGGAAAAGCCTGATGTTTTGGTTGACAACTTGAGGAGCGGCATCGAAGACCTAAACAAAGAGGTATCCAAGCTGAGCGAGGCCACCCATAAGATGAGCGACCTCCTGAACACAGTGGCGGCAAGCAAGCCCACGGAAACCCTGAAAAGCTGCGGTGTGTCCGCGGAGAGTATCGCCGTGCCCATCTCAGTCGATCCTGCGGGACCTATTAATTTCAAAGAAAAGACTGCGTCCAGCATGGGATGCGTAATTAAGGGAGGCGTCGCCCCCTACATGGTTTCAATTCAGGGAGGCGATATGGAAGGATTGAGCGTCAAACAGACCGAGCCATTTGGCCCTGCGTTTGTAGTCCAGAGTAGTGCGAAGACACCGGCAGGGAAATACACGCTGTACGTTTCCGATCGCTCAGGAAACAGGCAGTTCGTTGAGGTGTTGGTAAATAAGGCCCCAAGCAACAGCGGCGGGGATGTGCGAGAGACGGAGGATCTGTCACAGACAGCTGAAAGTTTAAAATCAATGTCCTTCGAAGTGAAAGGATTCAAGTGCTCTGTCAAGGACGCCGGTGTAAAAGATGAGAAAATTGAAATTACGATAGAGATTTTTGAGCGTGATGGTAAAGAGGCAACAAAAGAGGAGATTGATAATATAGCTGATAAGGATCTAATTAATGCCATTCGAGAAAAGAATTCAAGACTTAAAGATATAGAAATCAAATCTTTAAAGATTAACAAGATAGGTAAGGCTATAGGAAACAATTAAATTGACCATCTGTAAGACAGATAGAAGGCCAAGGCGTTTAAAGGAGAACAGCCTTTGGGCTGCAAGCGTCCGGCAAGAAGCCCTAAGCCGGACAATTGTGGCATCACGGGAGGCGCGCCGTGTTTTCGACAGGGAATTGACGCCACAGCAACAGATGAACGCAGTCCGGGAGATCGTTGAAACTCGGACTTCGGAACTCTGCAGGGTATACCCTGGAATTGTCGATGTTTCATTCGGCTTCAGGCTCAGGCGAGATCGTTCTGGAAAACGTCAGCGCATCGTGCCGCAGCCCTGTGTCCGCTTTCTCGTAGCCAGAAAATGGGATACGAAAAGACCCATTAAAGAGGAAGAGAGTATCCCATCTCGGCTTCTGACTTACTGTACAGTCGGTGTTCAAAGAAAGCTCTGCGCAGTTCCAACTGACATCGAGGACTCGCGCCTCCATGAAAAAACAATAGCCCATGGGACGCCGCAGGCCATCACTGTCCAATGGAAAGACTCGATCGCTGGAGGGGTGATCAACTGCTTGGTGGAGCGCGACAGGTTCCCTGAGGTGCCGTTTGCGGTCGGCTGCCGGCATGTATTGAGTCTATCGGCGTTGTTTTTCAACAGCACCTCCTGGGGTGCATCAGTCCGCGTCGATGGGGGCAATATCATCGGTCTTACGCGGGCGATCGCAGGCATCCTTCAAGAAGCGCCGAGTCGCAGTTTTGATGCACAACTTTTCGAGGTAACTGACCTGCTGGCGCTACGGGATGGAACAGACGGCACGTGGTGTATGCGATACGCCACCTCTATCGACGATATGCCGGCTGAGTATCAAATCCTCACGCCGCATGGCATCCTTAGTGCACGCTTTGTCGAGAGTATCCCACGCGGACGTCCGCTCTATCGGATCGGGAATATATGGATTGCCCATGATGTGCAACTCATCCGAAGCCAACCCAAGCAGGCGACAAAGGAAGGCGACAGCGGATCACCAGTCGTGACTAAAGATGGGGAGATGCTCTTGGGCATGCATGTTGCCGGCATCAACGAAATCGACGAAAATGGTGTCCATACGGTAGCCGCCTATATGATCCCCGTCTGGCATTTGCTGGATCCAGCTAACTACTCCGGTGTGGGGAGTGAGAAATGGAAGCTCAATCACCTGCTGCTTTGATGCTATAGACATAATTAAGCTTTGCGTTTACGGATCTTATATTATTGGGAATTGCCTACCTGCGGAGAATGGCAATCAAGGGAGATTTTACCGGAAAGAGTATGCTAAATGAGTTTGCCTTAGAACAGCAACCACGGTCATTTTATCAGGAGGTGCAAGATGTTCCAAATAAAAATATTGATGGCAATTCTAACGGTATTTGCAGTTCAAGTAATAACCGCCTTTGCTGATGAGCCTAAAAGCAAGACCACTCAGTTGGAGAAGGTAGTTGCTCCAGCTTCTACTGAGGAAAAAGTAGACAAGCCGTCGACGGAGGCGCTTATCCCTAAGGTCAAAGAAGCATGGCGTGTTCTGCCGAAAACTAATGTCGGCAGAAAGGATGAGGCATGGCTCGGCCAGGCTATTCGTTTGAAGGTTGAAAACCTTGATCAATTTTTTAAGACACTGGAAAAGGATGGAGAAAGAAAGGATATAAGCCTTTTTCTCAACAGGATGGAAATTAAGGGAGTTCGACCGAGGGTCATAGATGAAACTGAATCCGAGCTTGAGTTTATACTCCTGCGGAGAGAGGCGCTGCCGGCCTACTTGAATGACACTCAGCAGAAATCAGTATGGGCCTCATTATTCGGGTTTCAGGACAAATGGACATTAGAGCCTCGCGAGGTAAATGTTAGCATAGGACAGGAGGGTGGCTCACCAGTGAAGTCAAATGCCACATTGAAGCTAGTTAGAATACATTTTAACGTATGGGTAGCTCTATATTTATTTGTGATACTAGTAATGATCTATGTCTACTATAAGGCTGAGAAAATGGGGGCATTTAGGGATAGAGGGAGTCTTGTAAATGGAAATGGCAAGCCTGCCTTGAGCCTTGCCAGGGTGCAGATGGGTTTTTGGTTTTTTCTGGTAGTTGCATCATTCCTTTTCATCTGGATGGTGATTGGGGAGCTGCCTGGAATCCCTGCGTCTGTCCTGGGTTTGATAGGGATTGCATCCGGCACTGCCCTTGGCGCGGCGGCAATTGATACAAATAAACGGGCAAGCGCCAGTTTAATAATAAGCGAAAAGAATGCGACAGAAAAAGAAATTCAAGGTCTCGATACCCAACTGGATGCCCATAATAAAAATCAAGAAAATCTCAAAAGAGATGTTGATGCCCTCAATAAAAAGCTTCCTTCAGAACCTAGACTGCAAAGCCAACTCGATAGTAAAAATAATGAGCTTACAGAAACCATAAAAAAAATTGCTGAGCTAAACAAGAATAAAGCCGATTTGGATAAAAAATTGTCTGAATTGCGACATAAGTCCGAGGCTGCCCAACGCAACAAGGGTGCAGTACCGGCTAAGAGATTTTTGGCGGATCTGCTGAATGATGAGAATGGTATGAGCTTTCATCGTCTGCAGATGGCCATTTGGACATTGGTGCTTGGTATCGTTTTCATCCAGCAGGTGATGAACAATCTTGCTATGCCCGACTTTGATGCAACGCTCTTGGCCTTGATGGGAATAAGCTCCGGAACATATCTGGGATTCAAGTTCCCCGAGCAGCAACCCAATCCCTAAATCGGTTAGTGGGAATGTGGGACGTACATGAAAATATGAAAACAGAATCCCACAATTAATTTAACGATTCATAAATTCATGTACGTCCCGGAGTCCCCATAAATGGTTAGCGCAGACAAGTATTACATTCAAAGCTGTATCCTGAAAATAACTCGATAATGGCTAAATTCAATCCGAACTGAGAGCCATAGTATTGTGAAAGATGGTCTTATGTACTCGACCTAAATCGTTTGGATTTGGGTTGTTAATCATTTTTAAATAGGAGGGTGAAACCATGCGATTCTTAAGGATTCTACTTTTTGCATCTATATTTCTTTGTGTATTATTTATAATGAGTTGCGCTAGTAGCAATTATGTCGGTGAACAAATTGGGCCCATAGCCGATAGGGTTACACAAGTTGAAACAAAAGCTGGTCAAAATGAAGGGCAGATCACTATGCTGGACAAAAGGATCAATGAAATAGATGCTGGCATTGACAAGACCATGCCACAATTTCCTTGGCCACCTCCCCAGTGGACATCTCGTTGTTGGATTGACCGAAGTCTGTTGTTAAACACTAAGGCCAGTGTTTCAATTGGTGAAGTTTTTGACTGTCTAAAGGATATTGTAATTCAGGCAAAATATCCAGAATGGTCAGTGTATGCAATTGGCAAAGGTGGTTTTGCAATTATCTGTAGGCTTGAGACTATAGAATCTGATGGACAGGCAAAACCAGAACCTGATCGCTGGTCTACATTATCGCCGGCAATGAAAACATTTACACTTCGTTCATATTTGCATGCGTTGTTTTTCGCAAATCCTGGTTATTATCGGGTCATCGTATTAGTTGTAACATCTCTTCCTATAGTTCCAGGCACTGACGCAATTGATGAATTCACCATGAAAGATTTATTGAGTAAGGGACAGAATGACTTGCCAGAACCGATTCGAAGCAAACCTTTTGATTCAGAGATTAAAACAGCTGCACTGATATATGAGTTCAAACGCTCAAATATGAATGAAGAACCTAAAAGAGTTGAGCAAAGTGATATCACGCCACAAAAGCATCTAATCGGAGCCGGGCTTTGGAAGGAGGGACAGAAATGACTTTAAAGCAATCTATTACTAAATGGCAACATAAGCTTGCACTTGTTTGGTTTATCGGTTCAGGTTTAATCCTTTTAGTCATGCTTGTTCCGACTTTTGGGGGAGCACTAGGAGACGAGAAAAAGCAAGCTTGGGAATGGTTTATACAAATGATCATGCCTATACTGACTGTGATTATTGGAAGCTGGGGGGCCTCAATCGCAAAAAATCAGCATTCTGAAAATCTTGATACGTTTTATTATCGGCTATGTTTGGGAATTTCAGCTTTCTATCTTTTACTTGTAATTGTTACAATTTTAATCTATCCCATTGTAAATCATTATGATCCATTAATATCAATATTAAAACTTATGGACATCTCAAAGTACTGGCTTGTGCCTTTACAGGGATTAGTGGGTTTGGCTTTGGGGGCATTCTTTGGTTCAAAATAAATTTAAGGATATTTCTGGAGTTATTGTCAAATGTTGTGTTTGAGGGATCAGGCGGCGTTCCTTATTTCCTCTACCCCATTGACAAATTTTATACCCTCAATGATCTGTCCTAATTTCTCCTTGAACTGAAGATGTTGCCATCTG
>Ga0209287_10001648_pt1 | contig 10878 bp, 6 predicted proteins | sample PPLLak3cmMay2015_2_FD_187255 | JGI IMG/M metagenome (GOLD analysis project Ga0209287, IMG submission 187255) | Freshwater sediment microbial communities from Prairie Pothole Lake near Jamestown, North Dakota, USA - PPLs Lake P8 Core (1) Depth... | ecosystem: Environmental > Aquatic > Freshwater... | reverse complement strand
AAAACCATCAACCAGTTCGCCGCAATAAAGTCCTCTAGTCCTTCCATATCGAGCTTGAGTATAGCAGACAATTCCGAAAAAATCAATGCAAGCGGGATTCTCCAATTTGACAAACACTCCGCCCATCACTATAATGCGGATAAAGTTGAAAGGTGAATATATGAGCATCCAGATTGACAGTTTTCATAAGATCCTGGCGCTTCTGGATATCATTCATCCCGCCGGAAGGTTTGAAAAAAGAGAATTCACCAGGGAAAACGCCGACCAGATGTTGGAGGCGATGTTTTTTTTCCTCGATTCCCTCTTCAAGGCGGAAAACGCCCAGATGAAAAAAAACCTTTTCTTTCCCGAAAACCGGGAGCTTTTTTCCGGGAACAGACTGACCCTCATCGAAAACACGATCCTTTTTCTGCAATCTTTTCAGACACAGGTATTCAACTTCAGCCGCAACGAACGGCAAACGTTCGTTTTCGTGCTGGAAAACATCCACGATTATTTTCGCTCTCAGCCTGATGGAGACGAGAAAGAAAAGAAAAGCCACTTTCAGGATTATCGGTACTGGATCGAAAATTTCCTGAAAATACTCGATCAGAAACTCAATGGTACCTTGGAGATCAAAGTTGATTACCAATCCAACCCCGATGAATCGGCGACCGAGCCCTCCCTCCGCTATCCTCTCTTTTCCAACTCGATGATCAAACTGGAACTGTCCCCGTTCATGCTTCTGCACGGAGAACGGGCGATCTGGCTCACCGATATCCAGGAACAATCGTTCATCTATCGGAGCCAGCAAGACCCCAACACGCTTCCCTTTTTTCTCCATTCCGCCTGGCCACCCTTCCTGGAATTCCTGCTGGCCAACCTGGCGTTCGGAAGCATTGATCGAATCACCGATTCATTTGAGAAATTCCACCCGATCATGTACAAAAAATCCCAGATCATCCGCAAGGCCATGCAATTGTTCCGCCAGGGTCTTCACGAAGAGAGTCAACAATTGCTTCTGGGGATCGAGATCGAACCGTTGAATATGCCACTTCTCCAACTGGTGGTGGTACAGAATCTGCTCGCTCGGAACCGGGAGAACGAAGCCAAGAGAGCCATTCAGAAGTTTCTTCTCCATTACCCCCAATATGCAGAGGGACATGAAATCATGGGCGATCTGTACGGAAAGGAGGAAAACTGGGAGTTAGCGCTCGGCTTTTACGAAAAGGCGCTGATACTCAACCAGAAGCAGACGATTTCCGAAAAGATCAAGAAAACTCGCGACGCCCTGGAAAAGGGAAAAGCCAAAGCTGAAACACAGAAAAGCGACCTCCTGTTCAACATCAGCGAACAGGTTCTGCAAAAAGACATCCATCTCCTCCCCCGCGAGCGGGAAACCCGGCAGATGATGGAAATCCTCCTCTCTCCGTCCAAGCGCAATGTGCTGCTGATCGGTGACCGGGGGGTCGGAAAATCGACGATCATCCGCCTGCTGGCACAAAAACTGATGCTGGATGAGATCCCGGATATCATCCGGGAAAAGAAAATCAAAGAGGTAAATTTCGTTTCCCTGCTGACTGGATCCAAATACCGTGGACAATTCGAAGAGAAAGTTCTCCGCTTTTTCCAGGATTTCCGGCTGCAAAACTCCATTCTCGTTTTGGAAGATATTCACCTGATGATGTCCACAAGCGCCGCCCGGGGGACATCCCTCGACCTGGTCAACATCCTCAAGGGATTTCTCCGCGAAAACGCCTTCCAGGTCATCGCCACCACCGATTATGAGGAATTCAAGAATACTCTGGAAAAGGACAATTCCCTGCTCGGTCACTTTCAGAAACTCCTCATCCCCGAGTTGGGCCTGGATGAAACCGAAACCATTCTAAAGGCCAAGGCCGCCGAACTGGCGGACAGCCAGCAGATCATCGTCCCCACTCACCTGATCAAGGAGATCGTCGAAACGGCCAAGCGCGACCTGCGGGAACGCAAGCTTCCCGATGCGGCCATCATGCTCCTGGAACGGACGGCCGCGAAAGTCAGTTTGAAGCATCATCTGGACCAGACCCAACCGCTGACGATCGACGAAACCGAAATCCGGGAGGTGTTAGTCGATTTCTTGAATATTCCCGAATCCAACCTGTCCATTTCCTGGAAACATCGCCTTCAAGTCCTCACCGCCAACATGAAAGCCCGGATCATCGGCCAAACCGACGCCATCGAGCGGATTTCATCGAGTATCGCCACGGCCAAGATCGGACTGGATATCAAGAAAAACCGCCCCAAGGGGGTTTTTCTATTGATCGGACCGACCGGAGTTGGCAAGACCGAAACGGCCCTGGCGCTCACCGAAGCCCTCTTCGGAACCCAGGATTACCTGATCCGCATCGACATGTCCGAATATATGGAGCGGTTCACCTACTCCCGATTCGTCGGGGCCGCTCCCGGCTACGTCGGCTATTACGACTCCAATCAACTGACCGACAAGGTCCGGCAAAACCCTTTCTCGGTCATTCTCCTCGACGAGATCGAAAAGGCCGACAATCAATTGCTCAATATTTTTCTGCAGGTGTTCGACGCCGGCCGCTTGACAGACGCCCGCGGTAACATCGTCGATTTTTCCAACTCCACCATCATCATGACCTCAAATATCGGAACATCGCTTTTTTCCAAGGCCAATATGGGCTATCACGGAAGTCTGGAGGGCAGCCAGGTATCCCGTCCGACCCTGATCAAGGCACTGAAACGGTATTTTTCTCCCGAATTTTTGAACCGTATCGACGAGATCGTCGTCTTCCATCATCTATCCATGGAGCATGTCCACCGGATCATCGAAATGCAGCTCGCCGAAGTGAAAAAGGATATGGAGAAACTGGGTAAAGAGCTGATCGTTCAGGAAGACGTCGTTACCTGGATCGCCAAAGCCGGTTATTCATTGGAATACGGGGCCCGGAACCTGGCCCGTACCATCAAAAAGGAGCTTCTGGAAAAGATCGCCGTCCTCTACCTGGGGAAAGATTGGGAGGAGTTCCGCTATATCCACTGTTCCATCGGCACCAAGGGGATCGAACTGACCATGGAACCCTTCGCCCCGGCGATCGCTCCGGTTACAATGGCTTCCGAAGAAACCAACCGGTAGCCCATCGCCGACTCGTTTCAATAATCTGACTCCCGTGCGCGATCCAATTCCCGATCAGGAGTATCACGAATCTGCTGCTCAGCTTGGATCACCGGATTTGAATCGCAGAAGAAACGAGATAATTCAAATTCACTGTCCGACTGTGCGATTCTATGCTTCTTCATCAAGTTGAAAAGGGTCATGCGGCTGATGCCCAGTTCAGCCGCCGTCCGGTGACGGTTCCATTCGTAGCCGCGCAGCCGGCTGATGATGTATCCCCGCTCGAACCGGTCCCGAGCCGCCCTCAGAGTGCAATTCCGGTCAGGTTCCCCCGCAAACTGGCCATCCACCTGGCCGAAGGTGAGAAACCGCTTGACCTCCGCTTCCAGTTCGCGAACGTTCCCCGGGAAATCCCGGTCCAGCAGGAAGTCGGACAGCCACCCTCCCCACCTCCGCTCACTCCGCTCCGCATTGATGCCGCCGTAAAGCCGGAGAAAGTGGCGGACCAGATCGGGAATGTCCTCCCGCCGTTCCCGCAGGGGGGGAACGAGCAACTGCAGGTCCTGGAGGCGGTAATAGAGGTCTTCCCGGAACTTCCCCGCCACCGCCAGCGATTTTATATTTCCGTTTGTGGCCGAGATGATCCGGATATCGACGGGGATCCCGTGATTCTCGCCGAGCCGCCGGATCTCCCGCTCCTGCAAAACACGCAGGAGTTTGGCTTGCAAGATTATCGGCAGGTCAGCGATCTCGTCGAGAAACAGGGTACCCCGGTTCGCCGCTTCGATCAATCCAATGCGACTTTCGGTCGCCCCAGTGAACGCCCCCTTACGGCATCCGAACAATTCCGACTCCATCAGGTTCTCCGGAATCGCCGCGGCATTTACAGCGACAAAGGGATTCGCGGCCCGCCTCCCCAGGAGATGGACCCCCCGGGCCACCAGTTCCTTGCCGGTCCCGCTCTCCCCCTCGATCAACAGGGAATAATCGACGCGGGCCACCTGCAGCATCCGCTTCTTCAGTTCTCTCATCAGAGTCGATTCCCCCACCAGCGGATGAAAGGGAACGCCCGCCGATGCCCCGATAATCGGTCTTTCGCAAAACCGGCCAGAATAGGAATCCAGGAATTCTTTCAGCTGACCGGAAAAAGCCGCGGGACTGGCGGGCATATACTTCAATCCGAGCACCAGATGCCCGACCAAACCGTTGCCGATCTCCCAGGTCCCGATCCAGGAATAGGGGAAGGGATAAATGAAACGATCGAGCGCCTTGCATTGACCCAGTATCCGCTCCAGCAAAACACCCTCGTTCCCATGTTCAGGGATTCGATCGAGAAGCCAATCGGTGATTTCACAGAATTGCCGGGGCTCGGAGCGATCAAAAACGATCTGACCTCCCCTATCCACCGCCAGACGAACCAAACCAGCCTGATTTTTACTGAAAAGATCCCGGGCCAGATCCTTGAATATCTTCTCCATACCCGTTCATCCTTCGTTCTTGACTCTTTTCCGGTGAACCCTCCGGAAGACAAACATCTTCATTGTTTGAGTGCATACCATATCGATCATTTCTCTCCCCCGTCTGATGCCGAACTCTCACCCGGCTCAGAATCACTTACCTTTTATTTCGTCCAGTAATTGGCTGATATTGCGGTAATCCGGATCTGTCTGGCTGATCTCTTTGGCCAGTTGGCGTGCGTACCCGAAATCTTCCTTCAGTTTCACCGACAGGAGCAACTCATACTTGATGGCCTTGGTTTCATCGGCATGACGATCCGTTGCCTTCAACGCTTTTTCGAACCAGTTGACCGATTCGTCGAGCATCCCCTTGTCGCGGAAACAGATACCGAGCATGCCGGCTGAATCGAACAGCTTGACCGGGTGCTTGGAGGAAATCAGGAATTCGTGAATGGCTTCCTCGAGCAACCCCATCTCCTTATAGGCGATCCCCAAGTTGTAGCGGGTTTCGAAATCCTCATTACCGATCTTTTCATCCACCCCCCGCTTGAATTCCTTGAAGATCTCCATCATGTTCTTTTCCATCGTCGAGGTCCGCTGTTTGTCCATCTCTGCCTCCCAATGGCGGATGGCCTGCAACTCCTCACTCACCTGCTGCTCAATCTGGTAATAATGCTCCTCCTCTAAAAAGATTTCCTCCTCTTCTTTGAGCAGTTCCTCCTCGACCGGGAAGACCAAATCATCGATTTCCTTGAACGGAGATTCCAGTACCGCCGGAGCCTCCTCCTCGAAAGTCAGGATGTTGTCCAGATCCAATAAATCGGCACTGCCGCTCTTCGATTTGGACCGACCAGCATCGGTGTTCTCCTTGACCGCGGGGGAAACGGGAGGCGACGGAATGAACTTCTCTTCCTTTTCTTCTTCATCCAACGTCAGAAACTCGACCTCTTCGGATTCCGGACGGTCGAGATCGAGATCGAATTTGAGCTCTTCTTCATCGCCTGTTTCGAGCGGTTGAATCTCGGCGATGGCCGGTATTTCCTCCACCTCTTCCAGGGGCTGGACAGAGACACCCGACTCATCCCGTTCTTCTACCTGGATCCCACCTTCAAAGATGGAAAGAGGCTCTTCGACCGGTTCTTCGACGACCAATCCCTGATCATCCGATTTCAGAAGAAACTCATCGATCCCATATTGAGAATCTTCGAATTCCTGGAGAACGCCACTCTCCTCGACTATCGAGTCATTGATCAGCAGTTGGGGTTCCTCGGCCATTTTTGGTGGGACGGGGATGGTTACCTTTTCCTTTTTGATTCCCTTCTGTTCCTTGATCTTCTGAATCCGTTCCAGCCGGGAGATAACCTCCCTGCTTTCGGGATAGTCGATTTTCAACCGTTCCAGGATTTTATCGGCATTATCGAAGTAGCCTTCTGAAATATAGAAATCAAGTTCAACCAGATGGGAAGAAAGCCCCTTGCTGAATTCCTTCTCCGACTGGGTGTTCTTGAAGGAAACACTGTCTTCTCCTTCGAGCAGAAAGACCTCCTCCTCGAACGGTTTCTTCTCCTCCATCATCTCCATTTCTCCCATAGCCGAGTAATTGAGCTCGGACATCTGCTCAATCAGTTCATGATGGTCGAAATCGATCTCGATATTGGTTTTTTCGTTGCCCCCCAAATAGAGCAACCGTTCATCATTGGGGCGGAGGCGGCTGAGTTTTTCATAGAGGTCGTTGTAGTCATCCTCGCGGTTGACGTCCTTGTACAACTGGAGCAGTTCAACGCCCTCATTGATCAACTCTTCGATGTTCCCGGTCATCTGATAGAGGTCGAATATCTTGGTCCGGATTTCGATGTTCCGGGGGAAGGCGCTCTTGGCCGTCTGGAGAAGGTCATTGGCCTTCCTGAAGTCATTTTGCCGCAGAGCCTGGTTGGCGTTATTGATCTGGAAGGAGATGAACTCGGCCTCTTTGTCCGAATCTTCCTTTTTAACCGCGGCGTGATCTTGGGAAAACCGTTGCAACATCTCCTGGTAATTGTAGGGGGAATCGGAAACCTGAATCAGTTCTTTCAACACGTCTTTCAGTTCGTCGATCATCCCCTTCTGTTCATAGATGGGGATCAACGCTTCATAGATGGCAATCAAGCTGCTCGTCTTGCTGGAGATCTTGAAAATGGACGCCAGCTTTAGCAAGGCAGGTAGGTAGGTGTTATTTGAGGTGATGATGAACCGGAGCATAGAGGTCGCTTCATCGTATTTTTTCTTTTCGCCGAACTGCTCGATCACCGGTAAAAACAGCTGATAACACTTGTCGAATTCATCGCGTTGCAGGTAGAGCTTACCGAGATTCATGATCATTTCGATCTGCGACGAATCGACTTCGACCAGTTTTCGATAGATCTTTTCGGCTTTATCGACTTGGTTTCTCTTTAAATACAGGTCACCGAGTTTTTTCAACAGGGGGGGATGCTTGACAATCTCCTCCCCTATATTGACCAGAGTCTGAATGGCCTGATCCTCATTGCCTTCGCTCAGATAGCAAGAAATAAGCATGTCCAGGATTTTCAGGTTGCGGGTTTTTTTCAATACATCCTGAAGGACATCCTGCGCCTGCTTGAATTCTTTTTTCCGGATCAGTATTTCAGAGGTGGCGACATACTCACTGAGCGCTTCCTCGACCATATTCTCCCGCAGGTAGTTTTCAGCGAGAAGAAGGTGCATCTTGGGATTGCCCCGGTCGAATTCGAGGATCTTTTTATAGATGTTGAGCGCTTTCTTCTGATTGTTCTGCCGTTTGTATTCCTCGACCAACTCCAGATAGATCTGTTTGGCCTCGATGATCAAGCCCTGTTTCGAATACAGATCGGCCAGTTTGAACGATATCGACTCATTCTGCGGATCGATCCGGGTGATCCGCTTGTACATAGCGGTCGCTTTCGGGTAAAACCCCTCTTTCAGGTAATAATCGGCGATCCATTCAAAATGGGTGACAGCTTCTCCGATTTTATTCAACCTGAGCTTCAACTCCCCGATGATCTTGCGGATCTCCAGATCATCGGGCTTCATATCCAGAACGCGCTGGTATTCCTTCAGCGCGACTTCAAGTTTGCCGGCTTTGTAGAGTTTATCGGCCTGCTGGATCAGTTTTACTCTGTTTTCTCCGGCCATCGTACCCTAAACGTTCCCCTATGATAGATTGTCATCCCGTGTAATAATAACATAGTTTGATGTCTTTTTGTAGGATAGCCCTTATTTTCTCCCAAGTCAAAATGGGGAAAATGGGAGGAAAAACCGGAAATCAAATCATCCCGAAAAACCTTAGCGATGATGGAAGCGGCGGCAATGGAGACGCTCTTGCGATCGCCGCCGACCAGCTTTTTTCCCGGAAGGTCAAGAAAAGCCGGATCCATGCCATCCAACAAGACATAATCAGTTGGAATCTGCAGGCGGCGGACAGCCATTGTCATTGCCTTTTTGGTTGCCGCCAGGATGTTGATGCGATCGATCTCGTCGTTCCAACTCCAGCCGATGGCGAATGCCCGGGCGTGAGAATAGATGAAATCGGCCAGTTCAAGTCTTCTGCCTGATGGCAGGCGTTTGGAGTCATCGATGCCAGGATGCAAATACTGCGCATCTAAAATAACGGCTCCGGCAACCACAGGACCGAACAATGCTCCTCGTCCGACTTCATCGACACCGCAAATATTGGAATAGCCCAGATGGAGTTGTTGTTCTTCTATCTCATAATCGGTCATTGACGAAGTTCTTTTAACCTCGACATTTTTCCTTTCAGTTTACGCAGATAATATAGCTTGGCACGTCTTACCTTGGTGTGTCGTTTGATTTCGATCTTCTGTAGCAGTTTGGATTGCAGCGGAAATATTCTCTCCACCGCGATTCCATAGGAGGTTTTTCGTACGGTCACCGTACGCGAAACACTACTGTTATTCATGGCAATGATGGTTCCTTCATAAACCTGAATTCGTTCTTTCCCGCCTTCCCGGACTTTGTAGAACACCTTCACTTCATCACCGCTGCGCAGCGCGGGGAGATCGGTCCGGAGGACATCGGGGCCTGAAGTGGAAGCACCCGCCTGTTGATCCTGTTGCGCCGGGGCGGCGTCTTTTTTTTCTTTTTTATCCATACTGTACTCCTGGGATTTCCTTTTACATCGGAATTTTCTATTTTACACCGATTTGCCGATTTTATCAAGATGACTGAACGGGGCGAAAAGAAACCGATTCACACCTTTCATATCTTGATTTCTCGATATCTGGTTTTAAAACCGGTAAAAAAAACCGATCCCGTATTCCACACCACCCAGTTTCAATTGCTCGACTTCATCCGGAGTCACCTCGGTCAAGGTTTTATTGACGATGTTAACCCTGAAGAACGCGCCACCATACAGGGATTTCCAGATATGAATGTAGGTTCCACCCTGAAAATGGAAGCCGACGGCACTGCCCTTGGTATTCTCGAGATCCGTTTCCCCTTCGATTTTTTCCGAATAGGCGTAGAAATTCAACCCCGCCCCGACATACGGTTCGAAGCGCTTGGCATTCTTCAGTTTGGGACGGTAAATCGCGCCCAGCAAAAACGGGCTGATCCGGAATTTGATGGAATTTTCGAAAACGGTCGATTCGGTTTTCTGAGAATAAACCTTATAGGAAGCCCAAATGTCGACATTGTACTCGATATGAACCGCAGCCTCGATCCCGGGGACGTTTTGCCAGGAATGGCCGTAGAATTCACTCAAATTCTTGTCACTGACAGTGAACCGGCCGAACGTGAGGCCCACCCGGAAGCGGGTTTGCTCTTTCTCTTCAGAAACAGTGTCGGCTTTGACTTTCGGCTCCTGTTTCGGCTTCGGTTCCTTCACCACTGGCGTGGTCGGTTTTTCGGCTGGTTTGGAAATGGGTTTTGTCACCGCTTCTCCGGTCGAGGGAGTGAGAACCTTGATCTTTTTCCCATCCCGCAGGCACTCGAATCCGGAGGTGATGATCTCATTTCCTTTGGCTATCCCAACGCTCACCATTGTTTTCCCGTTCTCGGATGAACCGGTGGTAACATAACGGAGCCGGGCTTCCCGGATATCGACCAAATAGACAAAGGTGCCGATTTCATCCTTCCTGATCCACTCCGAAGACAGGAGCACGACCTCATCGTGATGCTTTTTCAATTTTCGAAAAACGACCGGATCCTCCTTTTGAATACGCCCGTTGGCGGAGTCGACGACCAGTTTCATCTGCCCGGCAGAGACTTGGGCGATTGCCGCCTGAAATCCGGACCCGGTGCGTTCCAACCGGACAGAAACCCGTTCACCTTGCGAAAAAAGGGCCAGATCGTCATCAGCGCCCATGACATTGATTTCCGGTTGATCGTCGTTTTCCAGTTCAATCAACGGAGCACCGACAGCCACCGTCTGACCGGCAGGGACTGCGATCGATAAAACCGTTCCGGAACAAGTGCTGGTTACCGGAAAAGCCGCAATGGTTTTCTTCTGCTCATACTGAGCGAGCAGTTCCTGATACTTCTGCTCCGCCTGTTGAATGGCTTTTTCACTGGGAACTTTCCAGTTTTTCCGAGCCTTCAATATATTTTCCGCTTTTTTGACTTCATCGGCCAGTTTGGCGATCTCCTCGGTGCTGGCACCTACGATAATCGCCATCAATTCCCCATTGCGCACCTGACCGCCGACAGCAACATTCCACTCCTTCAAAACCCCTGCGATTGCCGAATTTACAGTGATCTTGGGAAGAGTTGCGGTCCCCCGCATTTCGACGTATTCATCAAACTGCACCGTCTCCGCCTTCCAGGTCGTAACCTTTACGGAACCGGGACATTTCGTCACCGCTGGACTCGTTGCAGCACCCTTTTTTTCCTGGGGAAATTGGGCAATGAAAACGATCTCACCAGCAGCCGATTTTTCGAAAGCATATGCCATTGCCGCGTATCCGCCAATGACATCGATCAGTTTCTGCTGGGTGTCTTCCCGACAGATCACCCGGACTTCCACCTGGTCGTTTTGCGCCTTTTGCTCAAAACTGACATAATTCAATTGTTGCTTGTCGCTTTTCAAATAGTCGATAAACGTCTTCAACCCCTTCTTCGGAGTTGCTTGCGCGATCATTATCATGGAACACAGTAAGGAAATGGCAAATATACAGATTCGTCTTGTCATTCTTACTCCTCCAGAAATTTTTTTTAGCATATATTATATTAAATCCGAATCGGTTTGTCAAAGCAAATCATACTGTCATCACCCCATTTTTTCATAATCCATACTCCATCTCATAAACAAGAGCGGTTGGGTTGACAAAGAAT
>Ga0209287_10001646_pt1 | contig 10882 bp, 13 predicted proteins | sample PPLLak3cmMay2015_2_FD_187255 | JGI IMG/M metagenome (GOLD analysis project Ga0209287, IMG submission 187255) | Freshwater sediment microbial communities from Prairie Pothole Lake near Jamestown, North Dakota, USA - PPLs Lake P8 Core (1) Depth... | ecosystem: Environmental > Aquatic > Freshwater... | reverse complement strand
GGTGAACTGCCGCTGCGAATGAAGCTCCTCGGATATCTTGTCGAGCTTGGCGTCGATTTCCTGGCTGGCGCGCCAGATCACGTCCTTGAGTTCGGTGCCAGCATGTTCGACCCCTTCTTTCACCACACCCGACAAGCGATCGCCGGCGCGGTCGATGGCTTCGCGCGACACCTCGGCGAGGCTGTCGCGCGCATGCTCGATGGTTTTTTCGAAGAGTGCCATGGAATCAGGACTTGTTTCCGATGCGTGTTTCCTGGCCTGACAGAAGCTTGAGAACGTTGCTCTTGTGACGATAGACCAGCAGCAGTGCGATCACCAGCACGGCGATCGCCTCATTGCCCCAACCTATCAGCAGCCCGGCATAGACCGGCGCCAGGACAGCGGTAGTGAGTGCGGAAAGCGATGAGATGCGGACCAGCAGTGCCATGACGACCCACGTCCCAAGGCAGGCCAGCCCCAGCCACAAATTGAAACCAATGAGCACGCCGAGCGCGGTGGCGACTCCCTTGCCTCCCTTGAAGGCGAAAAACACCGGAAACAGATGGCCGATGAACACCGCCAGCCCGCATAACAGCACGATGTCGTCGGTCAGGCCGAAGAGCGGCGCCAGCGCACGCGCCAGCAGTACGGCCACCAAACCCTTCAGCGCGTCGCCGAGCAGGGTCAGTGCCGCCGCGCTCTTGCGTCCGCTGCGCAGGACGTTGGTGGCACCCGGGTTGCCCGAACCATAGGCGCGCGGGTCGGGCAGCTTCATCAGCCGGCTGATGATGACGGCGAACGATAGCGAACCCAGTAGATAGGCAACAGCAATAAACAACAGCGTGGACATATGTCAGTAGAATCGCAGGTTTTTCGGACGGCCCCGCTACCGGGCGCAGCGCTATGGATATCTTGTTTTTGCGGGACTTTCGACTCGATCTCATTATCGGCATATACGAATGGGAACGCAAAGTGCCGCAGCCGATCCGCCTCGACCTGGAAATCGGCCTGCCCGACAGCAAGGCGGCGGGAACCGACAATGTTGCAGACACCATCGATTACGGCGCGGTGGCGCAGCGGGTCAAGGATTACCTGCACAATGCGCCGCAACCGATCACCCTGGTGGAGTCGGTGGCCGAGCGCGTCGCCGGGATCGTGCTGCACGAATTCGGCTCGCCCTGGGTGAAGGTTTCGGTTACCAAATTCGCCATCGTTCCCGGCATCAAGGAACTCGGCATCAGCATCGAGCGCGGCTCGCGTTCGTGAGCCTGGAACAGATTGCCGCCACCGCGGTGATCCTGCTGGCAGCCTACTTTATTCGCGGCATCACCGGTTTTGGCTCGGGACTGATCGCGGTGCCATTGCTGGCGCTTTTTCTGCCCCTGCAGTTTGTCGTGCCGCTGATCCTTCTGCTGGATTTCACCGCATCGATCATCATCGGTGGACTGACGCTACGCCGGGTGCAGTGGGGCGAAGTCGGGGTGCTGATTCCGTTCGGCCTGGTCGGCGTCGCCATCGGCACCAGCCTGCTGGTCAATCTGCCGAAAACCCCGATGCTGGTCACTCTGGCCGTCTTCGTCCTGGCATTTGCGCTGCGCAGCCTGATGAACCTGCAGGGCAGCAAGCCGATTTCCCGCTGGTGGGCGGTCCCGGCCTCGTTGACCGGCGGCACGGTGGGCGGTCTGTTTGGTACCGGCGGCCCACCCTATATCATTTATCTTGCGCACCGCGTTCCACACAAGAGCGATTTGCGCGCGACGCTGTCGGTATTGTTTTTCACTGAGGGGCTGGCACGTATCGTCAGTTTTCTGCTGGCCGGACTGCTCATGACGGCCGAGGTCTGGTTTGCCTATTTCGCGGCGCTTCCGGTCGTTCTTGCCGCTTTGTATGCGGGCGGACACGTCCACGTTGGTCTCAGCCAGGACCGGATGACGCGGCTGGTCGGTCTGCTTTTGCTGGTGTCCGGCTTGTCGCTGCTGACCAAGGCGATGAGCGTCTAACAAGGAGGACTGTTCGATGGAGGACATGAACGCGCTCTACTTCCATTCCCTGACGTATTCCGGCCTGCAATCCGGAACGCGGCTGATCATTCTTGGCGCAGTGCATGGCAACGAAACCTGCGGCACCAGGGCGATCGAACGAGTGATGCAAGAGATCCGTGCGGGCAGCTTGCGGCTGGTGGCTGGCAGCGTCACCTTCGTTCCGGTGACGAATCCGCTTGCCTATGCCAGACAGCAGCGCGTGGGCGACCGCAACCTCAACCGCAATCTCTTTCCGACCGATCGACCGCAGCAGTTTGAGGATTATGTCGCCAACTGGCTTTGCCCTGTGCTGGCACGACACGATGCACTCCTCGACCTGCATTCTTTTCATACCGGCGGCGAGCCCTTCGTCATGCTCGGTCCGGAGAACAACAACGGGACGCTGGAGCCGTTCGCGCGTGCAGACGAGGAGGAATCCCTTGGGCGACATCTGGGGGTGCGCCGCTTTGTCGATGGCTGGCTCGACACATACGCGCTTGGCGTGGAGCTTCGCACGGCGCTGGCCCGCAGCGGAGCCGAAGCGGGTGCCTCGAATACCGATTTGCGCTACGGCGTCGGCACCACCGAGTACATGCGCAGTGTCGGCGGCTACGGACTGACGCTGGAATGCGGCCAGCATGATGACCCCGAGGCGCCGCATGTTGCGTATCGGGCCATTCGCAATGCCTTGGCCCACCTCGGTATCAGCAGCGGGACCGTGCCTGTTCCCGTCGCGGACAGCGAGGCGTTGCGGCTTTACAGGGTGGTCGACAAGCACCATCCGGACGACCGGCTCAGCCGGGATTGGGCGAGCTTCGACCGCATCAGTGCGGGTGAGTTGATTGGCGTTCGCCATGATGGCACGCAGGTTCTGGCCGATTGCGACGGTTATCTCGTCTTCCCTAATCCCAACGCCCAGCCCGGGCAGGAATGGTTCTATCTGGCGAAACCAGGCGAGAGAATCTGAAGCTTGATTAAAAAAGACTAGCGGGTATTATTTGAAAATCGAAAACCGAAAAAAGGATCAGGCATGTTGCATGAAGTAAACGGGGATATTCTTCTCTCTCGGGCAGGTGTGATTGCGCATGGCGTGTCGCCGAACGATGCGCACGATCAAGGTCTTGCGCTTTCGCTGCGGGAGAACTGGCCTTCCATGTACAAGGATTTTCGCCATTACTGCCAGACCACCCATCCCAAAGCGGGTGGTGTTTGGGCTTGGGCCGGTGCCGATGGCAAGCGCGTGGTTTCGCTATTTACCCAGGATGCCGCTTACGACCACGGTGCCAAACCTGGCCGAGCAAGCGGGCAGAACCTCAATCACGCACTGAAAGCGCTGCGCAAGTGGCTGGAGGATGAGAAGGTCGAGAGCCTTGCTATGCCCCGCTTGGCAACCGGTGTCGGCGGCATGGACTGGTCCGAGGTGCTGCCCTTGATCGAAAAGCATCTGGGTGATCTTCCCATTCCCATCTATCTTTATGTGACTTTCCACAAGGGAGAGCGGGCCAGCGAGCCGGTCTGAACGGACCTCTAGATGGGTCAGGAAATAAACCGCACACGCTTCTCGGCCGCGGATTTCCAGGGCTTTCAGCGATGCTTGGCGGATGAGACGGACCTTCTCTCCAGGCTGGCTGGCGAGGGGGAGTTTTCCGACCCGCGTTATGTTGCCGGCTTCGAGCTCGAAGCCTGGTTGCTGGATCATGCCGGGTTTCCCAATCCGGTCAATCAGCGCTATCTGCGCACCCTGAACGACCCGCTCGTCGTTCCGGAACTATCGCTTTTCAATGTCGAGCTGAATGCACCGCCTGTCGAGATGCGCCCCGGGGCGCTGGCCAAGCTTGAAGCCTCGTTGCGCCAGACCTGGGATTCCTGCCAGCGGGTGGCTCACGGCATGGATACGGTACTGGCCATGATCGGTATCCTGCCCACCATCCGTAATGAAGATCTGTGCCTCGCGAACATTTCGGCGATGAAACGCTACGATGTGCTCAACGCTCAGGTATTACAGCAGCGCGGTGGTGCCCCTGTGCACATCGATATTCAGGGCCAGGATCACCTCTCTCTCGATCGTCAGGATGTGATGCTGGAAGCCGCGACCACTTCGTTCCAGTTGCACCTGCAAGTGCCATTCGAACTCTCCGCCCGCTATTTCAACGCCAGTCTCATTACCTGTGCGCCATTGCTGGCAGCAGCGGTCAACTCCCCGCTGCTGTTCGGGCACCGGCTATGGCAGGAGACCCGGGTACCGCTGTTCGAGCAGTCGGTAGAAGTCGGCGGCTATGCCGGCCTGGTCAATCCTGAAATCCGTCGGGTGACCTTCGGTCGGGGGTATGTGTCATGCAGTCTGCTGGAGCTCTTCGATGAAAACTTGCAGCATTATCCGGTGCTGCTGCCCATGCTGCAGAATGAGGCGCCCGGGCGACTTCCCCATGTCCGTTTGCACAACGGCTCCATCTGGCGCTGGGTTCGGCCGCTGATCGGCTTCGATGCGGCGGGGCGCGGTCATGTGCGTCTGGAACAACGTGTATTGCCCAGCGGACCGACTGTGCTCGACATGGCGGCCAACGCCGCGTTCTATTTCGGCCTCGTCCATGCCCTGGCCAGGGCGCCGCATGCAGCGGAATGCGATCTGCCGTTTGCCGCGGTTCGCGCCAATTTCTATGCGGCGGCGCGCCAAGGCCTGGATGCCGAACTGACCTGGACGGACGGCAGACGACATTCGGCGCGTGACCTCATTTTGCAGGAGTGTCTGCCCCTGGCGCGTCAGGGATTGCGTGACTTCGGCCTGCCTGAAGATGAGATCGAGCATGGACTGGGCGTACTGGAGGCCCGGGTGCGCAATGGGCAAACCGGTGCGCAATGGCAGTTGCGGCATCTGGAAAATGTGGGGGGGGATGTGCATCGGATGATGATGGACTATCTGGAAAACCAGCGCGCCGGTGCGCCCGTGCACGAGTGGGAGATCTGATGCTGACGCAATACGACTCGCTGCCCCAAGGTTTGCTCGATTTGCCGGCCGGGCGCCTGCACGAACTGCTTCCGGGCCCGAGCTTGATTCATCTGCCAGGGCGGCGGCCAGAGCCTTTGTTCGTGTCGGTGCTGCTGCACGGCAACGAGGACACTGGCTGGCTGGCGGCGCAATCGGTGCTGAAAAGGTCCCAGTCAGCCGAATTGCCGCGTGCGATGTCACTGTTCATCGGCAACCTCGAGGCGGCGCGTGCCGGACTGCGGCGCCTCGATCACCAGCCTGACTACAACCGGGTCTGGCCGGGCGGCGAAGCCACGAAAAATGCCGAGGGCGAAGTCATGCGACAGGTCGTGGATGAAATGCGCCGGCGCGGAGTTTTCGCCAGCGTCGATATCCATAACAACACCGGGCTCAATCCGCACTATGCCTGCGTCAACCGGCTCGATCCGCACTTCCTCCATCTGGCCACGCTGTTTTCGCGCATCGTCGTCTATTTCATCAGGCCGCAAGGGGTGCAGTCGGCAGCCTTCGCCGAGTTCTGCCCTTCGGTCACGGTGGAGTGCGGCAAGCCGGGTGCCCAGGGCAGCGTCGAGCATGCCGCCGCGTACATCGATGCCTGCCTGCATCTGTCCGAATTCCCGGCACACCCCGTGGCGCCGCATGACATCGACCTGTTTCATACCGTCGCCACGGTCAAGGTGCCGGATGATGTCAGCTTCGACTTCGGCTCTGCCGATGCGGACATCAGATTCATTACCGAACTGGATCACTTCAATTTCCGCGAACTCGACCGCGGTGAACTGCTCGGCCACCTCGCTGCCGGCAGCCAGGCGCGACTGAGCGTGCAGGACGAACAGGGCGAGGACGTCGGGGCGCGCCTGTTCGACTACCGCGAAGGCGAAATCACGCTCAGGCAGGCCTTGATGCCAGCGATGCTGACGCGCGACGAGCGGGTGATCCGTCAGGATTGCCTGTGCTATCTGATGGAGCGGATCGGTCTGCCCTGAAGCTGCAGGTCATCCGCGCGGGTGATGCGCCGCATGCAGCTGTTTCAGTCTTTCGCGCGCGACATGGGTGTAAATCTGCGTGGTGGAGATATCGGCATGGCCCAGCAGCATCTGCACCACGCGCAAATCGGCGCCGTGATTGAGCAGATGCGTGGCAAAGGCGTGGCGCAGGGTGTGCGGCGAAAGCGGACGGGTCAGCCCCGCGGCGCGGGCACGTCGCTTGATCAGGTACCAGAAGGCCTGACGCGTCATGGCGGCGCCGCGGGCGGTGACGAAGAGCTGGTCGCACTGCTTTCTTTCCATCAGCGCCGGGCGTGATTGCTGCAGATAGCGCCCGACCCAGTTCACCGCTTCCTCGCCCAGCGGCACCAGCCGCTCCTTGTTGCCCTTGCCGGTGACGCGCAACACTCCGGCATCGAGGCTGACGGCGGTCAGTCTGAGTCCAACCAGTTCCGACACCCGCAGCCCGGTCGCGTACAGCACTTCGAGCATGGCGCGGTCGCGCAATCCCAGGGGGGGGGCGGCGTCCGGAATATCAAGCAGCGCTTCCACTTCGGTTTCGGTCAGCGACTTGGGCAGGGAGCGCGGCAGCTTCGGGCTGTCAAGGTTGATTGTGGGGTCGCTGGCGATGAGGTTTTCGCGCAGCAGGTGGCGATAGAAGCGCTTCAGCGACGAAGTGTAGCGCGCCGCGCTGCGGGGGAGGGTTTTGCGGGCGAAGCGCCAGGCCAGGTAGGCTTCGATGTCGCCTGGTGCGACAGCGTTCAGTTCACGGCTGCGTTGCTTTTCCAGCCAGTCGCCGAAAGCCCTGAGGTCGCGTCGATACGCCGCCAGCGTAAGGTCGGCGAGGCCGTCCTCGAGCCACAGGGCGTCGCAAAAGCGGTCAATCAGCGCGTCGTTGATCGGTTTGGGCATGACGTTCGCTCCCTCTCCCGCCTGCGGGGGAGGGTGGGGAAGTGGGCGGGGGGCGCTCGTGATCTTGCCGCTCGTGTTGCAGCAGCCAGTTCTTGAAATCCAGCGGTGCGCCCGATGCAGCATGCATGAAACCACCGAGCCCCTGTGCGGACACGACACGATGACAGGGAATTAGGATGGGCAAGGGGTTGGCGCCACATGCCTGGCCGACCGCACGCGCAGCCGTGCCAAGCTGCCTGGCCAACGCGCCGTAGGTAATCGGCTTGCCAGGCGTGATTTCCATCAAAGCCTGCCAGACGCGCAGCTGAAAAGGAGTGCCTGCCAACTGGATCGGCAGGTCGAATCGATGTGCCGGATTGCACCAGTAGGCTGCCAGTTCGTTTGCCAGACGCTGGATGCGTTCGTCCGGCATGGCGGTGAGTTGGGTGGTTGCAGGCAGGAAATCCAGCCGTGTCAGCGACGTGCCGCTGAAGCAGGCACCCAGGTGGCAGAACGGGGCGGCGAGAATCGCGTCATAAGATTGGGGCATCGCACAATTTTAGCTGCGTAAAGCACAACGCCCTCCGAAGAGGGCGTTGCAGGGGCAGGCAGGGAATGTCTTATTCGGCTGCCTTGGCCGCCGCCTTGCGGGCGGGCAGCTTTTCCTTGATACGGGCAGACTTGCCGGAACGCTCGCGCAGGTAGTAAAGCTTGGCGCGGCGCACGTCGCCACGGCGCTTGATCTCGATCGCTGCAACCAGCGGCGAGTAGGTCTGGAAGGTACGCTCGACACCTTCGCCGGCGGAAATCTTGCGCACGGTGAACGCCGAATTGAGGCCACGGTTGCGCTTGCCGATGACCACGCCTTCGTAGGCCTGCAGACGCTCGCGGTTGCCTTCCTTGACCTTGACCTGCACCACGACGGTGTCGCCGGGAGCGAAGTCGGGAATGGTTTTACCCAGACGGGCGATTTCTTCCTGTTCCAGTTGCTCAATGATATTCATGGTGGTTTCCTTTGCACCAAGCGTCATAGGTAGGCCATTTCGGCAGACGTAACGCCATTCAACATTTGGCCCCACATATGGGGGGCCGCTTCTTCCTCGCCGCTGCTCACTGGCGTGAAACAGCGTCGAGCAACTCCTTTTCCTGCGGCGACAGGCCGCGTTTTTCCAGCATGTCAGGACGATGCCGTCGGGTCAGCAGCAGACTCTGCTGCAGGCGCCAGCGTGCGATGTCCACGTGGTTGCCGCCCTTCAGCACCGGCGGCACCGCTTCACCCTGCCACACCTCGGGCCGGGTGTAGTGCGGACAGTCTAGGAGGCCATCGGCAAACGATTCCTCGATGGCCGAATCGGCGTCGTTTAGCGCCCCTGGCAGTTGCCGTATCAGCGCATCCATCAGCGCCAGTGCCGGCAGTTCGCCGCCCGAGAGGACGAAATCGCCGAGCGAAATCTCCTCATTCACGCGGCGTTGCAACAGGCGCTCGTCGATCCCTTCGTAGCGCCCGCACAACAACACCAGTGACGGCTTGTCCATCAATTCCATCACCCGCTGATGGGTCAGCGGGCGGCCACGCGGCGAAAAATGCACCACCCATGGCGTCAAATTCTCCACGGCCAGTTCCTGCTGCACCGCATCCAGAGCCCGGTCCAGCGGTTCGGCCAGCATCACCATCCCGGGACCGCCTCCGTAAGGCCTGTCGTCCACGCTGCGGTGCGGGTCATCGGTGTAATCGCGTGGATTCCACGCCTTGAACCGATACAAGCCGCGATCCAGCGCCCGCCGGGTGATGCCGTAATCCAGTATGGCATCGAACATCTCGGGGAAGAGCGTCAGCGCATCGAAGCGCATCAGTAATCTTCACCCCAGTCCACCTCGATCGTTCCGCCGGCCAAGTCGACCTTGCCGACGATGGCGGCCACGAACGGAATCAGGTGTTCGCGCTTGCCCTTGATCACCAGCACATCATGAGCGCCGGATTCCATCAGGCTGTCGACCTGGCCAAGGTTTGCACCTTCGCGGTTCACCGCCGTCAGGCCTATCAGGTCGGACCAGTAGTACTCGTTTTCATCCGGCGGCGGCAATTCACTGCGTGCCACCGAGATTTCCTGTCCGCGCAGGGCGTAGGCGGCATCGCGGTCATCTACCCCGTCCAGTTTAGCGACCAGGGCATTGCCATGTTCCTGGACCGCTTCGACAGCGAAATGAGTCTGCTGATCACCGCGCCCAACACGCCAGGATTCGAAATCCATCAATGCGCCCGGGTCTTCGCTGAAGGGCTGAACCTTGACCCAGCCCTTGATACCGAACGGGGCGGCGATGCGCCCCATTACGACCCAGTCGCCGTGCGGCTTCAAATCAGGCAGCGACTTTGCCCTGTTGCTTGACCAAGCGTGCAACGGTGTCGGACAACTGGGCGCCATTGCTGGTCCAGTAGCTGATTCGCTCCTGGTCGAGGCGGACGGCTTCGGAGCCCTCGGCTGCAACCGGGTTGTAGAAGCCGACGCGCTCGATGAAGCGACCATCACGGCGGCAGCGCGAATCGGCCACGACCACGTTGTAGAAAGGACGGTTTTTTGCGCCGCCGCGAGAAAGACGAATAACGACCATGATTCAACCCACCGGTAAACGGAGAAAACCGCGAATTATACTCAAAAACATGCGCTTGGCCAGTGGCTTGCTTCAGCGCATGCCGGGCATCATGCCTTTCATACCGCGCATCATCTTGGACAGGCCGCCTTTGCCCATCATCTTCATCATTTTCTGGGCCTGCTCGAATTGCTTGAGCAGCTTGTTGATTTCCTGTACCTGCACTCCGGCACCGGCAGCGATGCGCCGCTTGCGCGAGGCCTTGATGATTTCGGGTTTGCGCCGCTCCAGCGGGGTCATGCTGTTGATGATGCCTTCGATGCGGTTGATGGCCTTTTCGTCGGCACCCGCCGGCATCGCCATCTGTCCTGCGCCGGGCAGCTTGTCCATCAGCGCGGAAAGCCCGCCCATCTTGCGCATCTGCTGGATCTGGCCTTTGAAGTCCTCGAGGTCGAAATCTTTGCCCTTCTTGACCTTGTCGGCCAGTTTCTTGGCTTCGGCCAGGTCGACCGAGGTCTGCGCCTGCTCGATCAGCGACAGCACGTCGCCCATGCCGAGAATGCGCGAGGCCATGCGTTCCGGGTGGAACGGTTCGAGTCCGCTGGGCTTTTCACCGACACCGATGAATTTAAGCGGCTTGCCGGTGATCTGCCGCACCGACAGCGCTGCGCCACCGCGGGCATCGCCATCCAGCTTGGTGAGCACCACGCCGGTAAGAGGCAAAGCTTCGTTGAAGGCCTTGGCGACGTTGATGGCGTCCTGACCCTGCATGGCGTCGACCACGAACAGCGTCTCGACCGGGTCCAGGGAGGCGTGCAGGGAACGGATTTCGTTCATCATGGCTTCGTCGATCGCCAGACGTCCGGCGGTGTCGACGATCAGCACGTCATAAAACTGTCTGCGTGCGTGTTCCTGCGCAGCGCGTGCGATCTTGACCGGGTCTTGCTCGGCGCCGGCGTCGAAGAAGCTCACATCGAGCTGGCTGGCGAGTTGACGCAGCTGCTCGATGGCGGCCGGGCGGTAGACGTCACAGGAGGCCAGCAGGGTTTTTTTCTTGCGTCCCTTGAGCAGCAGGGCCAGCTTGCCGCTGGTGGTGGTTTTGCCCGAGCCCTGCAGGCCGGCCATGAGAATGACGGCGGGTGGAGCGGCGGACAGGTCGAGGTCGGCGTTTTCGCCGCCCATCAACCTGGTCAGTTCGTCGTGGACGATGCCGATCAGCGCCTGTCCCGGTGAAAGGCTGGTCATGACTGCCTGTCCCAGCGCCTTGGCCTTGACCTTCTCGACGAACTCCTTCACCACCGGCAGCGCGACGTCGGCTTCGAGCAGGGCAAGCCGCACCTGCCGCAACGTATCCTGCACATTGGTCTCGGTGATGCGTGCCTGTCCGCGCAGGGATTTGACGACGCCCGAAAGGCGGTTGCTGAGGTTGT
>Ga0209287_10001645_pt1 | contig 10887 bp, 11 predicted proteins | sample PPLLak3cmMay2015_2_FD_187255 | JGI IMG/M metagenome (GOLD analysis project Ga0209287, IMG submission 187255) | Freshwater sediment microbial communities from Prairie Pothole Lake near Jamestown, North Dakota, USA - PPLs Lake P8 Core (1) Depth... | ecosystem: Environmental > Aquatic > Freshwater... | reverse complement strand
CCTTTCTTGAACTTGGAGGTTTTAGAAAGACAATAGAGCACTTTCTTGCTTTATTCAATATAATATTAATTAATTTATCTTAATTTTATAAATATTCCTTTGCATTTAAGACTTTTGAAATTGGCTCGGTAGACAGTACTTATTTATAGTATCATAATGGAACTAACCAAAAAATGACTTGGATATTAATATTTGGTAATTATTGTGAATGAGCTTATTTTATTCGGAGTGCCTGTATTTATTTAATAATATAACCTACACCATAGATCGGTTGAATCATCTTTTTTTCGAAGGGTCCATCGAGCTTATTCCTTAACTTGGACATCCTGTTGATTTTCAAATTAAATAAACATGCATTTTCTAATTATTTGGTAACGTTCAAAAGTTAATGCATGGGGACAGTTCAACGGAACGGATATAGACATTGAAGTATCCCTTGATGCCAAGTTTTTCTTTCCAGTATTCTTCCCATTTTTTTCGGGAATACTGTTTCAATAAAATCATCTCGGACAAGTTGGTGTTGATTTCCAGATTAAATGAACGCTCATTTTCTAAATATATTGATCTGAAGGGAAGAGTTCCGGATTAAATTAACCGGGACTATTCGTTAACGGCATAGTCCCGGTTTGGCAGGTTTAAAAATCCATGTTGTTTTGGCCGGATTTCAGGGATGCTTGCATAACCTCTTGATTTCGTTCTTTGAGCTTTTGGATGACAGCGATGAAGGCATCAAGCAGCAGCCCTTCCAGCTCTAGTGATAACTGATCCAGTTTTTCTTCATTGATATACTCTTGCATTGTATTGTCCATGATCACACCTCGTCTGTATGGTTAAAAGATTTCCGTTGCAGCAAGGCGGATATGTTCAGCGGAGACGATGCTTGATTTTTCCATGGCAGCCGCAATAAGGCCTCCCCTTGCCAGATGGTTGGCCTTTCTGAACAGACCCCCGGAACCCTGGTGGATGGCCGTAACGGCTGTCGGATCAAAAAGCTTTCTTTCAACGCCGGCAATGGTCAGGTGATGCCTCAGATAGGTCTCCATGCCGGCAAGGTCAACACCTTCAAGATGGCATTTGGCGACTATTCTGGAAGCAAGGGGCTGGGAGGAGCGAAAGGTCAGTTTGTCAATCAGGCTGCTTTGGCCCACCAGGATGATCGGCAGCCAGGGTTTGGCATCTTGTTCAAACTGGCAGAAGGTGTGAAGTTCGGCAAAGACTTCAAGCCGCATCAAGAACGCCTCATCGACCGTCAGGACAACTTTCATCTTTTTATCGCAAACCAGATTGACAATCTCTTTCTTAATCGTTTTGACCATGACGGCTTTGGAGTTGCTTGAAAGATAAATATCGAGGGCATCCCGAAGCTGCCGGTAAAATTCCATGATAGAACCGGAGGATGCGGTGATATATAAAGATCGATATTCCGACGGATGAAGGGTGTTAAGCGCATACCTTACGGCAGTGGATTTTCCGCTGCCCACATCCCCTGTGATAACTCCGATGGCCCCTAAACGTATGATATAATCAAAACGGACCTTCACACTTTCCAGTTCCGGCGTTTTTAATATCTCTGCACAGCTGATGTCTGTTGCAAACGGCTCTCTGACAAATCCGAAGAAAGCGCGGTAATTATTATCCATTTTTACCTCCCCAGAGCTTGCCGCCCTGATACCCGGTTTTTTTATCGTTTAAGTCCATTTGCGGATTGTTGTTTTTATCCCGTTTCACACGGCTGTTGACATGAAGATTGACAGGACGGATCATCCCGAAGGATTCATTTTTATATCTGACCTCCACCGTTTCGGGATTATTTTGGTGATAAAGCAGTTCCACGCGCTTTCCGATGAGGCTCACCGGCCCTTCATACAACCTGCCGTCGATGGTGATGGTCCGATCCTTCGCAATGGTTCTTCTGACCGCTTTCCGGAAGTAATCTTTTAAATCGGCAGGTGCGGCTCTCAAGCATTGCATTTTTGATGTAAACCGTTCAAAGGGGGTTTGCCCTGTTGCGCTGTGTATTTTTTGCTGATAATCATCGTTAAGCCAGCATTCAAATGCCGCATTGAGTTCAGAAAGCGTGGTGACTTTATGATGGGGGATAAAACGGCTTCTTACGGTTTTAAACCACCGTTCTATTTTCCCCTTTCCCTGGGGCTGATAGGGCTTCGCATGAATCAAGGCGATGGAAAGCGAGGCTGCAACATATTCCAACTGGTTGCTGCGGAACGCGGCGCCATTATCCACATAAAGCTTTCTTGGCAGTCCCCGCCGGGCCAGAGCGTTTTCAAAGGCATCCAGATAGGATGTAAGGCTCTCCGATAAATAAAACCGGGCATAAACAATCAACCGGCTATGATCGTCTATGATGGCGATCAGGTACGCTTTTTGTTTCTTTCCGGCAACATCCACGTGAGGCCCGTGCATGACGTCGCTTTGCCATAAATCATTGGGCAGTTCCACTTCAAATTTGCGGCGGTCCGCTGGGTTTTTGTCCCCGGGATGCATCATGTCCTGCTGATGCAAAAACCGGTAAACAGTTGAGTTGTTCAGCTTAACTCCCGGACAAATCTTTTTCATCTGTTCAATCAAATGCGGCACTGTGGCCGCCGGCATCTTCTCCCTTAATTGAACCAGCGAAAGACAGGTCTCTTCGTCCATAGAGCGGCATTCCCCCTGGTCAGCCCGGTCATGGGGGTAAAGCGACTTCAAATCGTCGTTGTTTGCATTATATAATCGAATCCATCGTCCAATTGTGCCTCTGCTGATCCGCGTCTTTTCTGAAAACGGAATTTGCCATTTGCGGCCGCACTTGTCCCTTATCAGCCGGCTTTTCTCCTGCTGACTCATTGATCTTGTGTGGATAAAATCGCTGATCACCGAAAATCGGAACACCGCAACCTGCATCTTTTCATCTTCTGTCATAAAATGCCTCCTTTTTAAAATTTATGCTGTCTTATCTCAAAAAGAAGGCAATAAAAATGACACCCTTCGGTAGGGCGGGAAAAAATGCAGATGCTCCCGGATTAAATGGACCTGCTGACCGGAACTATGCCCTTTCCAATCAGTTCATCAAAGGCCGCCAAAATGCCTTTATCCCAGACATCCGTTAAATGAGCTTTTATTTTCCTGCTCAAAGCTCTGAACCAATGCTGCTGACGGGAGCTGCTGATCCCGCTTTCCCACGCGCCGCTCTGGGATTTGGTTGCAATGCTTGAACGGATTGTCTCGATTGTAGCCTGAAATCGTTTAAAATATCCCTCGGGCCGAAATCGCAAAACGCACCCGCAGTCCGGACACCGGCAACGCTTTATCTCGATAGCCTGATGCCAATCATCATAAAAGGCCAAAACAAAACCGTGACCCCACAACCGGCCTCCGTTGCATCGCAGGCAGTTCTTTAGCTTAGGCCATGGATACATGGATAATCTCGACCTAAAGCAATAAGTTTCTTGAAATCCGCATGAAAAAAGATTATCAATTTATCACCTTTTTTAAACCGGCTTGCCGGTTAGTTTTTGAGGGCGGCCGCTCTCCAAAGCGCCGCCCTTTATCAATAAAAAAAGCCTCTATATTAGAGGCTCATTTATTCTGATAATCTTTTCTTCCTGTCAACGTATTCTAAAAATCATTACTCCTGTTGAAATGCAGAGTCTGAAAATCTACAGCATAACCCTTTCCAAGGCGGCTATCAACCTGTACAGGACATCCTCGGAAAATCCTTCCCCTATATCTACCCTGTATCTCTCTCCTATTATCAACTTTAGTCCGGTATTATTTAATGACGGGTTCTTTATGGTGTGTGTCGGATATAAAGACACAAATTTGACGGGTTCCTTTTCCCTGTGCCTTTTGCATTTCCAGTAGGTGAAATCTGTGCTTTGATAAATTGTTCTGCCTGCAATACTCAATCTGCGTCAGGCCGCTCTCTTTCCAGCAACTGATATGCCGAGTCCAGCTTTCCTCCCTCTCCCTGCCCATCTCCTCTCTCATCTCTTCCGCCATCCATCATTCCTCCTCTATGATTTTTGGCTTCATCTTGTCATATTATTATTACCTTGAGAAGATGCGGTTTATTGAACGCTTACAAAACATGAGGCTTATAAGACATGAATGAGGGGATAATCGGACAAAAGGGTAGGTGGTGTCAAGGGGAAAATGCAGAAGATAAGAAGGTGAGAAGTTGAGAAGATAGTGAAGGCAGGTTCACCCTCCTTCGCCCATGCAGGGCTATGGCGGGCAGGCGGTTCATAGTTACGCAGCCAGGAAGCAGGAAGACGGATGAAGCTGGAACCGGCGAAGGTGTGGAACTGTGAATCGGAGCAGAAGATGAAAGACAAAGGACAGTCACCTTCACTCTTTGGGCTGCTATCCATAGATAATATGAAGAGAATCTGGGGGCTAATTTAGGATATATATCTCAGGGTTTACCGGAACTTCATTAAGATGGATTTCGTAATGCAGGTGTGATCCTGTTGAGCGGCCGCTATTTCCCATCATGGCGATATTCTGCCCACGCTTGACTGCCTGACCATTCTTTACAAGGGTTTTGGAGAGGTGGCCATAAATGGTTTTAAAACCATAACCATGATTAACAATTATATTAATGCCCAACCCGTCTGATCTGCCGACTGATGTGACAATACCGTCAGCCGGAGACAGGATCTCAGTTCCAACCCTGGAGGCTATATCGAGACCGCTATGAAACTCCTTTTTGCTGGTAAATGGGGAAATTCGATATCCGAATCTGGAGCTGACCCAACCCTCCGCAGGCGTTATGGAAGGCGTGCATGAGAACATAGACTTCTGGTTTTCAAAAAAGCTGTAAAGCTCCGTCTTTTCCTGTTTCTGGGCGGATATCTCCGCATTCAGGTTATCGAGAGACTGGTGCATCAGGCTTACGAGTCTTTGAAGGGGTTTCCCGGAAGAGTCCTCTGATTCTAAAAGAGAGGAATCCGACCCGCCAATGCCCCAAAACTGTGTATCTTCATCCCCTGTATCCAGATTAACCATAATCTTGAGCTTTGTTTCAAACTCTTTGAGCTCCGCCACCTTATTATTTATCTGGTCAATCTTGCCGGCGAGGGATTCCAGCTGATTTTTATATAGGGTGTTCTGCTGCAAAAGTGTAAGGTTTTCCGGGACAGTTTTCTTTAGTTCAAGGTAGTCACTGGATGCCCAGAACAGGATGGCCGCCATAGACAAGGATAATAACAGGGTTATATTAACAAGCACCTTGGGCACCTTAATCTGCCTGACCGCATTAACTCCATCCGGAAGATATACTATCGTTATTTTTTTCATATATGAACTTTCCCTGAGTTGCGATTTAATTAGCAATGAGTATGCCAAAAAATGAGATATCAGATAACCTTTTGAATTGATGAAAAAAATATCAGGAGAAAAATATTTATCTTTAAACCCTGGAGTGCATAAAAAGATACGACAGAATATTTTTCAGACGATTCCAGCTGAAATCATCATGGCGGCGAAAGTGTGTCTGATTTGAATAACGGGTCTGCATTCTATACTCGCATTCTTAGAACCTTGGAGAATGTGAAAAAGATAGGTGTCAGAATTAAGATGGACCTGCCTTCGCTATACGTGCTTCGGCGCGGCAAGACGACGCGGCGCGTGACAGACGGCTTAACTCACATCAAGATTTAAGCTTAAAAGGCTGCTGATATGTAATAAAGAAACCCCCAGGTGCTGGGGAATCTCCGCACCCGTGGGGGTTTCTCATTCCATCCTTGCAGGTCAATGTTGCGCCTTATATTATCCCTTCTTTAAGGGCAGCTTCGCAGAGGCGCCCACGATCCCTATAATTCGGCCTTTGTCAAGGGTCTCGGCCCAGCAGGCGATATCGATGATGCCTTCGCCCTTCTCATTTTTGTATTTTTTGGTGACATAGCCCCTTGCAATTATGGTGTCGCCTTCTCCGCCATGAATCGTGCATTCCTGGCCCTTCATGTGGGGAACCAGTTCCATTTCATCAAGGCCGGCATACCCCGGAACCTGCAACTCCGGTGCAAACGGCTTTAACCTGTGGCATTTCCTGGTCATTACGCCGGCATCGCCTATGTAGTTGGTGACCATCCTGACCAGGTGGGTGGCGCAGGTGCCGTTGAAAAGGACCATGCGGGAATTTGGATTAAGGATGTTCCTGCCGCCGTAGTGAAGCGCCGTCTCCTCGAGGTAGATGCCGAACCTGTCCCTGTACATTATGTTCCATTTATCCATGCTGTTGCGAAGACGCACCCCGCTGGCTCCTCCGCCGTTCTCCAGCGCTATGTCCATGTAGGAGTAAGGCCCTGAGCAGACCGGGGCCGGCACATCGCCAACATTGACATCCTCCCAGTACAGCTTCTGACTGCCCCGGATGTACTCATTCTTCCAGAGCTCCTTGATATACTCATACTCCTCATCGGTGGTGTAGTGGCCGGGCTCCAGGTGGTTTACCCATTCCGCCAGGTGCTCGCTTACACTCGGTTTCGGGCTCCCGTCGATGATCTTTTTGTAGGCCTCTCTGTTTCTGCCCTTTTGCCAGCCGACCTGCTCGCCTGTTTTTGCGTCATATATCTTGGAGGAGGAGCCCATGCTGAACATGCGGACATCGCTTCCCGGGACAGTAACGTCGTCGAAATAGATGCTTTCCTGTTCTGAGACAAATGTATCGCCAGCGAAGACGTGCCTGTATACACGGCTGTCTGTGCCGTCGGTAGTATAATAAAACAGGTCTCCAAAATCATGGGGCACTCCAGGCAACCTGGCGCCTCCTCCTCCCCTGGCCCCCTGGGTGCCGGGCCACGCGGGAACGCTTGGGAACCCGGCTTTCCTCGCATACTCCTTGTCATTGAACAGTGGATTGTAAGGATCCCACTTCTTATTGGCCGCTATGATGGCATCCTCCGTTATTTCACTCGATGCGCCGCCTGGCATTTCCCCGCCCGTTGTTCCCGCACTTGCTTTCTGAGGGCCTTTTCTGACGATTGCCATCCTCTCCTCAACCATCTCCTTTTCCCAATCAAGGTATGCCCCGGGCTGGAAGATCTGGTATTTGCCGGCCGTGCTTTTTGATGCTGTCTTTGCCGTTGTCCCGGCAGCCGGCGTCTGGGCCTGCGCAGCTCTTCCCGAAAAGCCCATTGCCATGCCCAGGGCCGCTGTGCCTTGCCCTAAAAGTTTAATAAAAGTCCTCCTGTTTACATGAGACATTTTAGATCCCTCCTTTCAAGATAATTAATGAAGCTTGCTTTGCTGTTATGGAGTGAAACGGTTAAAGGTTTGTTACAGAATGAAGAATTGATAAAATTTTTAACATTATATTAAATAAATTGTTCTAAGACAATAGAATATATTTCCGGTTAGACCTGGACTTATTTGCATTGACTTGGCGGAGACAATGCCTTATGTTTTGCCCATAAATAATAGAAATCGCAGCAATTCATCAGATGCAGGTATTTTTGGTTTTTCAGGAAATTCCGGCAAATCAGTTTCAACAGGACAGCAAATTTGCGGGATTATCAAAATAATGACTTTCTAATTATGAGGCAGACATATGGGGCTATTATTATTTAATAAGAAAGAAAAATTATTTCAGGCAGCACAGGGCGGAGACATTGAGTCACTGCAAAAGCTTTTAAAAAAAGGCGCTGATGTAGATGCGAAGGACGAATTCGGCAGAACTGCATTGTATCTGGCGTCGGGGGGAGGCCGTATAGAGATTCCTCTGCTTCTTCTGGATAAGGGTTCTGATGTAAACGCGAAGGACGAATTCGGCAGAACTGCACTGTTTGAGGCCTCACTGCAAGGATATATTGAGGTTGTCAAGCTGCTTCTGGACAGGGGCGCTGATGTAGATGCGAAGGACAGAAACGGCTACACCGCTTTATTGCTGGCTTCCCATAAAGGTCATGCAGGGGTTGTCCGGCTTCTGCTGGATAAGGGCGCTGATGTAAATGCCAGGGATGAATCCGGCAGAACAGCCCTGATGAAAGCCAGGGAAAAGGGGCATCGTGATATTGTACAGCTGCTGGAAAATGTCGGTGCAAAGGCAGGAGCAACAGGAAATAAGAATACGGAATTAATTCTTGCCGCAATAAAAGGCAACCTTGCGGCCGTAAAAACCCTGCTGAATGAAGGTGCTGATGTAAATGTAACGGTGAAGGATGGAGTCACTGCGCTATATGCAGCGTCACAGAAAGGCCATGCAGAGGTTGTCAGGCTGCTTCTGGATAAGGGCGCCGATGTAAACGTGAAGACAATCAACGGCGGCACTGCCCTGATGACGGCGAAGAAGCATGAGCGCAACGATATTGTCGAGCTGCTGAGAAAAGCAGGGGCAAAATAATAAAAAGATATTAGACCACAGAGTCCACATCCGATAATTCTCTATCGCCTTCATACAATGGATTATATTTCGTGTCCTATTTTAGCGCCTGATTCAATCGCGTCAACTATGAGATGAGGTTCGTTGGCGTCGCCTATCGCATATACCTCCCTTGCCTTGCCCTTCATCCCGTCGCTAAGGTCTATTGCATGAGGACCGACAACTGAAGACACAAGAGCCGCGCCGCACTGTGCCAGTGCATCGAAGAAGGCAATGTACCTGTCATCCATAAAACTGCCGGTTTCAGGATCATCCCAGAAGAAACCTGTCCCCTTTTTGATCATTCTATTTTTTAATCGCACTTTGCCTATATAGATAGGCTGGGCCAATTAATTCTGTTTGCCCTGAGATGAGGGGCCTATAGCGTCCGGAGATGCCTTAATGCTTGCCTGATATTGCTCAACATTTTTTTTATAAGCCGCCACCTCTTTTTTCAACTCATTATTTATATTCGTGAGCTGAGCATATTTGTCTTCGCATATTTTTATGCCCTCGTCCCCGGCGCTGAAGGTTTTTTCTGAGCATTCCGCGGTATATTCAGCCTTTACCTGTGCATAGCTTGCCCTGAGACCTTCGATTTTAGTCTTTTGCGCCTGGAGGTCGGTATAGGTAACAATTTTTCCGCTGTTTTCAGCAGCTGTCTCTTGTCCCTGCTCCTGCGCAAAGGTTGTGAAGGAAAATAAAACCGATATAAGTGTTGCCGTGATAATTAATAATGCTTTTCTGGTCATTTTACTCTCCTCTTCTAAAATATTTTCAAAATTTTAAAAAAAACCTTCGGTTATTGTTGCCCGGATAATTTTCTATAATAAATCTGAACAATAAATGCAAGAATCTTTCAGTTAATTATTGAAAGTAAATATTTTTAATAATGGATCATCTATGATATGCTGCCATATTGTTGAAACTTATGCAGGAAAGCAGCGGGCAGAATTCAATCGGTGTTAACCCTCTCCACCGTTTCTTCGCCGTTTGCAGCATCCTTTCCGTAAAATTCGATAAAATCCGGCCTTGAAAAGGCGCCGGTCGTCTGGATGAAGACCTTTTCCAGAAAGGCAGGGCTTCCGTTGATATCCATCTCTGCCCTGGCTACACCATTGTTCATAAAGACGCGAATAGGCCTCTCCTTGAATGAAACAATGGTCAGGAGATACTCCCCCTGAGCAGCATTCGGCTTCACCTTGATTCCATAGGCCTTTATCTTCTGCACATAATTAAGGGATTCCCGGCGGCCGTCCTCCGCGTTAAGCACCCAGTATACGATGACAGGCTCCTTCTGACTCAGCGTGCCGTTACTTTCAACCTGGGCGTCATAGCGAACGATATTGGCGTTGAGGGCCCGCTCAATGTAAAAAAGCGGCTGCGCTGTCCGTGCTGAGGCAGCGTCTGACAGGGCGCATATGCTTAAGAGAATTACGGTAATATAAAGTTTCATAATAATTTCCGCGGGATCATATGGTTGCAAGTCTTTCATAAATTGAGCGGCTGACGTAAGTTTATGTTTAAATCTATTTCGATCATACTACTTTTAAAATTATTTTCGCAACTTTTTATTGAATGCGGGGTAACGCCTTTAAAGATAACAGGGAATCAGGGGATACTTATGATAGAGGAGGCTGATTTCATTCTCTAAGAGTTCAGCGGATATCAGGGCAGTGAACCCGTTGAAATTTAGTTTGACGTGCAAGGAAAAAACCCCTAGACTTCAGATCCGGTAAAAGTCTCTTCTTTTCAACTCAACCCATAATTATGTAAAAAACACGGTTCCGGGAACCAGCTTTTCTATTTAATGTTTTCAAAAACGCACCAGCATCTATTTCTAAAGGAGGAAGGAAATGATTATGAAAAAAGCATCAGTTAAAATTATGGCACTCATCGGTATCGCAGCATTACTTATTATTCCTTTCACGGCAGCTGAAAGAACAGCGCTTGCGGCGGCTGCTCCGGTAAAAATCCTTGACCCGGGCTCCAGCTGGGTCGTCAGCGAGACCACAAGACTGAGCGGACTGAAGGTTGCAGGCGGCACCATCAAGGCCCGGGAAGGCTGCAGCCTGACTATGACCGTTGACGGAGTTGAAACGGCAATTAAACCGGGAGAATACAAGGGCGATATAGTGCTTACACTTTCCAAGATCGTCGTCAAGAAAGATGCCTCTCACAATACGCAGTTCAATTTAAGAGCAGGCATCTACCTCGAAAACGGCAAATATATACCTGAGAATTCGGTTGCTGCGGCAGTGATCGGCGGAACCGTGAAAGACACTGCAGTAAACGATGTAAAAATAACCTCTGTCGGGGAAGAATTCAACGGCATCATTGCAACAGGCGATTCCAGGGCTTCATATACCATCAGTAATGCTGTAATCAACCTGACCGGAAACGGGGCCGATGACTTTGCAGGCATAGGCGCGGCAATAATGGCTGACGGAAACGCGGATGTCACACTAAACAAGGCATCGATTACTACAAACGGCTGTGCAAGGTCCGCAATATTTGTCGGAGGC
>Ga0209287_10001643_pt1 | contig 10890 bp, 7 predicted proteins | sample PPLLak3cmMay2015_2_FD_187255 | JGI IMG/M metagenome (GOLD analysis project Ga0209287, IMG submission 187255) | Freshwater sediment microbial communities from Prairie Pothole Lake near Jamestown, North Dakota, USA - PPLs Lake P8 Core (1) Depth... | ecosystem: Environmental > Aquatic > Freshwater... | reverse complement strand
CAATAAAAATTGCTAGAAAAGTAATAAAACAAAAAAAATTAGAAAAAAAAATTTCTGCTGAAATTGGAAATGGAACAAATTATCCACTTGATAAATTTGATACAATAATAATATCAGGCTGTTCTGTACCAAAAATCCAGGTACTAAATCATGTATTACAAAACTGCGGAAAAAAAAGTAAGTTAATCATAAGAGAAGAATATTATAAGGATAAATTAAAGAATATACTAGATAAAACTAAAGATATAGAAATCATTGGAAAAATTGACAACCATGTTTTTCACAAATGCAGCTGGGAATCAATTTGCGTATTAAAAAAATAAAACTAACTGTGGTTAAAATTTTTAATAAAGTTTTTTGTATCAGCTGTTTCAGTAAGAGACAATAAGAATCCGATAAAACCTGTGACAATATCAATTATTATAAAACCCATTAACGAAACCACAAGTATTTCTTCTTCTGTAACATTATAAAGAGCTACAAAAATTGTAATCGCAGTTATCTCCCTTGTTCCCAACCCCGCAATCGTAATCGGTATGAACCCTGCTGCATTTGCAATTGGAAATAGAAACAAAAAGGCAATATACGGTATTTGCAAACCCAGTGCAATTACAAAAATGTATTCTTGCGTAAATATCAAAACCCAGGTAATGACTGAAAGTAAAACAGGGAGTATCAATACTCTGATACGCGGGAAATCATTATAAAAAGTGCTGATAAAACTGTTTAAACTTCCTTTAAATCTTTTCGGGATAAAATATTTTACAAACAAATAAAATATTTTTTCACCTCGCTCTTTCTTAATAAAATAAAGAATTACTGATGCAAAAATTATGACCCATACAAGTATCACATAAAATATCTCTTTTATAGACGATAAAAAGATAAGCGCACCTATTAATATCATCAAATATACAGAAAAACCCCTCATTGTAATTTCAATAAACGTATTTATAAAAAGTTTACCATAAGGTTGTCCTGTTTTTTCTTTGAGATATGGTATTCTCATTAGCTGCCCATAATAACCTGGTGTAAAACAGCCATAAAAATATCCTATGAGAAATACTTTAAGTGATTGGCAAAAGCTTATTTGAATGCCTTGTTCTTTTAGAACTATCTGCCAAGCATAATTCCTAATAATTACTCCAGGTATGATAAGTACTAAAGACATACATATAAAAATAGGGGACACGCGTAAAAAAGCCTCTTTTATTTCTACAAAATTAAGATTAAAAGTAATGTATATTATTAAAAGTATCAAACCGATAAATGGCAATATTTTTTTTAAATATTTGAATAACTTATTTTTCACAATATCTAAAAAAAGTAATCTATTTTGTTTTTTATTGTTTATTGAAAAAAATATGAAAATTTTAATTCTATTAAAACAATATCTACTTTGTTAGAATATGAATAAAAAAATTAATTGGAACATTATTGGTAAACTAATACCAATCATTGGACTAATCATCTTTATCTATATTATAACAAATATAGGAATCTACAAGATTATTGACTCTTTTTCAAAAATACCAATTATTTATTTTTTACTTGCATCTATTCTTACTATCCCTCGTGTATTTCTTTATTCTATAAAATGGAAATATATATGTGACAAACAAAAATTTAATTTGAAACTGCCTTTTTTAATCAAGGTTTTTTTGATTACTTTTTTTTATGCTAATATAACGCCGGGTGCAATTGGATGTCACATAAGAGCATACTATCTAAAAAGAAAAAGCAACGCAACACTGGGAAAATGTCTTGCAAATTCACTTATTGACCTTCAAATTGGTTCAATAGCCGGTATTTTTCTTTCGTTAGTCGGTGCCATTATAATTTTTGATAAAAGCCCAGGGATTTTTCCTATAATTCTTGCGTTTTTTATTTTTAATGTTTCTTTATTTATCATTTTAATTAAGAAAAAAGGAGGAAAAATTCTTAGTAGTTTTTTAATAAAACCTTTTATTCCTAAAAAATACCGTGAAAGTTTTGATCAATCTTTTGATTCATTATATGAAGATATACCGCGGATTCAAGATATGTTTTGGCCTTTTATTCTAGAAATATTTATCTGGCTTACCGCAGGTTTACAGGTTTATATTATAGCTCTTGCTTTTAATATAGAAGTTTCTTTTTACATAATTATTCTAACAAGTATTATTGCTACTATTTTTACAGCGATTATCCCAATATCTGCTGGTGGTTTAGGTATAAGAGAAGGAGTGTTTGTTTTTCTTATGATTAGTTATGGCGTAGACGCAGATGTTGCTTTTGTGATTTCATTAGGTGGTTTTATCGTTAAAATTGTTATCCCCAGCATTATTGGTTTGATTATATCCCTTATTAAAAAAGATGAATAGCCAATTAGTAAATACAATACTTAATCATACATATTTATTAAAAAACAATAAAAGCTTTTTTTGATTACATATTTTCTTGAGTCCAAATGAAATTAAAAAATTTCTTGCCTTTAATCGGTTTGGTGATACTACTTTTTGTTTTATCTACTTTAGATTTTGACAAAATCTTTGAGGTTTTTTCAAATATCAATCCGTTCTATATTTTTCTTTGTTTTTTTGTTACTATCCCATTATTGATACTTGTAAATATTGAATGGCAGCTCTTGCTAAGGAAGCAGAAGATACTTGTTAGTTTTGGTTATAGTCTCAAAAATTTTTTTATTGGTTATTTTTATGGTTTTATTACACCAGGTGGTTTTGGTGCTTACACTCGGGCTTTGTATCTTGCAGAAAAAAGCAATGTGCCCATTCCTAAATGTTTTTCAAATATTGTTATTTTTAACACTGTAGAATTTTTTGCGATGCTTACAACTAGTGCGATAGGTGCACTTATTTTGAGTAGTGTTTATCCTTATCTTTTTGCAATTATTTTATTTATTTTTATTGTTTTTTTTATCTTATATTTATTCTTTTTTAAATCTCAGAAATCTCGCTTTCTTTTTAAAAAGGTTGTCCGCTCTAGAATTTTTTTGGGTTTAAGAGACAAACTTGAAACTTCAATTGATACTTTTCATGAAGATTTACCAAGATTTAAAGATATTTTAGCACCATTTAGTCTTTCTATTCTTGGCTGGTTTTTAAAATATGTTATGTTGTTTTTTATTGCCAAACTTTTTGGGATAAATATTCCTTTTGTATTTTTTATAGCAATTATGGCTGTTGCAGACATTATCACAGCCATTCCAATTTCTTATTATGGACTTGGAACTAGAGATGCTACTCTGATTTATCTTCTAACGAATTTTAGCTTTATAAATGGCAAAGTAATTCCAGGGCAAGGGCTTATTAGCGCCGAGCAAGTAATAAGTTTTTCATTATTTTTGTATATCGTTTATTTCTTAACACCAAGTATTATTGGTAGTTTTGTAACAGTTTATGAAAGTAAAAAGACGTCTAGTTTTAAACTAGATGAAAATACAGCCCCTCGTTTTGAACGTTATATGAAACGTTTTCCTGAATTGTATCGTTATCTTGCAGATATTGTTAAAAAAAATATATCTCAGGATGCAAAAAAATCAGTTATTGTTGATCTTGGAATTGGACCTGGTCTTTTATCAAAGAAGCTTAATGATTTATTGCCAAACGCAAAAATAATAGGTGTTGATCCATCTGAAGAAATGTTATATCTTTCAGAAAAAAATGCATCGGTCGAAACAAAGATTGGCCGCGCTGAAAAAATCCCTCTTGATGACAGTTCTGTTGATGTTGTTGTAAGTCGTTTTAATCTTACTTATTGGACTGACCCAAAAAAAGGTTTTTCAGAAATTTATAGAATTTTAAAACCAGGTGGTAGACTTGTAATTGAGGCGCTTAACAAAGATTTTTCTTATTTTAAACTTTTTCTTATAAGGATAAATATGGTTTTTAAGGGAAGTGGTTTTGATATTGCAAAATATCATGTTGATGCCTATAAGACTGCTTATTCTATAGATAGTGTGAAAAAACTTTTTAGGGATGCGGGCTTTGAAATTGTTTATTCCGAGGGAGAAAAAAAGGACTGGAAATTTATTTTTGTTGGTAAAAAATAATACAACGCAAAATTTTTAAACTTATTATTATATAATAAAACTATATTAAAATATTATTTGGAGTGAAATGAATATGAAAAAAAATAGTAAAATCCTAACAAGCATAACATTATTTTTAATAATTATTTCATCAAGTATTATGAGCATAGGTCAAAAAACAAATTTTGAAAAACTAGCATTACAAGAATGCGGCGGAGAAGTTGAATTGCATCTACTTAGAATAGAACACCACCTAGAGTTATTTGCAGAAGAAAACACAAGTGTTTTTAGTGTACTTTATGCTTGTCCACCAAGATACAGTTACCAAGCACCAGTTTTTGTTGAAATTTTCAATGATACAACTGCAGATGTTCTAAACTATAAAATTGAGGATGACATAGATTGTACTCCAAATAAATTTGTAAATTTTACGATAAATAATATGCATAAAAATGAACAAAAACTAGTTCATTTCACAGTTTGGGTATTAGTTGAACACAATGATTTTAGCAATATACCCTCTTCAAAGAATTTTCCAAATATCCAAACTTTACCCAATGAAACAAAAATATGGCTTGAAAAAACTGATGTAACACAGAAAGATAATATTTTGATAAAATTGAGAAGCAAAGTACTTCGCTTAGAAAATGACGATATGATTACCTATGCAAAAAAAGTTGCGCCATTTATTAAAAATCACAGGTATTTATCATTTGTTTTACAACTTAATCTAGGTATGTTTTTTTCACAAGATGCAATAACAACTCTTTTAATAAATGGTGAAAACGTTGGACGCTCTCATCTTGCTTGTGCACTTTTTAGAAATCAAAATATTCCTGCTCGTGTAATAATTGTAAATAATGATCAAGGTTTCTGGACACAGATGCATTACATGGTTGAATATTATGTACCAGATTATGGATGGGTACTTTTAGACACAACCAAAGGTGAGACACCATATAATACCAGCCGCCAAATAATAAATCGCATATGTTATCCTTCTGATGAAAACAACACAAAAACTGATTATATATTCCGTTTTATGAAAGGCGAAGAACGCTGGATTTGGACTTCTAATGAAAATGTTAGCCCACTTTACATTGACTGTAATCAAGCAAGTAAAACTCAGATGTTTAATGAAGGGAAACTTAAAACTTGCAAACAAGTATCGCTTGCCTGTTTTAATTCAACAGAAGAAGTATTTGATAGATATCAAATGTACCAAGGCATAAATCTAACAGGAGAAAATCTATTATTTTTTGAAAGCGCAAAAGGTTTTCAAAAAAATGCAATAAATAGTTTCATAGATGAAGGTATAATGAATTATTACTATTATCTACAAAGAAGTCTTGAAGAATACAATAAAATAGTAAGTTGAATAAAAGGAAAATAAAAAATGAAAAATAAAGAGAATAAAAATGATGGAAAAACTCGTGGTATCCTAAAATTATCATTTATTAGTTTCATAGTTTTTTCCCTAGGCTTTATGCCACTTATTATTTATGGTCTAGTGATTTTACGTTTTATTTCGTTTAACGAGATATGGCATTTCTTTTTGTTACCATTTTTAATTTACATTGGAATTGGGATTACGCTTTTTTATCAGCTTTTAATATCAGGACTTTTTATTCATATTTTTAACTACAAATACAAACCTGGCTTGTATCCTTACATCTATAGCAATAAAATGGCATATAAATGGACTGTAGTCTGCAATCTTTATACTCCTATGCGTAAGCTTCTTGAAATTTTTCCAGTAGGTACCATGAAATATCGATACTATAGAATGCTTGGCATGAAAATAGGAAAAAATACTCTTGTCGGTGGTACAATAATGGATCCATGCCTTACCGAGTTTGGAGATAACTGTACAATGGGGCTTTATGCAGTAATTTATGGCCACATACATGATTATGAAAAAGAAACAATTTTAATGGATAAAATAAAAATCGGCAATAACGTAGTTATTGGTGCTGGCGCTTTTATTATGCCTGGTGCAGTAATTGAGGATGACGTTAAAATTGCAACTGGTGCGGTTGTAACAAAAGGGCAGGTTTTAAAGAAAGGAAAAATTTATGCTGGAATTCCTGCAAAAGAAATTAAGGTTAAAAAAAGTTAGATTTGTTTTTCTTTAATTATTTGGAATATATCTAGAAAAACAGAAATAGCTTTATAATTCATACTTTTAGATGATCCCTCATTGTTACTCTTGCTTTTTTCTGCCTTAAAATTAAAATTAATATTAACATAATCATTATAGTTATCTTGATTATAAACAATAAAACTGCTACTATAAGCCCAATTGTTCTGATTAGGAAGAGTATATCGAACCTCAACAATTATAGAGCCATCCTCTGGCTCCAGATTGTTACCAGAAATAGGAGAAAAGATCATACCATCTGGACAATTATTATTATCTATATACCAATCAAGTTTAGAATCAGTATCACCAACATTTTTTACCTTAAAGTTGGTAGAAAAAGTAGAACCTGGTTTACCCGTATATAAAAAATCACTAGATACATATTCACAATCAAGATCAGGCTCGAACAACCAATTACCTATACCTATTATTGGTATGTCCTCACCCGGATTATCATCAAATAATTGAAGAGAATTCGTATAGTCAGAATAAATGTTTAATTTAACATATTTGTATGTTTCTTCCACTGTTACTACATTATCATTGTTATAATCTGCTCCGCCTCTTAAAGCATTTGCAACATGTTCTTCAAACCAGAAGGTAAGATATTCTAATCCGGTTTTAGGACAAGATGCAAATATTACAATGTTTTCAGAGTTTTTTAAGGAATATCTTTCAGATTCTGCCATTCCGCCACTATGACAGCTACTAAGTATTACTACCACTTTTCCTTGAAATTTATCAAGTATTTGAAGAAATTCATAATCATAGAAATTTGATCCAGATGTACATAAATATTCTCCAGTAGAATCTGAGCCTCCGTGACCTGAATAGTAAAAAAACGAAATTGTTTTTGAATTGGATTTTTCTGCCATCCTGTTAAGTTCGTTTTTTAGATTTGATTCTGTAATAATACAATATTGGTATGTAAGATCATATGTACCATCTTTTTCTAAAATTTGTTCCTTTACCCTATTAGTATCGCCATATGGATCATCATCATTCGTTTTAACTATTACTGCCTGTTTTTCAAAATTATTTGCTTTATCATCAATATATATGTAGATTTCCTCTTCCGCAGTTGTAGATATCAAGCCTGAAAAATCAGAGTCTGTACCTCTTAAAATAAACATAAAATAATCTCCTCCACTAACACTAGATGTGTATGACCAAGAACCATCTAAATAATTTTCACCGTAATGTTGATAAAAAGATTCTTTTTTTCCATCTTTTTTGTAAATTGTCCACCAAACATAACCATCATCATACCAACCCGGACATTTTATAACATAATCAACTTCAAAAGTATAAGAAGAATAACCATCATTATTATAATCACCACCATAAGCATTTTCAAACCAAACGTGAGGAAAATTATCACTATCGACAATTATTTTTCCAAGATTAACAGTTTTAGTAGCAGAAATTTGAACTACCGGATCAGAACTATCATCTGATCCTTTTTGTGTTTCTAAAGAGATTCCAGATGATATACTAGAATTTAAAAAAAGTGAAATAAACAGTAGAATACAAATGATCCGGCACATCCGATTTTTCGCGAACATTTTTATAACACATAAAATATTTTTTTGTAACAATATATAAAAATACTATTTAAAACTTATGCATCAGTTACCAAATCAAAAGAAGAAAACAATTTTATTCATTTTCACTAATTTTAAAACTAAAAATATTGTAAACGTAGGAAAAAATTAAAATTTTTCTCAAAAAATAATTTAATAGACCCTGCTGATAAAATTACCGGGTTTTCTACAAAACACAGACATAATCTGTTTATATTCCAATATTATACAAATGATAACAGGTTATTTTCATAAGGATGCTTTAAATACATTATCAACAAGTGGTGATTTCCAGGTCGTTTGCATCTGGGATGTGAATTATCTAAAGCAAGTAGCATTCCTGCAAAAGAAATAAAAATTAAAAAGAAAAAATAGCGTAGTATTTTTACTTACTTTATTTGTGGCACTAACTGTAGAAATTGAAAACGATTGCTTAGAATACCTCTAATTGAATCAAATATTTTTCCTATTAGTAATGCCGATGATCTATCTTTGATAGTTGATCCGCCAGTTACAGTTACTCGTATACTTTTTGACCAAAGACTTTCTGCACCATAAGCATCTTCTGCCTTTACAATTAAATTATAAGTCTTGCCAGGAATAAAACCTATCTCAGGATTACACGGACTTCCTGAATCTTTATAATCTGAAGTATAATAACCACCGCAAGTTGTTTCACCAACCGCTTCCCACTTAAAAGTATATTTAATCTTATGCCCATCTGGATCACTTGTGGATGCTGTAAAACCTTTAGATACTACTTTTCCTTGGTCGTTTACCTTTCCATTTACAGTACTAGGTCCTTTCAATGTAGGTGTTTTAGGTTTATTATTGACAATACTCACAAATAGATACGTCTTATCACTTTCTGCTCCTGTTTCATCTATTGTTATTGCAAATAGACAATATATATCTTCATCATTCCATTTTATTTTTACCTCTGCTTTTGTACCTGATTTAAAAGGCCCTCTTACAAATTCGTCATTTCCATTTAGTTCATATTTTATATCATCTTCATCTAAATCAAAGGCTTGAAAAGTGTAAGTATATTCCTTGCCCACAATTACCTGATTTGGTCCAGAGATAGTTGGTTTTTCAGGTGGTAAATTTATGTTATTTAGAGTAATTTTTCCTTCACCTTTTGTATATTCTATAGAATAAGTTTTTGATATAGGTGGTACAGAAAAAGTTTTTGAAGCATATATTTTATAAAATTTTTGACTTGCATCATATCTTTTTAATACTGGTGTTTTAATAAATGGTTGTAAATCAGGTGTTTTTCCAAAGATGTTTGTTTCTCTTGTTTCACCCCATTCTGTTGTAACTTTCACATCGGATATTGCTCTGCCTGTGTCTCTATCATGTACTTCAGCTGTAAAAGGTTGTGCATCAGTGACACTTATATCTTTCAATGACAAAACACATTCATGAATTGTTATTTCTTTTGTTACGATTGGTGTTGGACCATTTGAAATATATACTTTTAGTTCTGCTTTGAGTGAATCCTTGCCTTTTGGCACATCCAAAGCATAAAATGTGCATTTATTATCACCTGTTTTTTCTTGAGTTTTTCCATTTTGTGTAAAAATCATTTTTACAACAGCTGCATTTTTTACAGTTATGGTAATTTCATCTCCTTCTAGAATATCTCCATCGGGTGATATTATTATATTAATATCATCAGCATTTACATTTTTTACAAGAAATAAGTTTAAGCTAGAAAAGACCAACATTGCTATTATTATAACACTTGTTTTATTTTTTGAAATCATTTTTATCACATCTCTTATTTTTCATAATAAATAATGTATAATATACTATATAAATTTAACTATTATTATTTATTTGATTTTATAAAATTTATAAAAGAGTTTGGGTTTTAGTATTTAAAACCCTTAAATTTTTTGATTAAAAAAAGAATGGTTTATAGATGTAGCATACCCTAACTAAATAGATTGAATCCTTTCAATTAATTAAATAATACTTAATATATTCTGTCTCATAGCAAGAAAAAGCTAAAAAGAAAAATTTGAGCTTTATCACTAATTCACAATAGGTCTTAAAAACAAAATATAATTATGAAGTATCTTTTGAATAAAACTAGAAAATAAGCTGTAATTAATAGATTTAGCCTTACTAACAGAAATACTTACGTCAACTTTTTTAGTTACATCATTAGAACTAATTGTAATAGTGCCAGAATAACTATCGCCTTTGCTCATATCACTTGTATCAATAGTAACTACCACAGAATCAGAAGAACCACCAATTATAGAACCTGATTTTTTATTTAGAGATATCCAGTTTTTATCAGCTGTTGCAGACCATGTAAGTTTTTCAGCCCAACTATGATAAATAGCATTATTGTAAATAGTAAAACTATCAGAAGGATTGGAATCTTTAGAAACCTCACCAAAATTCAAAGCAGTAGGATCAACACGAATTTCTGGTGCATATGCGTCACCATTAAAAGTATCTGTTATTTTAAACCATAATTTAGCGTTTTCATTGCCATCACCAGTGGTTGTATAAAACCCCTGAGAATCAGGATCTGAAATAGTATCACCTATGATTTTATCTGATACTAAATTATAAGTCCCATGATATATTGCTCCACGATTTTCTTTTTCAGCACCATCTTGCTCGCCACCACTAGTATAAGCGCTAACATCAGCAAGATCATCTTTTAAAATAATTCCTTCTTCAAAGAATTTATCATTTTCCATGAGTTTAATTGTAAAATCAACTGTTGGATTTGTTGTATAAAAAACATGATTTGCATTTGGCTCCCAAGTATAATCAGAATTATAACCAAAATTACCTAAACTTTCAGTCCAAAGATTATAATTGTAGTTATAAGTAGTTTCACCAGATACTTCTGCTCCAACCCGATAATACCACTCTGGTTGATTAAAAGGCAAATCAATATTTTCAAAATTTCCTCTAGAAGGATCATTTGTTATCTCTTTAATTGTTAAAGTAACCTTTTCTTCCTCATCAGTTTGTGGACCACGATAACCATCAATATAACAAGCAGCATAACCAACATTGCTGCATCCATACTCGATATACATATAACCATCATCCCCCCAATCAGAACCCCAACTATTTTTTATAATCCAAACACCATTAGA
>Ga0209287_10001641_pt1 | contig 10894 bp, 10 predicted proteins | sample PPLLak3cmMay2015_2_FD_187255 | JGI IMG/M metagenome (GOLD analysis project Ga0209287, IMG submission 187255) | Freshwater sediment microbial communities from Prairie Pothole Lake near Jamestown, North Dakota, USA - PPLs Lake P8 Core (1) Depth... | ecosystem: Environmental > Aquatic > Freshwater... | reverse complement strand
TATTGAGCCGTCAGAATGGGGGCGATGGCGAGGACGGTCAGCGGCCAGAGGCGGGCGGACGGCTCTGCGCCCGCCGCGGAGCCGGCGGCCGGACGGAAGGCCCGGGCGAGCGCGAGATAGGCCGGAGCGCAGATGGCGGCGAACACAGCCAGGAACGTGATCTCCGGCTTGAATCCATGGTCGAAAATCGTCGCCTTGGCCGCCCGGACCCAGGTCGTCCCGTAGGCGGCCAGACCGGCCGCGGCGGAAAATAGAACGAGCCGGGAGGAGGAAGACTTCGAACCGGGCGCCATGAGGGAGTCATAGCCGACTTGTCCGGCCGTGTCAAGGCAGGTGTGCCGCGTAACTGCGGCTTCCGATCCTTCCTTGACAGCGTTCCGGGAGAATTTTATTCTTCTCTTCCGAGGCCTATCGTATCGACAATCAGATCGGAAGGAAAAAACGGATGAAAGCGAACGGGAAAAGGGAAGGGAATGGGGGGGAGTTCCTCCGGTACATTGCCGGATACCTTGCCGGTGGGGCGCTGTTCCTGGTCCTCATTCCGTACGGCTTGGTCCGGCTTTCTCAACTCGACCGGATCATTGCCGTCGAGTTTCCGGAATTTTTGGCCGTCCGCCTGCTGATTTCCCTGCCCGCATTCCTCCCGGGCGCGGTGTTTATGATCTGGTCGAATATCTTTCTTTTTAAAATCGGAAAGGGCGGCCCGGCCGCGGGATTCGACATCGCCATCAGCCCTCCGACAAAACGCCTGGTGGTCAGCGGACCTTACCGCCATAGTCGAAACCCGATGGTTTTTGGGGCGTTCTCGATGTATTTTGCCATGGGATTGTTTTTCTTTTCGGTTCTCTCCCTGGCGGCCTTGACCGCGTTTCTCGGCCTGGCTCGGATCTACCTGAAAAGATCCGAAGAGAAAAGGCTCCTCCGGGATTTCGGGGAGGAATATGCTGCCTACCGGAATCGCGTTCCGATGATCTTTCCCCGGTTTCGTCCGAAGCCCGCCCGGCCCTCCTGAAGACCGCCTTCCTCCCGTTCCCGGGTCAAAAGACAAACGACGGGAAAAATGGTATAAAAGGGCCTCTTCGGACGGAAACCATATGGATGCCACGAAACGCGGAAAAAAGGTCGTCGTTGTCATGCCGGCGTATAATGCCGAAAGGACGCTGGAGCGAACGCTCGCCGACATCGACATGTCCTGGGTCGACGACATCATCCTGGTCGACGACGTGAGCCGCGACGGGACGGTCGCGCTGGCCCGGCGCCTCGGCCTCCGGGTGTTCGTCCACAAGCGGAACACGGGATACGGGGGGAATCAGAAGACCTGCTACACGGAAGCGATGAAACTGGGGGCCGAGATCATGGTCATGATCCACCCCGACCATCAGTACGACCCCCGGGTCGTCCCCCAGCTCGTCCAGCCGTTATTGGACGGGACATGCGAAGCGGTCTTCGGATCGCGGATGCTCGGCGGCCATCCCCTCGAGGGCGGCATGCCCAAGTGGAAATACCTGGCCAATATTTTCCTGACCGCGGTGGAGAATGCCGCGTTTTACATGTATCTGACCGAGTACCATTCGGGCCTTCGGGCGTATTCCCGCCGTTACCTGGAAACCGTCAACTTCCGGGCCAATTCGGATGATTTTGTCTTCGACTCGGAGATTATCGCCCAGGGCGTCCTGCACGGGATGCGGATCCGGGAGATTCCGATTGAGACCCGCTATTTCCAGGAAGCGTCCCAGATCGGCCTGCAGCGAAGCATCGTCTACGGCTTATCCATTCTGAAAACCCTCGTCAAGTTTAAAATGCACAAGAAGGGCTGGAAGCGGTTCCCGATGTTTGAATCGCCGGCCCCGGCTCCGGGACCGCAGGCGTAACAACCCGGCTCAGCGTCCGGGCCGGAGGGCGAAAACGTAGGGCGTGAGGCTCGTTCGGGCGTCCGATTCGTTCTGCAGATTCATCGAAATCCGGTAAAGATAGAGGCCTTTCCAGCGATAGGCCGGCGGCGATTCGATCGGCCGGATCATCACCTCCCGCCGGGTGGTGACGGCGAAGGCCAGAGCGTCGGCCAGGCTGAGCCGGAGGGAATAGTCGCCGTGAGGGGAGCCGAATTCGACCTCGAGCTTGTCCAGCTCTTTCCGCGACGCGAAGTAGAAATTGTAATCCCTGTTGTCCTGGAGGATGGCGAAAGCCGCCGGCTCGCCCATCCGGGCTACCCGGGAAAGGGAGTAGAACGTCCATCGCTCTCCCGACGGCAGGTCGACTGTCCGGGGAGACATCAGGACAGGCCGGGGGAAGAACGCATACAGGACGAAAAATCCGGCCAGGAGGACGCCAACCGCGGCGGCGTGGCCGCCGAACGACAGGCGCTTGTCCGCCGGCCGGGCAAAGGCGAAAGCGGCGACGAACGCGCCCAGAACGCCGATCCAGATAAAATTCGGGGTCCAGCCGGTCTCCTCGACTTTAAGGAAGGAGGGCAGGGAGTTCGGAAGGAAAACATGGAGGTTGCTGAGAGTGATGAACAGGCTCCCGGCCCGCTCGGTCACGCCGGATGTGGTTTCCTGGTAAAGGGCGAAGGGATTTCGGAGAAGAAGCCAGGTCATGAGGAGAGACAGCCCGGCCGCGCCATTGAATAAGTACCGGAAGACATGCTTCCGGCCGTCGGCGATGAACGCCCCGATGAAAAGCGCCGGTATCCAGATCACGGCCACGAGGGGCCGGGCTTGAGGAGCATACCCGGCCCGCTGGGTCAGGAACGCGGAAACGAGGACGTAGGGGAGGAAGATCGCCAGAAGCCAGGCCGCTTCGCCGGCTTTTTTCCGCAACAGGGTTACAACGCCGAGGAAAGAGAAAATATAGACCGGGGCGTAAAGAAGCAAACCGTCTCTCTGGTCGAGGAAGTAGCCGGCCAGGGTTTCCCAGCGGAACCGGAATGGGATCCCGGTGAAGAGACTCTTGACGAAACCGAGCGTTTGCCGGCCGTCCATGGCTCCTTGCCAGGATACGGCCGTCGGATTAAGCGAGCCGTACAGGCTGTATTGAAACATTAAATAAAGGGCCGCGCAGAGGCCGGCCGGCGCGACGAGAGCCGCCAGGCGGGCCATCTTGCGTCCCCGGTCCTCCCGCTTCCAGATGCGCCACACGGCGTACAGGAAAAGCGGCGCTTGGATGAACGCGTATTTAAGCGCGTGGAACCAGACGAACGATGCCGCCAGTAATCCGATGAGAATATAGTCTCCGGCCTTAAGGGCGGGGGCGAACCGCAGCCGGCGGAAGACGAAAAGACCGGCCGCGGCGACGAAGATTTCCGGATAGACGTGGAGACTGTAGAAGAAAACCGGGGCCGTCAGGGTGACGAGAAGCCAGAGGCCGAGGGCCAGCTTTTCCCGGCCCCAGGCTTCCCTGGCATAGAGGTAAAGCTGGATTCCGAAAAAGACGCCCAGGAGGCTCATCGCGAAGCGGATCAGGAAAATCAAGGCCCCTTTGCCTAAAGCCAGTCCCAGGGCGTAAAAGGGAAGGAGCAGAATGGAAATCCCGGCGGAGTGGAACGAATAGAGAGCGCCCTCTTTTTTCCCGGGAACCGTATGCGGGCGAAGCGGCGTCCCGGCCGGCATATAGGTTTCGAAATCCCGATTTTCGTAATTTTCGGCCAAGTCCAGGTCCCCATCCTTGAGCAGGCTGTGGGACATGAGGAGGTAATGCGGTTCGTCGCCGCTGAAATTTATGCCCCGATCGCCCAGAAGAAGGGCCCCGCCATTGATCGCCACAAGCGCTAAGACGGCCAGCAGGACGATTCTCCGGCCCGTCGGCCAGGCGATGAACCGGTCGATGACGGCGCCCCACTTCGATTTTCCCTGCCGGTCGGCCTGGGCGATGCGGACAACCTTAAGATAAAGAACGGCCAGGCCGATCGTTCCGGCCAAAAGCCCGAGCCGCTCCAGGAGGTCGTCCCGGGTGAGATAATGGCGGAGGGCTAAAGGCGCGAGAAGGAAAAAGGCGACCGGAAGATAGGTCGGAAAATCGAGGGCCAAGGCCTCCTTGTAGCTGAGCCGGCTGTTTTTCGTCCAGATCTGGCTGATTAATGCCCAGAGGCCGAGAAGGAGGATGAAAATCAAGGCCGCGGCGAAGAGAAGCGGATTGACGTCAGGGCGGAAGTCGTGGTTTCTGATCGTGAATGAGGGAGCTTGGTTTCGGAGAAGGAGGACGAGGGCGATCCCGCCGGCCAGGACGAAAAAGACGATGGGCCGAACGATTCGCCTCAGGGTTTTCATCGCCAAGACTTTATGTCGGAGAGCCGGCCAAGTCAAGAACTCCGGCAACCGGAATCCGTATGATGAGGGGGACGCGTATCGCCCGAATCCGGATGGAGGCACGACGTGAACAATCGACGGATGATTCTTGCGGCATTGTTAATCGGTGCGTTTTTAGGCCCGCTTCAGGCGAGCGATCAGAACGTTTTGAGCCTGACTCTGGACGAGGCGATCGCCCGGGCCCTGAAAAACAACCTCGATATCGCCGTCCAGGCTTTCAATCCCGAGCTGGCCGCCGGTCAGCTGCTCAAAGCCCGGGAGACGTTCCTTCCCCAGTTCGCCCTGAGCATCGGGAGCGATCATTCCGAAAATCCGTCGTATTGGTGGCTCCAGGGCGAGGGGACGAGCATCGACAAGATGAGCAATTATTCCGCCTCGGTCTCTGAAACGATCCCAACCGGAGGAAGCGTCTCGCTTTCGTTGCAGAATTACCGCTCCGAGACGAACCAGGCCTTCCAGCTCATCAATCCTCGGTTCGGGACGACGCTCTCGTTCCGTTTGACCCAACCGCTGCTTCGGAATTTCGGGCTGAAAATCGCCCGGCGCCAAGTGATCGCGGCCCGGACAAACCTCGAGATCGCCGGCGTCGAGCTCCAGGGGACGGTGATGGAGACGATTTATCTTGTCCAAGAGGCTTACTGGAACCTGGTCTATGCCATCGACAGCCTCCAGGTCAAACGGCAATCCCTCGAGCTCGGCCGCGACCTCCTGGTCAAGAACCGGAAGGAAGTGGAGTTCGGCCAGATGGCCCCGATCGAAATCCTCAATGCCGAAGCGGCGGTCGCCCAGCGGGAAGCCGACCTCATCCAGGCCGAAGCCCTGATCACCCGCTCCCAGGAAGTTCTGAAGTCGATCCTCAATGTCGCCGCCGAAGATGGCGGCCGGGGCCTGGTTCTCGAGCCGACCGACCGGCCCGTTTCTCAAAGCGTTTCCTTGAACCTGGACGAGGCTCTGGAAAGCGCCATCCGGAACCGGCCGGATCTCCAGGTCCTGGCTAAAAGCCTGGAAAATAAATCGCTCAACCTCCAGGTCGCCCGGAACCAATTGCTCCCTTCTCTCGATTTCGAGTTTTCCTACGCCAGCCCGGGGATTTCGGGCGACCGGCTGAAGTACCTCAACGACGACCCGTTCCTCGGGGTCGTCGTCGGGACCGTTCCGGGGAGCGCCGGGAATTCGTTCAAAGACGCGTTCAGGTTTCTCTATAACAACTGGACCGTCGGCCTGACGCTTTCCTTCCCCTTGGCCAGCGCCTTGACCCGGGCCGACTACGCCTATGCCCGGACCGACCTGGCCCAGAGCGAGGCCAGGTTGAAAAGCCTCCGGCAGAGGGCGGAGCTCGAAATCAGCGACGCCGTCCGGACGGTCGAGACCAATGCCAAGCGGATCGAGGCCTACCGCCTGGCCCGGGAGCTGGCCGAAAAAAGCCTCGAAGCCGAACAGAAGAAACTGGCTGTCGGGCTGTCGACGAACTATTTCGTCCTGGACTTTCAGGACCGGGTCGCCAACGCCCGCTCGATCGAGCTGCGGGCGAAGATCGACTATATCCTTTCGGTCGAACGGCTGGAAAAAGCGACCGCGATGAGCCTGATCAAGCGCGGCCTGAAATAGATTCCGGCGGGATCAGTCCTTCCAGACGGCCTCGTCCGGGTCGGGGAGAAAGACGCCGTCCCGGGCTTCCTCGATCATCTGAGCGACGAGCAGATTCCAGCTGATAAAATCGGGCGCGGCCAGCGGTTTTCCGGTTTCGGCGTGATAGTTCTCGTGCATCATCCCGTTTTCTTCAAGGTCGGCCAGGCAAACCTTCGTCACCCGGGCGGCGTCGGGGAAGCCGTAATGCCGCAGGGCGTCTGGCCGTCCGGTTCGGTGAAGCGGAGGAAGTTCAAGCCCCAGTTCTTAAGATAGATGTCGGCCGCCCGGTCGATGGAAATCAAGTGGAGGCCGACAAAGAAGGCGTCCCAATCCCAGAGCTCTTCATAAACGCCGTTGGGGACGATGTAATCGTAGGGGAGAACGCCGTTGGCCCGGCGGAGGACGCGGGAGCGGAGGGCCCCGATTTTGGTCCGGGCTTCGGCCGCCAGCTGGTCATAATTCATCAGCGGATATTACCATGACTCGACGATTGCTCCGAGCCCGGACCTTTTCCCCATCGACGCGTCCTTTCCGGCCCGCTTCAACGCGCGGCCAGGTAAGGGAAATTCCGGGCGATTTTCCGGGTGAAGGCTTTAACGAGCTGTTCGGATGAGCTTCCGATTCCGCCGGACAACTCGTGGGAATATTTCCAAAAAAGCTCTCCGCTTGCGCCGTCGTGGATCGTGAGGTCGACGTTGACCTTGTTGGTCGATCCCCAGAATCCGATGAGAACCCCGACGGCGATCGCCGCGGCCTCCGACATTGGTTTTTCCCGTTGAATCTTGCCGCTGATGATGGCATCAACCCCGAGAATCCGGGCCAGGTCCTCCTTCGTGATGGTCCGAAGAGCGGCGAACTCGATGTTGTTTTGAGCCAGGATGGCGTTTGTTTTATCGATATCCTGGAAGGAGACGGCGAAATCGGCGCTTCTTCTCAAAAATCGGGCATAGAACAGGGATTGGGTCCCGTATCCCTCGTCTTTCTCCATTTCCCTGAGCATGTCAATCGTCATTCCCTTGGGTAACCGGGACGAAGAAATCGAAACGTCGAAGGGAAGAAGGGCGACCAAGCGGTGCTTCGGCCGCATTTCGTAGAATTGGGGAGAATGGTAGACGGTGGCGCACGATGCCAGCGTCAGGATGCACGCGCCGGCGAGAAGGAACGTTTTTTTCATGGGGTTCTCTCCTTTTTAAAACGAAGCCGAAATCCCCGCGGCATAGAAGGTCCCGTGGGACAGGGAAATATGGGCCGACAGGCTCAACCGGGAGTCGAGCCGCCAGACGAGGTCGAGGCCGACAACCGGAGCGAATATCCAGGACGGGACGTCGTCACTTTCGGCCCGGATGTCGGCGATCGATTCCGCCAGCCGTCCGGAAAACCGATAATCTCCGAGAGGCGTCTCGGCCAGCAGGGTTTGATCCATCTCGACATCGCCCCGGAAAGGGAAAGCCGAAACGCCGCCCCGGAGGACGAGCTCAAATCTCCGAAGGGTGACCGCTGTCCACCGACCCAGGAGCGACAACCCGAAGCCGCGGAGGTTCACGGTTCCCGCCCCGCGGGCCGAAAGCTCGGCCAGCGGCCAGCCGATGAATTGGATGGTTTCGAAGGCCGAGGCGGTGAACGGAATGCGAAAATCGAAAGCGTCGCCCCGGAGGCCGACGGCGAGGCGATTCGTCCTCAAGGGGATCCAAATTTCGGCGAAAAACGTGCGGCCCGAGGATGTCGATTCGATGGCCGTCCGGACGGGAGTCAGAAACCAGGACGGAAGTACGGAATTGAGGAGCTTGAAAAACTCGGCCTCGATCATTTCCTCGCACCGGATTTCGATCGTCGAGCGGAGCGGCTCAAGCGTCCAGCCGCCGAAGCCGATCCGGACCTCGACCGAAGCCGCGCCGGCCGCCGGGCCGGCCGCGAGAGACACGGCCAGAGCGGCCGCGATTCCGGCGCCGAACCCCTTGCGGAGCATGGAGTCAATCTATCACAGGCGGATTGTAAATAAAACGCGAATAATGCGCGTGAATAATGCCGGCTTGCGCTCCGCGCTTTTTTTCGCTATACTTCCCTCTTAACATCTGGCCGGTAGACGTGCAAACGAATCGATCGCAGGTTATTCCCGGATACGCCGCTTGACCTCCCTCCCTTATGTTGAAATTCAAATCTCAAGGATATATTGATGCGTTTTGACGAACTGAACTTGAACCCCAGGCTCCTTCAAGCCATTGCCGAGCGGGGGTACACGGAGACGACCGACGTCCAGACTCGGACGCTGGCCGAGACCCTCCACGGCCGCGACGTGGCCGTCCAATCCCAGACGGGCACGGGAAAAACCGCCGCGTTTCTGATCACCGTTTTCGACCGCTTGCTGCGGGACGGGGCCCGGAAGGCGGGGAAAAGCCTGGTCATCACCCCCACGCGGGAGCTCGCCGTCCAAATCGAGGGCGAAGCGGAAACCCTGAACAAAAATCTCGGATTCACGATCGGCTGCTTTTACGGCGGAGTCGGGTACGAGCGCCAGGAGGCGGTTCTCCGCAAGGGGGCCGACATCCTGATCGGAACGCCCGGCCGGTTGATGGACCTCGAGGAAAAGGGAATCCTCCGCTTAAGCGATGTTCGCATTCTGGTGATCGACGAAGCCGACCGGCTCTTCGACATGGGGTTCCTCCCCGACATCAAGCGGATCATCAAGAAGCTTCCTCCGGCCGGCCGCCGGCAGAGCCTTTTATTCAGCGCCACGCTGAACCGGCTGGCCCGGCGGACCGCGATCGAATTCCTCAAGGAACCCGTCTTCATCGAGCTGACGCCCGAACAAGTCACCGTGGAAGCGATTTCCCAGGAGCTTTACCGGGTCGGAAGCCATCTCAAAGCCAATCTGCTTCTCGGGCTCCTCAAGGCCGAGCAGCCGAAGAATGCCCTGATTTTCACCAATACCCGCCACGCCGCCGAACGGCTGGCAAAAAAGCTCGAAAAGAACGGTTATCGCGGCCGTTTTCTGACGGGGGACCTGCCCCAGAACAAGCGGCTGAGGATTATCGACGACTTCTCCGCCGGCCGGTTCCCGTTTCTGGTCGCGACCGACGTGGCCGCCCGCGGCCTTCATATCGAAGGCCTGGAAATGGTCGTCAACTATGACCTGCCCGAAGACATCGAAAGCTATGTCCATCGGATCGGCCGGACCGGAAGGGCCGGCCAATCCGGCAAGGCCGTCTCCCTGGCTTGCGAAAAGTACGGCGACAAGCTTTCGGAGATCGAGGCCTATATCGGGATGCGGATCCCGGTCAAGATAGCGACGCCGGACCTTTACGTCTCCGACCGGGGCTTCGAAGCCGAGCTCAAAGCCCGGGAGGAACGGAAACGCTCCGGCGGATTCGGCCGGGGGGGCGGTTATGCCGGCGACCGCCGGTCCGCCCGCAAGACCGATTTCGGCTCGCGCCGGGATCCGGCGGCTTCGCCGCTTCAGCCCTCGCCCGCGGCAAAATAATTCCCTAACCAGCTTGTCGGCCAGGACGCCGTGAACCCGGCGCTCCACAGTCTCATGTCTTTCCCGGGCGGTTGAGATCCCGATGGAGGCGCCTGATCCGGAAGAGGTCGCGCAACATCTCGGCTGACGAGCGGAAGATCCGGACTTTGCTTTGAGGGCAATTGACCCAGACGACGGGGACTTGTCCGATTGTGTAGCCGAGGCGCTGGGCGAGGTAGAGGGCTTCGACGTCGAAGCTGAATCCGACCGTTCGGAGCCGGGAGAAAACGTCGAGGGCGGCCTTGCGCCGGAACAGCTTGAAACCGCACTGCGTGTCGCGGATGCCTTTCATCACCAGGAGGCGGACGAAGATGTTGTAGATCTTTCCCATCCCTTCCCGGAGCCGGTTCTGCCGGAGACGGACATCGGATTCGGGAAGAGCCCGGGAGCCGATGACGATGTCGCTTCCGGCGGCAAGGCCGGCCAGGAGTTTCTCGATATCGGCGATCGGCGTGGACAGGTCGGCGTCGGAAAACAGGATCAGCTGCCCGGATGCCGCCAGGATGCCTTCCCGGACGGAAAAACCCTTGCCCCGGTTTTCCACCCGGCGAAGGATCCGGTCGTTCGGCCGGCCGCTCAGGGCCTCGGCCGCAACTTCGCTCGTCCGGTCGGTGGACCCGTCGTCGACGACGATAATTTCGGAAGCGCCCGGGCCCAGGACCAAGGCGTCGGCCGGCATCGTAATTCCGGAGATTTTCCCGCCGAGGAGAAACGGTGTTCCGTCGCCGGTTCCGGAGGGATCGATCCGGGATTCGAGATAAGCCCGGATCGAGCGCAGGGTGTCCCCGATGCGGGCTTCTTCGTTGTAAGCCGGAACGATTACGGAGAGGAAAATGGATTCGTCCCTTCCCGCCATGGCGGAATCATCCTACCACAATCAAGCCGTTTCGGGGACTGCCGCGAGGAGCCGGATTTCGTCCATCAGCGCTTCGAGGTCGGCGATCGTCGTCCGGGGATTGATGAGCGTGCAGCGCAGCCATGTCCGGCCCGAAAGCTCCGTCTGGACGACGTAGAAACGGCCTTGTTCCAAAAGGGCCCGGCGGATCCGGCGCTGAAGGCCGTCGGAATCGGCTCCGCCTTTATTCCCATACCGGAAACAGACGATGTTGCTTTCCGGTTCGACCGCCGTCTCGAAATCGCCGGCGGCCCGGAGCCGCCGGGCGAATTCCCGGGCCAGGTCCCAGGCGGCCGTGACGTATCCGCCGAAAAAATCCGTCCCGTAGGCGGCCAGGGAAATGAACAGCCGCATCCCCATCATGGTCTTGGTGCACTCCATCGTCCGGTGGGCGTAGTTGTACCATTCCTCGGCTGCAGATTTTTCGAAGAGATAGGAGGCTTTCTGGGAGAACGCCTCGTAGGAGTGATTGCCGTCCCGGAAGACGACGGCCGTGATCAGAGCGGGCATCAGCATGTTTTTATGGGCGTCCCAGACGAACGAGTCGGT
>Ga0209287_10001639_pt1 | contig 10900 bp, 7 predicted proteins | sample PPLLak3cmMay2015_2_FD_187255 | JGI IMG/M metagenome (GOLD analysis project Ga0209287, IMG submission 187255) | Freshwater sediment microbial communities from Prairie Pothole Lake near Jamestown, North Dakota, USA - PPLs Lake P8 Core (1) Depth... | ecosystem: Environmental > Aquatic > Freshwater... | reverse complement strand
TGTTTTTGCCTTTTGAAATGATGACATTAGAATCTCATAATAAAACTGAAAATGAAAAGGGTTTCAATTTAACTAATTGAAACCCTTTTGCAATCTATGATTGATTAACATTTTACCAACCATTTTTGACTATTATGTCCAAAATACCTATAAAATCAAACCCCCATATTTTTCCGAACGGCAGGGTTTAAAGTTTAAAGCCATCGGAGAATTCGGTGGGTCTTCCAATATTTTACCTGTTTTTCTTTAGATTCTGCCGGGTATCAAACACCCTGCTTATGTAAATCATCTGGTCACTTGTGCTTTTGCGGTAGGTTATCTTGTGGTGACCCTCTATAAGTTTCCTGTAGTCTCGCTTTAAATGGATAAAGGCTTCATCCGCTGACCCAATATCAGTAAACCTTGCGTCCACTAAAAAATCTACACGGACAATAATGGCCTGCACAATGGTAAACGCCTTCGCCTCTCCTTGTATCTCTGCATTGAAGTCGTAGATTTTTGCAGGTCTCTTACAGCCCGCTTAGTCCAAACTATCTCCTTCTGTCGCTTCTCCAACTTAAAACCTCCTGCTTAACCGATTGATGAGACATTACGTTGCCCATGCTGATATCGTCCTCTGACTCTTCTATCATGGCGCCCAGTTCAGCCTGCGTTAACGTTTTAAGCTTGGGCTTAACCGTTTTCTCCTTTTCCAATCGAAGGAGTTTCTCTAACTTGTTGATGATTCTCTCATCGCTTAGCCGGATATATTCCTCGATAAACTCCAACTTTCTAGCTTGTATATCCACTGCTCTCATAATTAACCTTACTGCAAATTTAACGATAATTCATGGGTTAAAGTTTATTTCAACGGATAATATTTCTCCATCTCCTTCTTCAAATTCTTCAGGTTGAACCCCGCTATCCCTGTCTCCCAGCAGGCTCCATCGAATACAATAATTTTATTTCTCACCTACAACCTCTGGCGAACGAGGGCGAAGGATGGGTTAAAAAAAAAATAATTTCTCTACCGATATGTCACGCCTACGGCGTTGCTTTGATTCTCTTAACCCATCTACCAATATTTCATACCTACGGCGTTTGCTAAAATACTAATTCCATTTTCTACCGATATGTCACGCCTACGGCGTTATTTTCTTGCTCATTTTTATCCTCATTGTTACGCCGTTAGGGCTTGAAGCCCGTAGGGCTGAAATATTGGTAAAGCATAAACACCCAACCCTTTCAAAACCCCGTAGGGGTGATATTTTCTATTCCGTTTCATTTAAATTACCAAAAAAATCAACGACCTTGATGTTTGTTCATCCTTCTACCGATATGTCACGCCTACGGCGTTTTATCGTATTTCCCTGCCATTGATATTTCTACCGATATATCACGCCTACGGCGTTTTGTTGTTGTTTTCTTCTGTTACAACGCCTACAGCATTTTTCTAATGTTTATAATTACTACCGATACTTCACCGCTACCACCCCCGTTCGGCTTAGGCTGCACGCCGAAGTCGAATATATTCTTTCAGGCTTTTGCCTGATTTACGAAGTTAGTCTTTTTGCCATTACAGGCAATGAACGCAGGTGCAACCTGCTATTGATAGCCCAACGGCGGCGCAACCGACCGCCGAACCCAATGATTTTTATTTTATTTACTTACAGCCTCAGCTTAACAGAGTCTTTTCATCCTTCAATTCAGCTGCTTTTGCGAGTACAGCCTAAACAGCATCAACATTGCAAGTATGGATTTGGCTGCGAGGATTATAACCCAAGGGTTTCAGGGTTCATTTTACTGCCCCTAAAGCTCACCAGTTCTACGCACTCCCCTGAAAAACGGTAGTACAAGGTTGTCTGAGGGCTAACGACACAGCGTCTTAGGTTCTTCTTTCTATTCGAGTAGGGGAACATGTAGGGGTTGACCGCTATGAGGTCAACTACATTCTCAAAGTACATATCAACTTCGGCCGCTTTCGCTATACCAAATCTCTCGGATACGTACTCAAGGATACTCTCGTACTCTACATACGCACGGGTTGAGTAGCGGATGGGGTATGGCATTGCTTAAAAGCTGAACCGTTCTTTGATTTTACCCCTAGCCTGAGCGCGTGTAAAAAACTCGCCCCTATCAAGCTGACCTATCCCTTCATCTATGGCGGCTTTATCCTCATCGCTGATGGTCTCCCACCAATCCGTTGTTTCCCTTTGTATCTTCTCAACCCGATTCAGTGCATCTTCCTCCTGCAAAGTCGATATCCAGTTAATGAGGTTTATTTTTCTCGTTTCCAGTTTCATGACTTCCATTATTTCTACAAATTTAACGTTTTATACTCAATGTTTGTTCTACTTTAGTGGATGATATTTTTCTAACTCCTTCTGTAAATCTTCCAAATTATCGGTTTTTACCTTTCGGTGGAGCTCACAAAGCGATGCCCTGCCATGTACTGAACCTCGCGTAAATTGTAGTGTTTGAGCCAGTTTGTAATTACGCTTTCCCTGATTTGCGCCATGCTTTTTAACCTCGGTTCGTAGCGGTTTAGCATGGCTTTTATCCTCGGCATTCCACGTTTCAGCCGCTTTTTATGGAACAGATAATTCCCCGTACGGCTCAGGCTGCACGCCGAATATATTCTTTCAGGCTTTTGCCTGATTTACGAAGTTAGTCTTTTTGCCTTGACAGGCAATGTACGCAGGTGCAACCTGCTATTGATAGCCCGACGGCGGCACTGCCGACCGCCGAACCTAGTGATTTTTATTTTATTTGCTTACAGCCTCAGCTTAACAGAGGTAAGCTCCGCTAACCTGTGCCGAACCAATGTGTATTATTTTTACTTACAGCCTCAGCTTATCAGAGCGCATGAAGGATTTGTTGAATGGGAATGTTAAACTTTCATGATAAATGTATAAAGCGGCTGCTAAACCGTTTTAAGGTCATGATATAATTGTCTTACAATTGGTTCATCCTGGTCTTTCTCCTTTTCGTAAAAATCAACCACCATCTTGGCATATTCCTCAAAATGAGGGTCTTTACACAATTTCTTAATAATCATTCTTCTTTGTGGTAATGGTTGCCCAATAAAATTAGCCATTTCTTCTAAAACCATTTTTTCTGATTCTTCAATAACATTTTGCAATGTTCTAAATTGCTCAAAAAATGGTAATGCTCCGAGCCTGATTATTTTTTCTACTTCTACAGCTACTTGGTTAAAAGCAGACTCATTGTTAATCTCAGATTCAAATACAGAATAATTAATGTCAGGTAGTTTGGTAAATACCCTTTGTATTGTTCCAGTTTTACCATAACGACTTCTAATGTTTAGCTTTTCGTTGGTCAATGCCAAAATGTTTTCTACTTCTTCAAAATATATATCCACTGAAACGCCATCAATATAAAAGCCATGCGGAGCATAATCTCTATAGCTAATAGTTATAGTTTCTATTCTATTATGCTGTTTCCTAATAAATAAAAAAGCTTGCACTGTGTCTTTAATCTTAAAACCTGCAATTTGCAAGGTTTCAATATGTTTTTTAAAATCTGCTTTATTGTAAACCATATTATTGCATTTTGCTTATACCACTTATTGCATCACCATTAGAACCATCATGCACTTTATACCACTGTTTGGTTCCAGAAAAATTCAATACGGTTCCACTTGTTATATTTTGATTGCTACCAAACTGAGATGGTAGATTTTGGCTCCTTACTGTAAGGGATGTGCTGTTAAACGCATTTGATTGAGGTGTTGTTAAAGGTGTGGTACTTGATAATTTATTTTCAATTACAACAATGTCGTCTACAACTTTTCTACCCAGTGCATCTGTCTTATATTTCACAAACAGCTGGTCTGCCACAAAATAATCATCACCGCTATATTTTAGCTGTACCTGACTGTACATATCATAATCATCAAGGTTTTTACCGAAATCAGTTTGAAATTTACTTTTAAGTTCAACGTATTTAGCTGAGGAACGGTTTTTAAATGCTGTCAAACAAACATCTGTTTCAAATCCCCCGTACGGCTCAGGCTGCACGCCGAATATATTCTTTCAGGCTTTTGCCTGATTTACGAAGTTAATCATTTTGCCTTGACAGGCAATGTTCGTAGGTTTACCTGCCGTTAGCAGGCACAACTTGTCCCGATGCATCGGGAGCCTGCAAGAATAAATCAACGCAGATCCGCTACGCTAACCCTGCCTACCGGCAGGCAGGCTGCGCCGAACACAATGATTTTTGTTTTTTACTTACAGCCTCTGGCGAACGGGGACATTCTAATATTTACCTGAAATCTTTAATGTTTTCTTGCTTACTTTCTGCTTCAAAAGGATTATGCCCAAAAGAAAAATATTTTCCTATATCCTTTTCTAAAATTTCTTTATTTAAATTTATAATATTACTGCTTGGTTCAACAGGTAAATAAGTCACCAAATAATAATTACCAATAAAACAATTTCTATTATAATGAATTTCTACACCATAATATTTAATATTCTCTACAAAATAGTAGTATTTACAAATATATCTTCCCTCCCCTAAAAGCCATGCAGAGTAATATACCTTACAAATAGTAGAAACACCATCCTTAGATAGTTTTATTTCTTTCCTTTGGTTAAAAATAATAAATAATATCAAAAATATAATTGTAGCACCACCAAAAATATATTGATAATTGCTCTCGATATATTTTATAAATCTATTCATTCTATGGGTTTAACAATATACTCATTATAATTAGTATTATCCTTTGGCATGGACATCCCCCGTTCGGCTTAGGCTGCACGCCTAAGTCGAATGTATTCTTTCAGGCTTTTGCCTGATTTACGAAGCTAATCCTTTTGCCTTTGCAGGCAATGAACGCAGGTACAACCTGCTAATAATAGCCTGACGGCGGCGAAGCCGACCGCCGAACCCGATGATTATTGTTTTTTACTTACAACCTCGGCTCATCGGGGGGAAACCTCCTCAGTATTTCTTCAAAATCTTTTTGTCGCATTACCGAAACAGGTTCAAAATATTTATTATATTTTTCAAATTCACATCTAAAAATATCAGAAAGATATTCTGACATTATTTTAATGTAAGTCAAAAAATATTGTTCTGCTTTAATTGTACTTGCATTTCCAGAATCAACATAAGGAACTATGTGATTTTTATTAAAGAAAGTATAAATATCCATCAACTCATCTTTCTTATTAATGTCTGAAATTAGCCTCCCAATATGTGCATATGTTTTTTCTTCAATTTTATAAAAATCAAAATATAAAACATCTTCTATATTAAAACCATAAATTAGCAATAGAAGACGTTCATTTTTAACACATAATTTTCCACCAATGATTTTATATGAAAGTTTGAATTTTTCAATAAAACCTTGAAATAGACTTGTTTCAGATAATAAAGATAAATTACGGTATGTCATTTAAACCAGTTTTTAATAGCGATCCATTCTACATCAGAAATATTAATTGGCTTATAATTCTTTTTAACTAAGTAATCGAGTTCTTTTGCATAGTTCCCTTTTAATTGATTAGTAATTCCATCAACAAACTGTGATTTTTCATTGGGTCTTGTTGCAAGAATTATATTATCACTCCCGTTCGGCTTAGGCTGCACGCCTAAGTCGAATGTATTCTTTCAGGCTTTTGCCTGATTTACGAAGTTAATCATTTTGCCTTTGCAGGCAATGAACGCAGGTACAACCTGCTAATAATAGCCTGACGGCGGCGAAGCCGACCGCCGAACCTAGTGATTTTTATTTTATTTGCTTACAGCCTCAGCTCATCAGAGATTAAGCCTCTTCAAAAATATACAAAGTACCATCACCATCCTGTTGGAAAAGCCTTTTGCCGTGAAGGCGTGGTGTATTGCCCAGCGGAATTCCGTTCTGGCAGTTCTCAAGGTCGATGCGCTGGTGGACGGTGAAAGTTTCGCGGTTTATAAGCAGAATGGCACTATCGTGGTGAGATGCTATGGCAATATACTTATCATTTATGGCAGGTGCGGTTAGCATGTATTGCTTTATACTTGCTTTTTCTAGAAGTGATGAATAGTCTTCTTTTCTCAAAACAGCACCTGTTTCAGCACTTATTTCATAATAGTAGTCCGAAAAAACAAAAAAACTTCCTTCATATAAAGACACTAAAAAGTGAGTAGTATACGGCCCGTTGAATTGCCATACAACTTTGCCTGTTTCTAGCTCAAAACAGGCTAAAGCAGAGCGTTCAATCTCAGCAACAATATATTTCTCGCCAACAGAATACAAATTTTTAACTTCTCCTGACTTAAAGGTTTTCCCATCATAATCCAACCATTTCCCCATCTCGCCCACATCGATATGCAAGAGTTCATTATTTGATATCAAATTATATGAAATTAAAAATGAAGATGGCGTCCGAAAATAATTATTGTTAAGTATAAACCTTGGCATCCTACCTAAGTTGAAAATCTCATATTTAAAAAGGTCATGATTGATTTGATATGTTGTTCCATCAGTTGCCAAAACATATAATGCATTATTAATCTGCGAATGCTTAAAAAGGTAAAAATGAATACCGTTCAATAAATTTTTAATAGAGTAATCGAACAAATCAAGAATAAAAACCTCTTCTCCATTCTCTTTTTGATATAATAACTTATTTTTTACAAGTAACGACGTCCAAATCTTCTCATTAATAATAGTAGCATCTTGAGTATTAAGATCTAATAATCTAATTTTATCTGAACATATAATAATTAGATTTTCACAGTGATGATATTCCTTAACCTCCTTTATAATATGCACTTTCTTCATTATTTTAAACTAAATATTAGGTTAAACCAATTGTCATCTTCTTTCATAAAAACTATTAAATCATCTGCATTATTTATACTATTTGTATAGTTAATTTTCCCAGCATAATCATCAAATAATTTAATAATTGAGGGGTTATTCAATTTAGATTTTCCGTTCTTTTCAAGCACATTAATAATATCAGCCTTCAACGAGGATAAGTTTCCGTACTTCCCATCAAATACCCACTTGAGGTTATTAAGGCTGGTAACGTTGGCTAAATCCTTCTCAATAAACTGCTTGATAAAGGTTGCTGAGTACATCCTCTTCCAGCTTTTTACCTCAATGCGAATGACATTATCAACCATAATGTCAATGTAGCGTGTACCGTTAACTCCCTTGTGTACCACCTCAAACCCGGTTACACGCCCCCAGTAGTTACCCTTTTCAACGGTTCGCAGTACCATCTCGGCCCCAACCGCTTTCCATGTGGATTCGCAGCAAAGCTCCTTCAGTAAATTGTTGGTACCTTTTATCTTAGCATCGTTCAGCTTATCGAGCACATCAATTAACTCGGTATCTGTAAGTTTTTTGCCAACAATTAGCTCAATAGTCTCGGAGGTGGCCTCTTCAACCACATCGTCAACAAAAGTAATAGCTTTATCTTCTACTAACTCCTTATTTAACCGGGCAAAAACCTTTTCGAATTCGCTAGAACTCCATCCAAAGGTATTGCTTTTTTGTAATCTGGCAAGCTTGCTTATGGCATTAGCGCTTGCTTTTGCACCACTACCAGAAACATGTAGAGTTCTCCACGCATTGGCTATATCAACCCTTGAAGCCTCGTTGGCAAGAACTAGCGTTTTTAGTTCCTGATTCTTTTCAACGGTTTCTTTAAAGGTTGCTTTCATGGCATCAGTCCAGCCATCACCAATATCATCGAGGAATTTGAACCAAGTAGCCCCTTCAGAAATGACATTATCAATAATTCGGAACTCTTCTCCAACGCGAATTATTCGTTTTGTACCATTAGCCAAACCCGTAATGATTGCACCATTTGCGATAGGCACAGCAAATGCAGTGGCGTACATTCCAGCAGTGGTATAGTCTTTATAGTATCCTGCATACAAAGCACCCATGCCATCGCCAATAAAGTCAAATCCAACAGGCATTAAAATAATGCTAATTGCATCGAAATTGCTCAGAGTGCGATCATAAACAACTTTGTTAATCTCCATTATGAAGTACTTATCATCAGGAGATGAAGTTCTTCTATAGCCATTAGACTCTAAGTTCCTAAAATTATCGTCACGATACCAACATGTAAACTGTCGTGCATTTTCAGAGAACTGCTTACTATTTACCTTTTTTAACAAACTTGACTCGAGTAGACCGTGGCTAATAGTCTTAGTTTCACCAGCAGGATTTTTCACCTCAAAGTTAAACAGCTCACTGCTTAACCTCTCCATTTCATTAGCCGAATATTGATTGAAACTCTTAATGGTAACCTGCCCGTTTAAGGGGTTAACGTTTATCAATGATTTTCGATATTTTTCAAAATCACCCAGAATAGAGATGTATTTCTCCATGCGTGAGTCTACGCCTAGCTGGAAGTCGTAAATGCAATCATAGCCAGTAACATTATCTTTACTCTTTTTTACTGGCAGTTCCATCACCTCACCTTTATAGGTTATGAAGTATGGATAAAGGTAGTAGGGTTTTGGAATTTGCTTATAGATATCTGTTGCTATCTCAAAACCTCCTTGAGCCTTCGATTTTAATGTCTCGGAGTAATACCCAACGCATGATGGGAAATAGTATGGTTTGTATGATACTTGACTTTGTGGAGAGTAGAAATATGGGAGACAAACAAACGTCATCTTTTTAGCATCAAACAAATCCCCACATTTATTTACAACTTGATTTGCAAGATCTTGTTGCCCTTTAGAGTCTAAATAGTATGGGATTTGCGCGTTTACAATGTAAATCTTCCGACCCTCCTTTGATAATTCGGCTGAGTAAACCGACAATCGATCATTCAAATCTTTAATATTCTTCGATTCGATTGTTTTGTCATCTGAAGAGATATAATTACCTCCTGAAACAATAAGAGTCTTTAGTTTTTTTGCAAACTCATCTGTCTCTTTGCTAAAATCACCTGTACTTTGAGTAGTTACTGACATTATACAAGGTACATTTAGCCCAGGATCTAGTTTTCCGTCCCCTAAGTATTCCCCACTACCAACTGGAGTTTTAACTTCACAATCAATCCCTTCAAGTTCACTGTTTTTATTTATAACATAGATTTTGAATTGATTTTTCCCTCTCGAAAAAGGATCAAGATATGTCTCAGAACCTTTATAATATCCTTTAAAAATTAGTTCTGATTTTAGCATTCCTTTTTCTCCAAGAACATCTTCGCTATTTATCTTTCCTTTATATTCAATATTACTCAATTTAAAACTTGTAAGGGCAGATTTAGGGATATCGTTAATTGATAAAACACTTCCAGAACAATCACCAGCTGACATCATTTTATCTGACAAGAAATCCTCGCCAAACTTCAGATTATTAGCATCATATGGTAAAGAAATTGGAACACCAGCAGGTGTTAAGAATGTGTAGTATTTCCCCTTTTCAGGATTATTTAGATTATATGTTTTAGCATTGAAAGAGTTTGGGTTATAAGTCCTAAAACATCCCTTACTCGCCCCATCCTCCATTCCATCCCACAGCCCTGTCGTAAACTCGGGGTTGTGGATCAGATCCCACTGCGGCTTGTAGAGGGCTAGGCCATCGGAGTAGTCCATCAGGTTTTTGGTGGTGCCCTGTGGCACCTCGGGGAAGGTGTGCTTGAGGTTGAAGGCGCCGTGCCCCAGCTCGTGCGCCACGGTCCGCATGGCCACCTGCTCCTTGGTGATAAAACCGAACCGGCGGTTGCGCGGCATAAAGCCCTCCACCCCGCCCTCGCTGAACTTGGGTACTACGAATAGGTAGTAGGCATCCCCTTCAACATCCTTTTTCCAATCCTTAAAGGAGGTGATTACGCCATTCATCTCAGTATTATAGCTGCTGAGCATATCCTTATCGGCCCAGTCGAGGCCGTTGTCGCCGAGGTCAACGCCCGTGATGCCAGGGAGCGTGGCCACGGTCCAGGTGACCACCGCTTGGCTGAATATCTTGGTGTTCATATCCTGCTGCAACGATTGCCTATCGGCATCGGAGATATCGATTCCGGGCAGGGGAACGAGGTAGAGCTTGAACGGCTTGCTCTGGTAGGTGGCTGTCCAGATACCGCCTGCGTACTTGGTCTTGCTGCTATCCTGAAAGGTGGCCACGATGGCCTCTTCGCCCTCGGCAGCTCCCATTAGGCTGTAGGTTCGCTTCGGGGTATCGCCTCCCATTGAAGGCATCAGGTCTGCTCCGCCCATCACGCCAACCTTGAGGTTGGTATAGGGGTTGTTCGCATTGCTGCGCTGGATATTGAGGTACACCCTATCGGGTTTTCCCAGCTCTAGAGCCTTCCACGGTAGTTTAACCAGCTTGCCGTTGATACGCATCTCGTTGTAGAAACTAGTATACGGAGCGTACTGCATGCTGTCGAAGCCATAAACCTGCCCCTCGTGGGGTCGGAAATTGGCGAGGAATCCGCTGAACCCTCCCTGTCCGCTCGTTCCGTTCGTACCACCCTGATTAGGGGTGTAGGGGTGCGCTGCGCCATCGTAAACGATTTTGGCGTTGTCCATATTGCCATCGGCAGGAACCAGAAGGGTGGTGGAGCTACCACCTAGGTCAACGGATACGGGGGTAGCGCCGTTGGGTGGGTAGAATGTTACTATTCCGTTATCGGAGACCTTCAGCGAGTCGTATTTGGGTACAGGAATAACAATGGTATCGGTGATGATAGGGTCGTCGTTCGGGTTTGTCGGATCGACAACAGGATCGTTTTCTTCTCCAACGGGTGGCTTGATCGGGTCTTCCCCGATGAGGGCCATTATAAACTCGTTGCGCACGACCTTCACCTCGCCCGAGGTGAGCTGCATGAGGTTGTTGATGCCAATATTCTCGAAGGTTACGGCAAGGCCTACGTTGAAAAGGGGTAGGGTGGCCACGCCGCTGCCGGTGAACCGGCCGCCGGATTGCGAT
>Ga0209287_10001635_pt1 | contig 10931 bp, 7 predicted proteins | sample PPLLak3cmMay2015_2_FD_187255 | JGI IMG/M metagenome (GOLD analysis project Ga0209287, IMG submission 187255) | Freshwater sediment microbial communities from Prairie Pothole Lake near Jamestown, North Dakota, USA - PPLs Lake P8 Core (1) Depth... | ecosystem: Environmental > Aquatic > Freshwater... | reverse complement strand
TCGCGCCTCTTCCCACTCTTTTTTGGTGCAGGTGTTCAGATTTTCGAAGTCGTCGCTGCTTTTTGCCTCGAAATCGTCGCGCGAATCCTGGTACTGGTTATAGCCATACACCGCCGCAACAGCCCCTCCGGCAAGCAGGAGAGCGCTCGTATACCGGAATACGTTTCGTTTGACCGCCTTGGGATCGTCGATCAGCTTGATGGAGACGCCTTCGGCTTTCGCGTCGCGGGTTGTAAGGGCGTAGGCGTATGGTTTTCCCTGTTCGACCGGATGCAGCGAGTCGGCGATGGTCAGGTGAAATTTTCCGTTGTCGGCGAATATGCAGGGATCGATACGGATGAGCCTGGTGTCCGACCGGATGCCATAGACGGAGTAGAAAATCATACAGTGCTTCAGCCGCGAGCCGAAAGCGTCTTTGTGTATGTAGACGCCGTTCCAGTCGAAGGGGTTGGCGACCTGGGTTGTGTCCCGGCTGTAGGTGCCGTCGAATTCTGAAGTAAAGACGATGGGTTTCTCCATGGTGCCTTCCGCGATGAGCTGTCCCTGAATCTGGAATCCGGTGAAATTCTGAAAAAGGAATACTGCCCCCGGTTCAATGGTTACGGTTTTGCCGAAGGGGACTTCGATATCCGATACGACAAGATAGGGTTTTTTTCCTCCGGCCACCGTTTTAGGCAGCGGGCCGGAGAGAGTATCAACCTCCAGAGCCTTTACGGTGACGGTACTAAGCGTCATAAGAAGCGTCCAGAGGATATAATACGGTGATGTAGTACGGGACGGACATTTCATACAGTGTTTCCCCGTGTTAATCGACGGATCGGCTGCATCCTGCGTTTATTTCTGCTGCCCCCGGTACTTTTCACCTATTCGCTGAGTCTCATGCCTATATTCAAGAAAAAGGGTATGCGTTTTATTGTTGGTGAAAAGCGCGCCCAGATTTCTCCACTCTTCCAGAGCCTTCAGGTAATTCTCTTCTGTCGGGTTTTTGTCGAACATTTTTGACGCGCACCGGGCTTTATAATAATAAGCTTCCTGCCTTACTATATCATAGTCGATAAATTGTTTCGGCGCGTTCAAAGAATTTTGGAGCAACAGAACGGCCTTGCTGATCTCGCCGCGGTTGTAGGCAAATTTTCCCTTCCCAAGAAGAAACTCGCCGTCATTGACGTTGTTGGCTGCGAAAAATGCCGAGAGCGCCTTCGTGTTACCCAATCCCTGTAAAATCCGCATCTTATATATCTTTGCCTTGTCTTTAGCCGCCTGTTCCGGGCCAAGGTGATTATACAGGTTCAGCGCGTTTGCCAGGTGGCCGGTATTATACTCATTTATAATTATTTCAAGCACATCCGACGTTGCGTACCGCTCTGATAGTCTGCTAAGCAGGGAGGACGCTGATGAGGCATCGGCATCGGATTGTTCTTTGGGACAGTTTTCGGCGGTTTTTACCGGTCTTTTCAGAATGGGTCTGTTTTGCACGGCAACGGCTTTTTCCAGTGCGGTTGTTTCGGCCGGCAAAACGTCCTGTTCCACCGGTTGCTGCTCGCCGGTCCCCGGTTGTATCGGAACAGCAGATTGCGCGGTTTCATTTTTCTGTTCGGGCTCAGCTGGCGATGAAGATTGTTGCTCCACGACAGTTATGATTTTGCTCTTCAGAAAAGGAAGGCCGCGGTAGAGGGCCGCCGCAATAAGAATTACGAGCACCGGTATGCCGAAAATGGATTTCCAGGGAATGGTGCGGCCAATTGCAGGAACAAACTTCTGTGCAGGCTCTTCTTTGCACAGCTCTTTGAGGACCAGTTCGGGGAGCTGCGGGGTTAATTGCCGGTGAAGTATCTCGATCTCATAGAGCAATTTATCGGTGCTGTCAATGCGCTTTTTTTTATCATACTGCATGCATGTATAGATAAGATGTCGAAGCTTTGAGGGGATCCTGATTTTAAATTCATGCAGCGGCCGATACAGGTTTTTCTGTTTCAGAGAGATGAGTTTGCTGAAGTTCGGTTCAGGAAAGGGGTTCATGCCGGCGAGGATCTCGTACAACGTTGCGCCAAGGGCATAAATATCCGTGCGAAAGTCGATTTTTTCTCCGTTGAGCAATTCGGGCGACATGTATTGAATCGTGCCCAGAATGGTTCCCTCGATGGTATGGAACGATGCGTCAACCGGCCGCGCGATGCCGAAGTCCATGAGCTTGAGCTTGCCGTCCCTGCAGATCATGATATTGCCGGGCTTTAAATCCCGGTGTATGATGCCTTTATACTCTTTCCCGTAAATAACGTATTCATGAGCATGCGCAAACGCAAGCGCCCTGCACACAAGAATGCCTATGGCGGAGCAGATTTTCGGCGGCAGCGCGCCGAATCTGTTGATAATAGACTCAAGGGTCCAGCCATCGAGCTTTTCCATTTCGATATAGGGCATTCCCTTCCATTCGCCGACGCTGTGAATGTCGATGATATTCGGGTGGGTGAGCTTGGCAAGTATACGGATCTCGGTCTGAAATCTATCCTTTATATCCTTGGAGCTTTCGGGTTTAATCAGTTTTACGGCGCGATGCACTTCGAGCTGCGGAACCCATATCTCGTACACATTGGCCATGCCCCCCTGCCCGAGCACGCGCGTGACAAAGCCGCTCCCCAACGGCTCCTGCTTTGCCACATCCGGAAGCACGGGCGGCTCGATGAAATCAGGCTTTAACGGTAATGGATTGACGCCGAACGATTCTTCTGTCATAGTCAGGAAAGATCCGTCCTGTTACATGCTGCTGTTTTTCTCGAACATAATTATTAATTATATAATAATGAACCGGCTAAGGCAATTTATAACGGGTGCTTTTATTCGGGATGACACAGGGTGTGGCCGGGCGTGGCTGGTATCGTTTTATTCCGGTTTGCTTTTATCGGCAAAGTCACTTTGAAAGAACAGGAGGGTTATGGTAAACACCGCGTCGATATCCAGATTCAACATGCGATATATTTTCTGCAAGACCAGTATCTCTTTGTTTGCAATGCTCCGGTCGGAACAGGCGATGTGGAGGCAGGAGTAGAAAATATGGCTGCGGATGTGCTTGTCCACCTCCCGGAACGTGAATTCAACACGCCTAAACAGCTCCTCGGCGCCATGAGTTTTCAGGATATTCAACCCTTCCATAAAGGTGCTTTTTAACAGATCCCTGTCATACCATGCTTTTATCAATTCGTTTTTTTCGGAAAGAGAAATCATAGAGTTGAATTCATCCTCGTTGTATATTCCATCCGCATTGATTATGGCTGTCCAGCAATAGATTGCGCCTTTGCCGATTTTTCTGGCAAGGTTTTTGTCTTTGATGGGGGGTGCCTGGTCCATGGAAATTCCTTGTTAATGGTACAACAGCAGCAGTGAATGTAAAAAGAGCAGCGTGTGGCTTATGTAATTTATTGTACGATAAACAGTTGTTTTAGTCAATTCTCTGATGCGGATTAATTATGGATATGGAAGGGGAAAGCATTCCACCCGCAAGGGGTACTAAAGCCCTGGTCTCCAATCCCGCCAATGAGAGCGTACAATGAAAGAGGGCGGGATTTCCGACACACCCCTTCACAGGTGGGCCTCCTGGCACGGGGGCACATTAAGGATGGCGAATACTATAGCACTTGTTTAAGACGCCACAGTGACCATAACAAAAGTCATGGAGTTCAACATTTCGCTGATAAACTCCTGGTAATACTGACATCAAAGTTCGCTCTTCGGTGACCAGATTCAGGCATATCGTGCGGGGTAACTGGATTAAAATGTACAACAAAAACGGGTATACGCCACATGAATGCGGCTATAGAAATGTCTACAAAGCCGGCAAAGCCGCAACGTCCCCCCGGCTCCGCTTCGCTTTGCGGTTTTAATCCTTTAGCCTTTTAGGCAAAACAGCAGAATAAGAGCCTGTACGCGCTGAATTTGGGCGTAGAGGTTAATTTTTAACAGATACTATGCTTTTCCCAAGACGTTGCTTGGAAAGAGAGGCGCGTTGGGGCTGTTGCCTTTGGCTCGTTAATTTATAAATCACCGTTTATAGTCCATTGCTCCCTTCCACCGTAATCGGGGGAAGGGCCGGGGATAGGGGCGTATTATCATTATTCACAATATTTTGTCGATAATTTCGCCTTTAGTGCCTGTTAACGCCGGTTTTATTCGAATTCGCCGATCAACCGGTTGATATCGTCACATTCAGGTTTTGCGGGGTTTGCACAGAAGCTCGCGACAAAGGACTCGAGGGATTTCATCATTCGGGCTCTGTTTTCGACACTGGGCACCTTGAGGTAGATCTCCGTTTTGGACCTGGCAAGATAATAGTTCGCATAATAGTGCAGGTTTTTATAAAACGAGCGGGTTGTCAGCGACTTCATGAAACTGGCGGTCGCTGCATCGTAATCCTTCGCAGTGTAGGCGATTTTTCCTTTGAGGTAGTGATAGTAGCCGTCATGAACGGTTCTGGAATGTATGATTTGAGAAACCTTGCCAAAGTTACCGGTCGCTTCCAGCGACCCCAGATAACAGAGAAACAGGGTGTCGGACAGGTCGTTTTTATCCGATAACAGGTGTATGCATTGTGCAAAATCAGTACGCATAAAAGCGGTGTATGCGGGTTCAAACGGAGTTTTTCCTGCCGTTTTAGCTGCTCCCGGGACCGGCTTTTTATCGGCGGGCGCCGGGGGCCGGACAACCGGTATAGCATCTTTTTTGTCCGGTGCGGCCACCGGTGATTCGCCGGATTCGGTTTGTGCCGGGGCAAAGGAGATCGCGGGCGGGGCTGCCGCGGAATCCGTCCGGCTGTTTTTTTCTCTTTTTAGGAGAAAGAGTATTCCGAAGGATGTCGCAATGGTAATGATGACTAAAAGCGGGATCAGCCGGATGAATTTTTTGGGATGATCGTTTTTGTTAGTCAACTGTTCGAACAGTATATAAAAATGCTTCGGATTCTGCATGTATTGCCTGATAACCCGTTCGGGGTTTTCAATAGAGAGGTCCCGCAGAATGGCTTCGATGGCTTTCAATACCTCTTCAATGGTTTTATACCGTTCGTTTTTATTGGAATAGAGGGATTTGACAATCAGCTGTTTTACCTTTTCGGGGCAGTTTTTCAGGGGTTTGGCTGAATAGGAATTCTTCACCTTTGCCATGACGATATCCGAGATATTGTTATGGTCAAAGGCTTTTATCGACGTAATCATCTCGTAGATCACGCATCCCAGGCTGTAGATGTCGGTTGAAAAATCCAGATCCTCTTTTTTTAACTGTTCCGGCGACAGGTAATAGATGCTCCCAACGACCTGAACCTCGGACGTATGTATTGAAAGATCCTTTGGTTTTGCGATGCCGAAATCGGCGAGCTTTACGGTACCCTCGTTGGAAATGATAATATTGGACGGCTTTATGTCCCGGTGCACAACCCCGGATCTTTTGACGTTATAGAGGGTATAGGAACAGTTGTGCAGAGCTGCAAGCGCCTTGCACACAAAGTAAATTATGGACATGACGACTTCTACAGGTATCCTGCCGTGTTTATGGATCAGGTGATAGAGGTTTATGCCATTCACATATTCCATTTCGATATACGGTATGACGTCTTTATATTTACCGAAGTTGTAGCATTGTACGATGTTGGGGTGATTGAGATTGGCATGTATTTTGGCCTCGGTAAGGAACCGTTCCGAATCAATGTCCGAGCCGGGCTTCAGCAGTTTGATGACGCGGAATACTTCAAGCAGCTCGTTTTTTACTTTATAGATATGCGCCATGCCGCCTTCGGCAATGGGATTGATAATTATATTGTCCCCGATATGGATGCCGGGTTTAAGGATAAAGCTTGTAGGCGAGGGTGTGCTGTTCATACTGGTTTATGTGTATAAATTTTATGATACCTTTGTAACCGGGAAAGCATATATAATGATACAATGAATAATAACAACAGAACAGAAAATATAAACGCCGTATAGAATTGTCTCCGTGTATGCGTTACAAGAAAATACTATATTTGAGTCGGTTCCTTATAAACAGGCAGACCGGAGTCCGCAGAGCAAAATAAATTCTTGGCGATTATAAAAAAAATAAATCAGCATTTATATTTTTCAAAGAGTAACCGTCTAACTGAATATGGACACAAACCAACTTATCGTTGAAGCAAAAAGAGGCAACCGGGGTGCGCTGACAACCCTGCTTCTGGATAACAAAGGTATTGTAGCCTCGGTGGTTAAACGGTTATTATTCGAACAGGAGCAGCACGAGGATATCATTCAGACCATATTCACCAAGGTCATTACGGCCATCAAACAGTTCAATGGCGCGTGCAGGTTTTCAACGTGGCTCTATAGAATCGCGGTAAACGAATGCATCGAATATATACGAGGCAGGGTCAGGGCAAAAGAATATTTTACCGAATTGCCGGATGATTACCGGGTGTTCCCCGACTGCAACACGCCTGACGCTGCTGCGCGGGTATCCGATAATGAGCTTCGAACCGGGATTCAACAGGCGATAACCCGGCTCCCGCTTGACCAGAAAACCGCTTTTTCCCTCTACTATTTCGGCAATTATACCGGCAAAGAGGCGGCAGAGGCGCTGAACATCACCGAAGCGAATTTTTTCATGAAGCTGAAAGCGGCACGCGATGCGGTGAAAACGAGACTGATAGAACAGGGGTGGCGCCGGTGAGTAACAACAACCATCAACGTATAGACACGGAGAAGTTTCTTCAGGGCCGCATGCCCGATGAAGAGCGCCTCGCGTTTCTCTGTGGGCTGCAGAGCGATCCGGCGCTCCGGCAGGAGCTGTATGACGAGTCCAGCTTCGAGGCAGCTTTCTATTCCCGGCAGTGGCTTGAGCGCGATTCAATAACCGAAGATCTTACACGCACTTTTTTTGCCGCAGGACCTGTTGCACCATCGGGGAAAGAACAACAGAACCGGCAGGACGCGCCAGACGAGTTGATGCTCAGCAGCGACGCCTGGCAGCGTATGGTCGACAGAGCTTTTTCCGACGCGCACAAAAAGGTCAGGCCGCTATTTTTAATGTCGTACCTGTATACCAACCTAAAAGTTGTTTCAGCTGCTGTCTGCATTTTACTTGTCGCTTCAGCAGCACTCTTTTATGCTTTGAAAAAGCCTGCGGATATGCGGTATGTTCAAGAGAAGAGAGGTATGGTCGGCACGAGCGGCAGGTCTGAAACTGTCATAACATCGCCTGAGGGGGATACCGGGGTGATTCCTGAACAGGCGGCGGTTTCAGCCTATGATACCATCAAAGAGATACGTATCGCGGGAAAGGCGCCGCACAAGTTTCTGCTGCCATCAACCGGTAAAAGCGTTTTCTATCTTTCTGAAGGCAGCGGTTTTTTCGCTGAGCATACTACCGATATCGCCGTTATGATACACACCGACACTATTGTTTCTATATCGATGAAACAGGGGTCGGCGGTGTTTCATGTCAAAAAAGCGGCATATAAACGGTTTTCGGTTATCACCCCCCATTTTGAGGCGCGGGTGACCGGAACGGTTTTTGAAGTTGCGGTTTCTTCGCAAAAGAGTGCCATAACCGTGCTTGAGGGAGAGGTGGTTGTGACAACCATGCAGGGCACGCAGGAGGTTGTAACATCTTCCCGCGGCGTCACCGCCTGCACATCGCAGGACTCCCTGATAAAAGATATACTTCAAAACAGCAGCATGCTGAAACAGCGGAACACCCTTCTGAAAAGCTATCTGCAGTATATGCATAAGTCAAATCCGGAGCATTTACCCGTTGATGACGTGTATGATACGCTGGCGCTCAAAGAGAGACAGATACTGGACTCGCTCTGCAGCCTTTCGGACGATATGATCAATGCCCGGCTCATGCACTATAAGGCTGCTCACAACAGCGAAAAAGAGCGTCGCTATGAAAAGGCCGGGAACCACTTTTTACAGATTTTTACCGAAGATCCGGATGATGTTGTCGCCCGGCTCGCACTGATGCGCCTGTGCATACTGAGTACGCATGACATCTCCATTGGAACATCGCGGTCCTGGTGCGAGAAATACCTCGAGACGTATTCCGGCGGTTTTGGCCGGCAGGAGGGTATGGTTTTATACATACGGGAGGCTCTTGCGCAACATGATTTTCAGAGGGCGCTGCCGTATATGCTGCGGTTTGTCGATCAGTTTCCCGCATCTTCTTTTGCGGACGACATAGCATTTAATGCGGCGCAGATAGCGCGGCTGGAGCTGCTGGATATTTCAAAGGCGCTGAGCTGCTACGAGTTTGTCGCGGGCAACTTCCCGGGCAGTCAATACGCCGAAGATGCGCTTTACTGGGCCGGCTGGTGTGTCGTACAGCAGCAGACGAATAAAAACGACAATACATTTATCAGGCAATATAGGGAAAACTATCCGGATGGTACCTGGCATAGCGCTATTTCAGAAAAATAGTGTTGCTGTGCGCTGAATAGTGTAACGTATTTTAAAAACCTTAAAAAGGAGGTTTCTGTATGAAAAAGTATACAGGTCTGATTATGATTATGATTGTTTTTAATCTGTTTGCCGGTTCCCCGGTAAAAAACCTGTATGTCCTACCGAAATATGATAACGTGTGCGTGTATGAAAATCCGGTGCGGCTGTTGAATGAAAATTCAGCCTTCAGAGTGAATCTGGAGGCGCGGCTGCTGATTCTGGAAATCACGGATGATTGTTACAGGGTGCAGGACGGCTCCGGCAGGACCGGCTGGATTGAAAAGCGGCTTGTTGCTCTTTCAAAGGATGTAAGCTCATTGGAATTCGATCCGAAGGATGTTACGGGTTATGATGATGATAAGCCGACGGTTATTATTCATGACTATGATGGGGAAGAAGATACCCGCATAAAGCTTGACCGCTCGTTTGCGGATAATCTTAAATGCAATGTTGACCGGGAAACGTTGCACCGGCAGGTTAAATAAGATATTTGATGATTGACAAAAAAAACTGCTCCGCTCTTGAAAAACAGCGGGGCAGTTTTTTGTGATGATACTTTTGTGTGCGTCGTCCGGCTTTGTATTATTTCTTTTTTGCGGAAGGCAGAGATGTTTTAGTCGTTTTAACCTGGTTTCTACCGTTGTCTTTTGCTTTGTAAAGAGCCTTGTCCGCCGCATGTATCACGTCCATGATGTTCTGCGATACCGTCTCCCGGTGGGATATGCCGCTTGAAACGGTTACCGAAAGCCTTTTCCGCGCTATCGGGATTCTGCTGCCTTCAATAACGCCGCGTATGTTCTCGACGACGGGAAATATCTGTTTTGTCGTTTTATTCGGGAAAAAGACGATGATCTCCTCGCCGCCGTACCTGCATGCAATACCGTCCGGCACGACCTCCCGCTGAATGATCTGGGCGATATGGTGCAGTACTTTGTCCCCGGCCTGGTGGCCGTAGGTATCATTCACTTTTTTAAAGTGATCGATATCTATCATGGCAATTGCCAGGGGCGGCGTGGTTTTAACGCTGGACTGTTCTTCGATGATTTTGCTGCAGAAATTCCGGTTGTATATCTGGAGCAGGGGATCGTAGGCTATACGGTGTTCGATTCGAAAAAACCAGTGGGTAATGATGCCTATGATTAGGTACACATTAACAAGCGTAAAGAGTATAGTTTCCGCGCCGATGGCGCTAGACCGTGGAAAAACCGCGGGCAGGAGCCACGCCGCAAAACAGAGCAGGCCGGACCCGGCAAATATCCCGCCAAGGTGGAATTCGTTTTTCAGCCTGAAAATAGAGAGTATCAAAACAGCGGCAAACCATAGAAAGGCAACAATGACGGGCGCGTGAAAAAGGCTGCTTCTGTCGATATGCAGCGCCCAGGCGACGGCCGGTCGATAAAAACGCGCGAGCAGTATCAGAATACACTGCGCGGCGAGCAGGGTATAGGTAATACGCCGGGTTATCCGGTATTTGACGTACGAGGGTATGAGAATATACAGCAGGGTGTTTATGAACATCAGGATGAGAAGCGCGGTAATGGCCTCTGCATGACGGCCGGGTTTTGTAAACAGAAGAAAATAGGCGGCGCCGGTCATGCCGCTCAAATACCCGGCAAGGTATACCTTCAGGTTGTGCACCCGGGGATAGGAGAAATGGCCCATAAAAACAGCGCCCAGGGCAAAAAGTATTCCCAGGTATGGTATGATACGATGGTATAATTTTATATATACATGCGGCGGGTATTCCAACACGCAGTAGGCGGTGAAACCGCAAAACAGTATCGAAGAAACGCCAATCGTTACGCCCCATCCGTTTTTATTTCTGACCATGCTTTTAAAATATATTATCTTACAAAGTTATACCTTATACTGGATGCCGGATAAAGAATAAGAAGCAGGAAGCATGATGAACCTAAAATGATCGGTTACATCGTGCTCGTACTCGTGCGCGTAATCGTAATCGAAAGATTTTAGTGTCTGTAGCTGAATTATCTACGCAATACGAGTAGATAAAACCAAAGCGTAGATGAGTCAGCGTACAGACACTTATCCAGCTCAGCTGGATTAGTTGCTTTAAAATGGAATAAACATTCCCATAACACGCTACCCTTCGATAGAAAGATGTTATTTACGTATAACTCGATTACGAGTCCCAAAGAGGAATCTAGGATGAATAAAGAATGGATAGATACAGGGTACGAATAGCGAATGACGAGATGCGAGTAACGGGATACGAACGACGAATTTATACATTTTTCCGTATATACTCAAACACCTCTTCCAGGCTCTCATACCGCAAAGAAGCATGACCATCAAACGGGGTCGGCTGGTTGTTGACGATAACAATCTCGCCGTTGTTCTGAAGCGTGTACATCGGCAGGGAGGCTGCCGGGTATACTACCAGTGTGGTGCCCAGTATCAGGAGAAGGTCTGCGCTGGATGCTTCATGCACAGCGTTCTTGATTGCCCGTGCAGGCA